>Ga0182030_10018537_pt1 | contig 13339 bp, 13 predicted proteins | sample 812S3MmetaG_FD_121299 | JGI IMG/M metagenome (GOLD analysis project Ga0182030, IMG submission 121299) | Permafrost microbial communities from Stordalen Mire, Sweden - 812S3M metaG (Illumina Assembly) | ecosystem: Environmental > Terrestrial > Soil > Wetlands > Permafrost | place: Sweden... | reverse complement strand
TGGCTCCCCGGCGCTTTTTTTCAACACTTCCGGAAATTACAATACTGCTATCGGTTTTGTAGCGCTCGAGGCCAACACAACCGGCAGCAACAATACCGCCATTGGTACTAATGCGCTTAACGCTAACAGCACCGGCCATAGTAATATCGCCACCGGGGTGAGCGCGCTTCAATACAATACCACCGCCAGCAACCTCGTAGCCGTGGGTGATTCGGCTTTATATCTAACTACGGCAGCCCAAAATACCGGAATAGGCAGTAAGGCTTTATTAACTAATACCACCGGTACCTCTAACACGGCTATTGGTTACCAGGCCGATGTAAGCTCAGCCGCATTAACCAATGCCACCGCTATTGGCGCTAACGCTAAAGCAGGCGCAAATAATGCATTTGTTTTAGGCGCTACAGGCGCTAACCAGGTAAATGTGGGTATAGGCATTACTACCCCCGCTGCTAATTTAGATGTAGAGGGCACGTTAAAATTATCAGCCGGAGGTACGGCTGCTGCCGGTAATGTACTTACCAGCGATGCCACCGGCAACGCCACATGGCAAACACCCACCGGCTATATTCACAATATCGGTGATTTATACGGCGGCGGTATTATAGTAGATGTTTGGGATTCATCTGGTGTACAACATGGGTTAATAGCTTCACTAACAGACATTAGCGATACTGCGGGCTGGAGCAATATCACATCTACACTAATTGGCGCAACTGCCGAAAGTTTTAGTAACGGGAAAGCCAACACAACAGCCATAATGGCGCAAGGGGCAACATCGGGTGCGGCTTATCATTGCGTTCATTACAATGGCAGTGGCTATACCGATTGGTACTTGCCTGCGGTTTGGGAACTGGATCAATGCTATAAATCTGCGGCCATAGTAAATCACAATTTGGGTGATGTTAATGGGTTCCAGCCCGTCAACTATTGGAGTTCTACCGAGGACATCAGTACCAGCGCGTGGGGCGAGAACTTCCCCAACGGCACTTCTACCAGCCTCACTAAGAGCAATACTTATAGTGTTCGTGCGGTTCGGAGATATTAAAATTGCCTGTAGGCTTCTTGGCGCCAGGGATGGCCGCGTAAATCCTTTTTTATTTATGTGCTAACATAGCATGTAAGCGCATTTAACGTTAACACGCTAAAGAATACAAAAAAAGCCACCCGTAAACAGATGGCTTTAAAAGTGACCGGACTGGATTCGAACCAGTGGACGTTCAATTAACCTTAGGTGATATTAAGTTAAGATTATACTTTTTGCGTACAGCCTCCATCTCCTGTTTCAGAATGTCCGGATGTTTCCAGTATCTTTCGCTTAACTTTTCGCGGATATCCCTCATCATTTTAACGGCATCTGTTTTTTTATTCGTTTCCATCGTCCTGGGGTTTTAAAATTTCTCTTGGTGCTCTTATTTCAATCATCCTGTAGCCAAGTCGCAGGTTGATTGAGTTGTATAACCTGATTCTGTCAAGGTTTACAATATGCTTAAAATTCCAACTTGCCAAAACATCTGAGTTGTTCAATGTGGCAAGTGCAATGTGCAAAGCATCGTTGTAACTTTTATTTGTCAACGCGCCTTCAGTAATATAAGTTTCAGCAAGCCGGATGGCTTCATCATTAATTCCTATGCCAATTATGTACTGCGTAGGAATTTCTCTGATTTTGTCTCTTACTTCTTGTCTCGCTAATTCAAGTTCCTGAAGCGTTAGGTCCGATAACATTATTTGTTTGCTACCAGCCACAAATTCCTGAAACAAAGCATTGCTCCATTCCTTAAATTCTTCATCAAAGCAGCCACCAATTACGGATGTGTCTGTATAAACCTTCATATTTCAAAGATAAGGAAAGTTGATGGCTATTGCATAAAATCGGCCCGGCTGTTCCCCCCAACAAAAAAAGCCACCCGTAAACAGATGGCTTCTTAGTGACCCGGACTGGATTAATTAGCTTTTAATCCAAAATTGACAGTTTTTAATGTAACCTAATACAGTCCTACGTTTCAAGGCTTTTCAATTAAAAGTGGTTAAACCTGATTTTAACTAATTAAAGCTTTTTTTGTCAGTGATACTGTCAGTTGCTATATTCGTGCCTAAATAAAAAGGCTATGGGTAAAGTTAATGTTTCGCTCCATCTCGACAACGCAAAGGAAACAGCGAAAGAAACTGCAATTCTTTTCGATGTACAAACCGATAACAAACGCTTCCGAATTTCTTCCGGGCTAAAGGTAAAGCCGAAAGACTTTAATTATTCAAACCATCAGTTTAGAAAGGGCGTGTCTGGTCATAGCAATAAAAACGCTTTACTAAAAAAGTACAAAGCAGATATTGAAGACGTTTGCAACCGGGCTTTATTACAGGATATTCCCGTAACAAAGGAGTATGTTAAAGGCAATGTGGACTTTACCGGAACAAAGGAAAAGCAAAACAGCTTTTACGACTGCTTAGACCGCTATATCGCATTTAGGAAAAATAGTATTAAGCCTATTGTTTTAGGTAGATATACCCTGCTAAAAAAGGAAATACAAGCGTTTTCAGTGAAGCATAATTTCACTATCACATTTGAATCCATTAATGAAAAATTTGAGAAGGACTTTAAACAATACCTTTATGATAAAGGACTTCAAGACGGAGGACTGCACGTATATTTCAGCAAGATTAAAGCCTTTATGAAATGGGCTGTGGAAAACGGATTTACACAAAACCAAAAGTTTAGAAAATTTTCCTATCCACGCCACGAACCAATGATTCACCCGTTAACACCGGAAGAACTAAAAGAATTTGAAAAACTAAAACTTATAGGAAGTCAGGATTTGGTGAAAGATATTTTTCTTTTTCAGTGTTACACCGGGCTAAGAATTAGCGACACTATGAATCTAAAACCCGAAAATATTAAAGGAAATACTATAAGAGATTTTACCCTGAAAACAAGGGAACTTGTATTCATCCCTTTAATTGATAGGAGCCTGCAAATAGTTGGAAAATATAAACAACAAAGCAAAAAGAGCGGCTTTGTATTCCCTTCATTAAGCACTGATAAAATCCGTAAGCATTTAAAAGATGTAGGAAAGTTAGCCGGACTTACCTATACAATCTCAAAAGTAATTTTACGGGGTATTGAACGCGAAGAAATTTCTTTTCCACGCTATGAAAGTTTGGGAACGCATGATGCAAGACGAACTTTTATTACTTTAAGCCTTAGTAAAGGAATGAACGCTCAAATGTTAATGAGAGTTACCGGACATCAAAAACTTGAGAATTTAGAGCGTTATATTCGATTTACGGACACTGATATTGAAGACACATTAAAATTCGCATGGAAGAAGATTTGATAGATAAAATGTTTGAGTTAGCAGGCAATTCTGATTTCGGTTTAATTCCGGGACTGCTGCTGCAACAAGAAATTCATTTTCGAGAAAAATTTCCTAATGACCGGACACGTTCTTTGTACCGTCTTTGTGTAAACCTTGCTTTACATTATTATGACAAGCCCTATGGAATCACTTCACAGGTTCATTTTGATTATTTACAAAAGAAAGTTTCGGAAAATTTAAGGTACACCGAACAATATGGGGGTTTCGAAACAACAGAATTTCACGAAGTAGTTAAGTTCGACCCCGTTATTATAAGTGAAAAAGAAATGCTTCTCGATATAGAAAGACAATTTAAAAAGAGTACTCGAAATAATAAGAAACGAAAATTGAATGGGAAGTTTAATCCAAAAAATGTTTTCCTTGATTATGAACCGCCATTAAATGAAGAAGGAAAAAAATCAGTAATTGAAAGGGCAAAAAAGGTATTTGAAGAAGCAGATTCGTTAAGTAATGCAGATTTAGGAATGTATGATGTTTATTATGGGTACTCAAATATTGAGTTAAAAACTAAGGAGGATTACAACTTTTTAAGGGACGGATACGAATTCGATGATTTTAAACTTTGTTTTGCTTTCAAACTTCGACAAATTGAGAAAGATAATATTCGCCCGTTTTTTAAGTATCAATTAAGCGTGAATTTTAAATCTGACAAAGAGGAATTTAAGGACTTTGTAAAGGACATAATTGACGGCTTTAATGAACCTGATTTTTTCCCGGCATACTTAATAAAACCCGTAAACAATTTTTTGGGTGAAGATTATATGCAGGCGGCTGAAAAAATAGATGAAACAGAGGAAGAAGTTACAATTAACACCGAAATAAGAGTAAAAGCCATGAAATATTTGCTTCATGTTTTAAACGTGAACACATCGAGCCTAAATCAAGTTGAATTTATTCGTTTTATTTTTGGGAAAGACATTACAAAAACTCAGGGAAGCCGGGAACAGAAATTTTTTAGCGGCACGTTTAAGAGTAACCGGCAAAAAGAAATTCAGGACTTAAAAAATATAGTAGCCCTTTTTGAATCACTTAAACTCACAGAGGCTTTAGAACTTGCAAAAACAGACCTAACCAATTTAAGTAAGTTAAAGAATTAGACCGTCTAAGCACCGTCTAAGCGAAATTCGCGCCGTTCCTTTACCGCTGTAAAACTAAATACAGCACATGGAAAACACAGGCGCAATCATTATCACAAACGAAAACAAGGAATCTTTCTTCAAAGAACTTGAAAACAGGTTTGTTGAAGCCGGAAAGAAGCTTCTAAATATACAGGAACGTGAAGACCTGCTTACACAGGAAGAAGCTGCAAAGCTTTTGAGTATCACAAAAGCAACTCTTATCAGTTATCAAAAGAAGGGCAAAGTAAAAGCGCACCATTTAGGAAGGCGCGTTTATTACAAGCGTTCTGAATTACTCAATTTCCCAAAATAAAACCATAAGAAAATGACACCGGTAAAAGACATCGAAATGAAGCTTTCAGGAAAGGAATTTCTAAAAGGCTTTGAAGTGTGCGAAATGCTTCGCATAAGTAACAGCAAATTAAAGCGAATAGTGAAGGAAGGAAGCCTAAAGCGTTTCAGAGTGGGAAAGGCGCACAATAGCCCGAACCTTTATAGAGCCGGGGATGTGCTGAATTTATTACAGGTCAAATAAAAAATTGAATAGGTGAGCAACGCGAAAGAACTATCAGAGAATTTTCTGTCTGAATTCAAATTTTCTTTTTTCGAAAATTGCACTAAAGCGAAACCTTCAAAAATAATTTCGCTATATGATTTTCTAAGTGATATTAAAAACGGAAAAGTTAAGAATGAGATAAAAGAAATTCAAAAAATAAAAGATAAAGACCGACGTACCCTTAAAAAGAAATCTTTGCCGTCTGTAAGTCTTTCGGGTTTATTTGACCCATCACGGAATAAAAAGAACCTAAAAAAGCATTCCGGCTTAATTCAAGTTGATTTCGATGAAGTGAAAGACCTTGCTAAAGCTTTTGAGCTATTAAAAAAGGACGCTTTCACTTTAGCTTGCTTTATTAGTCCTTCGGGCGAAGGAATAAAGCTTATAGTAAGAATTCCGGCAAATGGAGGGACACATGAAGCAAGTTTTAAAGCCTTGCGCGAATATTACCGAAAAAAATATAATATAGAACCGGACGAAAAATGTAGTGATGTTTCGCGCCTATGCTTTTTAAGTTACGACAAAAATATTTTTGTGAATACCGGGGCTGTGGAATTCACTGAATTAAAAAAAACGGAAGATTTGCAGCCTTCAATTAAGGCTAAAAAGAACATCATTGACAAAGAGCTGTCTAAAGACGTTGAAACGGTTATAAAACGTATCTGTGAAGCAAATAAGGATATTACAGCCGATTATAACGACTGGCTAAAAATCGGTTTTGCGCTTGCCGGCACATTCAAAGAAGCCGGACGAAAGTTTTTCCATGAAATAAGCCGCTTTTTTCCATCCTACAACGTGAGTGAATGTGATAAGCAGTTTACAGCCTGTTTACAAAATGAAGGGAAGGGTGTAAATATTCAAACGTTCTTCTTTGTCGCTCAAAAGCATGGAATTGATATAAGAACAAATCAAACGCAAAGTTTAGTGATAAAGCCTAATGAATACCCCGGCAAAATGGAAGGCTTCCCTGTTCACACACTGTATAAGGTAAAGAAAGACCAGGACGGAATTGTAAAGGATTTAAACATTCAACACACCAAGTTTTTAGAGTTACTTCAATCTTTTGGCTTCCGGCGTTTTGATTTAGAAAGGGAGTTCACCTTTGTAAAGGTGAAAGAAAACGTAGTTGAAGAAATAAGCAAAACTCATATTCAGGACACTTTTTTTCGCTTTCTAAAAAGCTTACCTGAAACATTACCAGACGGGCTTTCAAAAGAATTTCTACGTGAAAAGTTTACTAAGTCCCCTGAAAATTACTTTTCCGATACGAAGCTTTCTTTATTGGAAGCTGAAACTTTTAAATTTTGCGCTGATAATATTAATGAGGCATTTATTTTTTTCTTTAATGGCTTTGTAAAATGCAATAAAGAAGATTATACGCTATATCCATACAAAGAAATGCAGGGCTTAGTATGGAAAAATCAGATTTTAACCAGAGATTTTGAAAAGATTTCTATCGAGAGTAACCAACCCGAATTAATGTCGGTTTTTGCTAAATTTATTTGGAACGTTTCAGGAAAGGAGCAAGACCGTTATAATTCCCTTTGCTCCATTATAGGTTATTTACTACACAATCAATTTGAAGGGAAGCTAAAAGCTTTAATTCTTACAGATAGTGATATAGCGGACTTAGCAAACGGGCGAACCGGGAAAACATTATTTGCAAAAGCTTTAGCAAGAATCAGAACACTTTGCGAAATAAACGGTAAAGATTTTGATACTGAGGATAGATTCAAATTTCAGGACGTTAACTTAGATACTCAAATAGTACACTTGAATGATGTAAAAAAGAATTTCGGTATTGACAAAATATTTAATGATATAACGGAGGGAATAAGTGTTCAAAAGAAAAATAAACAGCCTTTCAGAAAGAATGTGAAGATTATTCTTTCAACTAATAAAACGGTAAAAATTGAAGGTGCAAGTGCGAAAGACCGGGTAATTGAATTTGAATTCGTGAATCACTATCACGAATCATTTTCCCCCTACGATGAGTTTGGAAAATGGTTTTTTGGCGAAGGGTGGACACAACAAGACTGGTGCAACTTCGATAATTTTATTAGCCACTGTCTTTGCCTTTACTTAAATAAAGGAGTTATTAAGCCTACACAAATAAACCTTAATAGAAGAAAGCTTTTGGATTCGACCAATGAAGATTTCGTGAATTTTATTGAAGAACGTGTGAGGGATGGCAGAATAAAAGCAAACGAAATCATTTGTAAAAATGAGCTGAAAAACGATTTTATAAATGAAAATTTCGAATGTCAACTTGAGTTAAAAGACGTTAGGAAAATTACTTATTGGTTAAGAAATTTTGCAAATCTTTCAGGTTACTTTGCGCCAAATATTCATGTGCAAGATGAAACAGCACGAAACGGAAAAAAATATTTCATTTTTAGAGTGAAGGATTATAAAAGGTCAAATCTTAAAGAGTTTGTCCCCCCTGTCTGATTTTTAATTTTGTGTGGACTATTGGACTTTAGCAGTTGAAGCATTATGAATATGGCTTTTATAAGAAAAACTGTTTGTCCTTCAATTGAACTGAAATCGGACTAAATGGACTTGCATTTTTGCAATGAAGTCCAATAGTTCGATAAAATCCCTTTGTTATAAGGGGGGCTATTTTTGTACCACCACCCGTTTGCAGATAGTTTCTGTTTGACTTAACACCTGTAAAAAGTAAATGCCGTTAGCCGCATTGCTTAAATTGATGTGTAAGTTTTGATTCAGTTCAACTTCATTCAGAGGTTCGGAATAAATTTCCCGTCCAAGTGCATCGAATATTTTCAGCGATAGATAATTACCGCCAGTTAGCTTTATAGCTATTTGCCCGGTACATGGATTAGGATAAACAGATACATCTATATTCGCAGGTACATTCTCTATTCCTGTAATACCCGGTGTTATTTTACGGATGCGGTGATTTCCATTATCTGCAATATAAACATTCCCCGCCCCATCCACTGCTATCCCGTTGGGTGAATTAATTTTAGCCAATGTTGCTAAACCACCATCGCCGGAATATCCCGGAACGGGGTAAGTGTTACTCCCAACAGTGGTATCAACCCCCGCAATTCGCGTAATAATACCAGTAGCGGCACTTACTTTGCGAATTGCGTCTTCATCCACAATATAAACATTGCCTGATTTATCCACCGCAACAGCTTTAGGGCTTAAAAGTTCTGCTGAAACTGCAAGCCCCCCATCGCCTGAATATCCGAATGTACCATTGCCTGCAATAGTGGCTATAATACCAGTACTCGCGGTTATTTTGCGGACGCGATAATTACCCAAGTCCGCAATATATATGTTACCGGCGGCGTCTATTGCAATGTCGGAAGGTAAATTGAATCCCGCCGTGTCTGCTAAACCCCCATCGCCCGAATATCCACCGGCGGAGCCACACCCGCCCCGACCTATTACATCCTGTATTACGTCCGTTGATGCAATTACTTCTTCAATAAAATTACTCCCGGCTATAATATATAGATTACCATGTGCATCAACAGCAAGCCGGTAAGGATTATTTAGATAAGCATTTATAGAAGTTGCGCTTTCGGTAGTGCCTGTACATCCTACCATACCATTACCTGCAAGTGTTGTGATAATGCCCGTAGTCGAATCTACTTTACGGATACGTTCATTTCCGTAATCTGCAATATAAATATTCCCCGAATTGTCTAAAGTTAAACCATACGGCATATAAACTTGAGCGTATTTAGCAGGTTCGCCATCGTCCGTAAATCCACCCATATTAAATGTATCTACAAGAGTATTGATAATACCAGTAAGGCCGTTTATTTTTCGGATGCTATTATCATCTGAAAAGTACACATTATCCCAAGCATCAACAGTTACAGAATAAGGACCGTAAATTTCAGCATTAACGGCAGGCCCCCCATCCCCTGTAATATTCGCAATACCGTTACCTGCAATTGTTGTAATGATTTGCGCCTGTGTACTAAAACTTAGTAACGAAGTAGCAATAATTAGTAAAAGGCATGTAAGGCAGTTAACTGGTAAGAGTTTTAATAGAATTTTTTTCATAGGGAATTGTTTGTATAAAACCGGTTTTAAAACGTTATAAAACATACTGAATGAGCCGTTATAACCTGTTATGAGCCAGTAAAAACAGCTTGTTTTTATTTTGTCAAATGAAATGGTTTCTTCGAGCCTTTTTTCAAAATATCCAATTGATGCTCTGAAAAACTACTGGGATTTATGATTTCAAAGACTTCTACTTTACAAAATAAATTTGATAAGTTACCGGGAGGAGTTAAAGTAATTGTTGTACCGCTCAATTGCCATTGACCAGTACATTTCCCAAGTACATAAGTGTTGTTTTGAGTAAGAATAAGCGTACCTTCTTCAAATGTCCATGAACCGCACAAAGCCTCTTTACTAAGACTAACTTTTTCAGCCGTTTTAGGTGCTTGTTGTTCTCCACCAGTGCTTTTGACACATTGCGCCGAAACATCACGTTTTATTTTAGAGATTTCAGCTTCCATCTTGTTTGACCATTCGTTATGTGGGTAAGAACTGGCAATTGAATTGGCGACACATAATGCAATGTTTTCCCGTTTGTCCTCTGAAAAGGTAGGGTAATCTTGTGTTAGTTTTGCCATGCTTTCAGAATAAAGTTGCGTTTTAGCGTCTTTAGTCCAGGTTTCAGCATTGCCTTGTGCAAAAATTGTGAGGGAGCAACAAATAATGATGCTTAATAAAAACGGGTTTTTCATAGAGTGATTGTTTATAGCTACTGTGTCCCTCAATAGCATGTTATATAAACAATCAGCGTGGGACAATTAGCACTTGCAGAGAGGTACTGGTATACCCGTAGCCAAATAACTAAAGCCCACGCCTTGCGTGAGCGTCTAATTATCTTGGCTACAAAATTTACCAGTTTTCTCTGCCAGAAATCTAAACGCTAATATTTTTAATTAATTCCTTTTTCTCTTTTACATAATATTTTCGTTGTATAAAAACGGTTTTAAAACGTTATCAAACATACTGAATAACCCGTTATAACCCGTTATGAACCATCAAAAAACAATTCTTTTCCATTTATTTTTGTAACGGAAATTATTTAGAAACAAGTTATGGAAATACCGGAAATAAATAAAAGCATGATTTCAGCACACGGCGTAAAGGTTTCGGTAGGGTGTAGAATAACGGCTGCCCGTAAAATGTTTCTTGAAGAAGAAGCAAGAAAAAAGGACGCGAAATCATTTTCCGAATTTTTGGAATCTATTTTAAACGCTTACGGCAAAGAAAAGCCGGACGAAACAAACCCGCTGCATGAAGAAAACGAGGTATTAAAGAAAGAGCTTTCAGGCATAGCAGGAAATGAAGACCTGCAAAAGATGTTCAAAGCATACAAAGGCAAGCGCCTAACCTATCAAATGCCTTCGGGCGAAAATAGAACTATTGAAGTCAATAGCCTTTCAGATTTAATAAAAGCATTAGTTGAAACAGTATTCGATAAAAATTAAAAAATAGAAACTATGTTAATAGCAGCTTCACCAATCGCATTACCCGGACTTGCAAGCATTTGGGTTATCATTTTTGCCCTGTTAGCCCTTTTCATTGGGGCTTTATTCTTTGGACGTAACAAAGAAGCAGAAAGTAAGTAGGTAGGTTTATTGTCAGCTATGCTGTCAGTAGGTATAAAATGAAATAGCCTCAAAACGTTTACAGTACAACGTTTGAGGCTTTTTTCATAGTGACCCGGACTGGATTCGAACCAGTGACCGACAGTTTAGAAAACTGTTGCTCTATCCAGCTGAGCTACCGGGTCGGGTGCTGAACGGGCGCAAAAGTATCTTTTTTCGGTTAAAAATTTAACTATTAACGTAAAGAAAACATGGGCTACAAGGTTCTTTTGTAAATTCGCACACATGGATAGAGAAATATTATCAATTAAGAGGAAGGCCCTGCGTATTAATCTTGACGAAACCATTTACGGCACCTTTGCCGAAATTGGGGCAGGGCAGGAGGTAGTGCGGAACTTTTTTCAGGTAGGTGGCGCCTCGGGCACCGTGGCCAAAGCCATGAGCGCTTATGATATGACTTTCAGTGATGCCATTTATGGCGCCGAAGGCAGCGGCCGCTACGTTAGCGAAAGCCGCCTGCGCAAAATGCTGAACCACGAGTTTAATTTGCTGCAGGAGCGCTTAACCGACGAGAAATACCAGAAACGCCGGTTTTTTGTGTTCAGCAATACCAGCACTACCCTCAATTACAAAAAGAATAACGACCCGCACGGCTGGATGGGCGTAAAGTTTCAGGTTAAACCCGGCGGCCCCGCCAACGAGGTGATGATACACGTGCGCTTAAAAGGCACCGATAGCCTTTACCAGCAACGCACGCTCGGCGGCATTGGCACCAACCTGCTTTTTGCCTGCTACTGGTACGCCGACCAGATGGACGATTTTATTGACTCGCTGATGGATAACCTGGATACCGACCAGGTTGAGATTGACATGATACGGGTAAAGGGCCCCGATTTTGAAAGTGTAGATAACCGCCTGCTGGCCCTTAAACTGGTTGAAAAGCGTTTTACCGATGGCACCATTTTCGGCGCCGATAAAGAGGTATACCAGCCTAAGGATGTTTTGTATAAGAAGAATATATTATGCTTACGCGGCAGGTTCCGCCCGGTTACCAGGGTTAGCGAAGATATGATGCGTTGCGCCATGGCGTATTTTAAAACTGCATACGGCAATGAAGATAACGTGGTTTTGCTGGCAGAAATAACCCTGAACAACCTGGCCGGCGATGGTAATTTTAATACCAGGGATTTTTTAGACCGCGCCGAAATTTTGTGCAGCCTGGGTTACACCGTAATGGTTAGTAACTGCCATAAGCACGATGTGCTGGTTAATTACCTTGACAGGTGCAAGCCTGCCAGCATGGGCATTATACTGGGCATATTAAATGTTGTTGAATTGTTTAATGAAAAATATTACAAAAATGCTGCCGGCGAATTGCTGCATTATTTTGGCGAAATATTTTCGCGCAATGCAAAAATGCTGGTGTATCCTTACCAGTCTGAGCGCGATAAAACGGTAATAACCACCCGCAATTTACAGGTGCCTGCGGGCCTCAGGTTTTTGTACCAACACCTGGTCAGCAATGGCTTTTTGGTTGATTTAACCGGCTATAATGCCGGTGTGCTGCAAATATTTTCAACCAAAGTAATTAAGATGATACAAACCGGCGAACATGGCTGGGAAGAGATGGTCCCCGACACCGTTGCCGATATGGTAAAACAGAAAAAGCTGTTTGATTATATGGAACCGGTGGAGGTGAAATCATAAATACAATCACCACAGAGGTAAAGTGTTTGCACAAAGGCCATTAAGGAGTTGGATTCTTAGTGGCCTTTGTGTTGTATTAACTTTGTGAACTTTGTGGTGATTGTATTAACTCATTTCCCTAAAAAAACGCCGGCACAGATATCACAAACATCCGCACCGGCTTATTACAAATGGCAACAAAAAAGACAATTGGCGTTTAGAAGAAATACTGCTCAGAAACAATGTGTCCGTTTTCAACGTGGTAAACCACGATTTCTTTCATATTCTGGCGGCCCTGGCCTTTGATGGTTATATCCATAGTCCATGAGATAGAGAACCAGTTGCCTGCAACTACGGGTTCTGAAATATGGCCACCGTGTACTTCTTCAATCATGGTTGAAAATTGTTCGGTTTTTGCTATGGCTGCCTGTTTACCGGTGGTGCTTGGCGAGTGTCCGTTGGCAGGTTCAATACAGGTTACATCATCGGCAAAAAGTTCGTTTTGCGCGTCTGTAATTTTGCCCAGGCGGCATAACTCTACAAGTCTGTTGCCTACTTCAATGGTGGTAAGTGGTTTTGCTTCGGTTGACATATTTTTTAGTTTTTGAGGCGTGAGAAAATGAATTTAATTGCACGTTAAAGGTAGTATGTTTAACCCTATGTAATTGTTAAGCCAATGCATTATTTTAGTAAAAGGGCTGTCAAATAATTGCGGGCAAGAATTTTGATTTTGCACCTTTGCAGTAGCATGAGCAACGATAAACTGCGGGTAGACAAATACTTATGGGCCATACGCCTGTTTAAAACGCGTACACAGGCAACTGACGCTATTGCTGCGGGTAAGGTAAAAAGCAACGGCCTTGATATTAAAAGCAGCAAACCCGTTAGCATTGGCGACCGCTTCGAAATTAAAACCGAAGCCCGCAAGTGGGTTATTGAAGTAACCGGATTGCTGCATCAGCGGGTGCAATATTCCGAAGCCATAAACTTTTA
>Ga0182030_10018536_pt1 | contig 13340 bp, 11 predicted proteins | sample 812S3MmetaG_FD_121299 | JGI IMG/M metagenome (GOLD analysis project Ga0182030, IMG submission 121299) | Permafrost microbial communities from Stordalen Mire, Sweden - 812S3M metaG (Illumina Assembly) | ecosystem: Environmental > Terrestrial > Soil > Wetlands > Permafrost | place: Sweden... | reverse complement strand
GCGATTTATCCCCGGCACTACGCCAATCGAATCAGCGTGGGCTTCACGATTTATCCCCGGCACTACGCCAATCGAATCAGCGTGGGCTTCACAGGCTGCGGAAAAACTCGTTCTAGACGCTTTGTAACAAGGGCACGGCTTTAGCCGGGCCAATAAAGCCAATCATCGCAACGTCGGGCTTTAGCCCCTGCAAAAGCTCATAGCGGTAAATCTTCCATCCAAGGCCTTTTTCCGCAGGCTGTTCAGCCCCTGCGGTACTCTTTTTCAACGTTTCGGGGAACTCGCGGGACACGATACCAATCCACGCAATTCCTGCCACGCAGCACCCTGTGCGCTGCCAGCGCATCGAGATAGATCTCGTGCTCGCCATCCTCAAAGAAGATGCCCTCGCACCGGTTGCCGCGCTGCGTCAGGGGATGCGTAAGCACGGGAATCACAATACGAACAGCACGTGCCATGTACGGACGATAGACCAAGCAGGGGAGTAGTTATCATCTCCCCCTGCCTCCGCCAATCGAGGGGTAACTCCCGCCCAGCCGGTGACACCCCCGGACCCACGCCACGACCTCGGAAAGCGTTCGAGAAAGCCGACTTATCGGGACCAATTACGACAAACTCACCGTAAACATATGATTATACAAATGTCCATTTCTCCATCAAGGGTTCCGAACCTTGCCGTTCTTGATGTCAAATCATGCAAAGGATTAGGGTCGTTTTCATCAACGGGCGACCATCGATAACATCCGTTGCATGGCTATGGCTCTTTATAGAAATCTGAGTTGACCGGAATCATCAAGCCTCATACAGCCTTCGGCTCGATTCGCTTCCACTGCCGCCAGATTAGTCTTACCTGCATAATTGTCAGCTCGGCCGCTTACCTACGCGACTCGCAAAGGCTCTTCAGTCTCGAAGACATCCTTCCCAAAGTTTATTCGGTCCCTATTGAACCCATGCTTCTTAGAACGCAACAGCGCGCTGCAGTCCGCTGCCGCCAGCGGCCTGCTGAACAGGAATCCCTGCATTTCGGGACACATCTGTTTTTGGAGATAGTCGCGTTGCTGAGGTTTTTCGACCCCCTCGGCGATACAGGCGATCCCGAGATTGCGCCCTAAACTTAGAATGCTCTTGACTACGGCCTCAGCGGCGGACTGCGATGTAACGTCGCGTATGAACGATTGATCGATCTTGATGCGATCAATCGGAAAGTTCCTCAAATAGGACAGCGACGACCAACCCGTTCCGAAATCATCTAGCGAAAGGCTTACGCCTATTCGTTTGAGGTCTCGCATGATCTTAATGGTGGCTTCTGAACCATCCAGGATCCGACTCTCGGTCAGTTCGAGTTCCAACCATTTGGGTTCCAATCCGGTTTCGCGCAATACCGATTCCACTGTGTCCACGATATTGCCTTGAAAAAACTGTTGCGCCGACACATTCACAGCCATTCGGATCGGCGCAAGCCCATCTCGCTGCCACGCGACATTTTGGTGACATGCCGCTCTCAAGACCCATCGTCCAACCTCTACCATCCGCCCCATTTCCTCCAACTTCGGAATGAAAAGGTTGGGGGAAATCAGTCCTTCTTCTGGGTGACGCCATCGTAATAGCGCTTCCACGCCCGTAATGCGGCCGGACTTCGTCGATACGAAGGGCTGGTAGTAAACGACAAACTCGTCGCGGTTGCAGGCCTGGTGCAAATCACCTTCAAGCTTTTGCTGGTGGCGCGTGGCCTGCGTGAGAGAAGGCGAAAAGAAACAATAGGTGCCGCAGCCCCTTTTCTTGGCCTCATGCATGGCTGCGTCGGCCGCGTGGAGCAGGACCTCCGGATTCTCTCCGTTGTCGGGAAATTGACTTGCGCCAATGCTGCCGCTGATTCGCAGTTCGTGGCCTTCGATCTGGAATGGCTCGGCCAGCGCAGCCTGCACCTTCTGCGCAACCCGCTCAACATCCTCATTCGCAGCGACCATGGCCGCGGCTATAGCGAATTGGTCACCGTCCATGCGTGCCAAGGTATCGCTGTCGCGGAGGCAGGCTTTGAGTCGCACCGTAACCGCCTCCAGGAGTCGATCGCCAACGTAGTGACCGAATGAATCGTTAACGCTCCTAAAGCGATTCAGATCAAGCATCAGCACACCGACACATCTTTGATTACGGCCGGACAACGCAATCGCCTGGGAGAGACGATCCGCCAGCAGGAGGCGATTGGGCAAACCAGTTAAGGAATCGTGCAACGCCAGATAGCGGGCCTGCAATTCCGCTTGTTTCCGGCCGGTGATGTCATGGGAGATCCCCATCGTGCCGATTGCCTCGCCGCGCTTGTCTTTCATCGGCACTTTGGTGGTGAGCACCCAGGTCTCGTGACCATCCGGCCAGGTTTCCTTCTCCTCCTTCGCAATCATCGCCTTGCCTGTGAGGATGATTTCCTGTTCATCTGCAAGCGCTTCACAGGAGTGTTCTGAACTGAAAATGTCTGAATCGGTTTTATTCACCGCGTGAGCTGGATCGGTCAATCCACAATAATTCGCCATCGCTCGGCTAATACGCACGAAACGGCTGTCACGATCCTTGAAAAATACATTGTCCGGGATATGCTCCATGAAAGCATCTAACAGATCTTGATCCACTCGATGCTTTTGGTCCGCCGTCCGCTTAAGAATGACTATCCCGACCACGAAGAAGACAAGGGCTCCGACTCCTGCGATACCGAAAACGTAGATCGCGGTGGCATCTGACCGGACCCCGCGCGCCAACCCGTAAAACACCAACCCTGCCAGAATCATCGCCTCCGCAACTACGGCGGAAAGAGAGATCGCAATTCCTGAAACCGCCGGTGTGCGCCACTTCCACTTCATGATAGAAATACCTTCTCGCTTGGCAGCAAGTGAATCGATAGTAACTTACTAAAGGGTGTGATTGAATCACACGAATGCGTCGCCCCAATACAACTTTAGGCCGTTCCAGAAGGCTCCCGGAATCCTCGGCCAATGCGGTCAGGGCAGACATCGAATTAGAACACCGGTGGCCTTTTCTGCGGCTGATTTCGCACGTCAGAAGTGCGCTTAATTCGAACTGGATCTCACGGCCGACAGCAATATTCCTGTCGGATCAGTAGTGACAAACGCCCTCGCATCCGGACAGACCTAGACGGTGTCTCCTTTCGGAGAGTTTGCGCGATGCCGACTAGTCAGGACTAATCCGCCGTCGATGAGCGACTCGGCACTAGAGATTTGTCACAAATCGAGAGCCGAACTTGTAATTTTGGGTTGACATTCTACCCAAGCGCGTGGATAGTTGGGTAGAATGTCGACCCGAGAGAGCGACGAGAGGATTTGGGCGTCATGCGGGGATTCTAATCCCTTGCGCTCTGCGCGGTGAGGGCAATCGTGCGATGACCAGGTTGTTTTCGAGAAACCAATTTCCTGTGCGTGGTCCCATTGGAGGATTCTTAAATGTTCCGATCCATTGCTCGCTTCGTGGTTCCCGTTGGCGTGCTCTCTGTTTCCGTCCTGGCGTCGCTGGCCAGCGCGCAACAAGGCATGCCCAATCCAATCAAGGCGTCGAATCCGCTGACGACTACGCTATCGATCTTTCGCAGCAACATGCAGGACAAGATCATGAAGTCGGCGGACGCGATGGCAGAGTCCAAGTACAGCTACCGGCCGACGAAGGACGTTCGCTCGTTTGCCGAGATCCTGACTCATGTGGCGGATATCTCCTACACATTGTGTTCAAACGTCAAGGGCGAAGCGAACCCCGCCACGGCTACCGCGAAGGCTTCAAAGGCCGAGATCAAGGCCTACCTCAAAGGCTCGTTCGATTATTGCGATGGCGTGTACTCCGGGTTCTCCGATGCGCACCTCAATGACCCGGCGGACTTCTTTGGCGTCAAGACGAACAAGATGTTCATTTTGACGCAAGTCGGAAATCATGACGCCTTGCATTACGGCAATCTCGTCACGTATCTGCGCATCAATGACATCGAGCCATCCGGGGGCTGGTTTTGATGGCCCAGCGGCGAATCCTGAGTACACGCGCCACCTCTCTTTTTGAAAGGGATGCCATGCAAACACCGCGCAAACTTTCTCTTGTCATTCTCGGCTTCGCTGCAGTCTTCAGAAATGGGCTCCGCCTGTAGGTTCGCCAATCCGTCAGTAACCCACCGCTAAATAATCTGCGGCTGGACCAAGCTTCCCCAGGCGATGACTTGGGTGCCCGATCCTTCGATTTTTTCTAGCGAATGGTGGGAGAGCGATACAGTCTATCGGTCGGGTAGCCCGCATACAAACGTCCCTGATATGCCTGGGCGCCCAAGACCCTGCCCTGAGCTTGCAGAAGGGTCGCTCTCACCTGGGGACCGGGGAAACCACGAACCTCGTTGCAGATTATTTCCCCAAGAAGCCGCACAATGTTCCGTAGGGAAGATTGTCAGCAACCGAATCCTTGACGCCGTAAACGCAGTGTCAACCATCTTCCCGGCTCAGTCTGTCAGGTATGTCTCCGGTCCGTACCGGATGTGTACCCCCTACCCCTCCCCCCTGTTTTACTGCAATCCATTGAATCCAATACTCTTACATATAAAAAAGTCGATTTACGATGTCAAAACAAAGGACTTCCGTCCCAGTGACGCGCTAATATCCTGGTGTGATCGAGACACCGATGGCCACCACGCCCAACCTCTCAACGCGGCTGAATATCCCTTACCTGCTTCGTTACTGGCAGCGCCACGGCCCGCGCGCCGCGGAAAAGGTAGCCACGCCGGCTGCCAGAACGGCGAGTGGGATCTTGAAAACACGCTGCTGTCCGGGCTGGGCCTCAATCTGCTTGAAACCTCGCGGCACCTGCACGCACAGCAGCAGGCAAGCTATGAAGCCTTTGAAGATTGGATTCTTGAAGTCAACGGCGGCGTGATCGAAGAGGCCCGTCTCACACGCCTGCGCGACGCGCTGGAAGGCAAGCCTGTGGCCTCCGCCGCCGGCAGCCTGGATGGCGTTGCCGGTCTTACCGCGAGCGAACTCGCCTTCTGGGATGAGAACGGCTACGTAGTGGTGCACGACGCCGTTGCGCCTGCCGATCGGGATGCAGCCGCGACGGCCATTCATGAGTTTCTGAGCGCCGATGCCGCCAACCCCGACACCTGGTACGGCAACAAGTTCGGCAAGAGCATCTGGGTTCCGCTGCTGCGCCATCCGGCCTTTTTGGCCAATCGCCAGTCGCCGCGGCTGGTCAAGGCCTTCGCGCAGATCTGGGGCCGCGAGGACCTGTGGCCCACCATCGACCAGGGCGGCTTCAATCCGCCGGAGCGCGACGACTGGCACTTTCCCGGCCCGCACATCCACTGGGACATGACGCTCGCGCCTCCGCATTGCTTCGGCGTGCAGGGCATTCTGTACCTGACGGACACGGCGGCCGAGCAGGGCGCATTCAGTTGCATTCCCGGCTTTCACCGGGCGTTGGAGGGGTGGCTTAGGGATCTGCCGTCCGGCGAAGATCCGCGCCGCGCGATCGTGAAGCATCCCGGCCTGACGCCCATCGCCGGCAGGGCAGGCGACCTGATCATCTGGCGCCAGGCGCTGCCCCACGCCAGCAGCCCCAACCGCGGCGCCAGGCCGCGCGTGGCGCAGTATATCGCGCTACGCCCAACGCGGTGGGAGCATACGCAGCAGTGGCTGTGAGACAGGTTCGGCAGCATGCGTTCGTTGGCAAAGCGGACGCAGGGTGCTACCGTTGTCCTCAGAACGCAATTGTGGGAACCTTGGAGGCGCCTCATGCCAACGCGCAACGTAAGTCTCACTGACGAGCTCGACGGGTTTTTGCAGACGCGGGTCGACAGCGGACGATATGAAGATGCCAGCGAAGTTGTGCGCGCGGCCCTGCGCACGCTGGAACGCGAAGAACGCGTGTATGAGGCAAAGGTTGAGGCGCTGCGCCGCGCCATCGACGAAGGCGATCAAAGCGGAATTGCGGAAGGCGATGTGTTCACGGAAGTCCGCTCCGTTCTTGGACTCTCCGCCGGCGCGCTGTAACCATGCCAGCCGTACATCTTTCCCGCAGCGCACGGGCCGACCTGTTGCGAATAGGTGTGTACACCCTGGAACGCTGGGGACCGGCTCAGACCGCGCGCTACCTGAGCACTCTTGAGAAATGTGCCACAATGCTCGGCGAGAACCCTTCCATTGGCCGCTCGTGCTTTTGGATTCGGCCGGGCTTACGCCGCTTTGAGAAGGCCGGCATATATTTTTCTACCGACCCATTGAGGGCGGCATCTTCATCTCGCGCATCGTGCACCGCAGCGTATTGCCTGAAAACGCTGCCTTTGAAGATCCGGCTGCCGGTCCGCAGCCGGATTGATGTGGTTACTTCCCCGCGTACGTCACGTGCCAGATCGACCTTGATCCGTCGTCCGACACAAACAGCTAGCCATCGCTGGCCTGCGCCACGCCCACCGGCCGGCCCCAAACCGTGCCATCCGGCAACACAAAGCCGGTGAGAAAATCCTCATACTCACCCGTCGCATGGCCGTTCTTCATGGGCAGCCGGATCACCTCATACCCTGACCGCTGCGCGCGGTTCCACGACCCGTGCTCGGCCGCGAAACCGTCGCTCTGGTACTCGGCGGGGAACGCGGAGCCGGTGTAAAACATCATCTCCAGCGAGGCAAAGTGCGGGTTCAGTAGAATGTCGGGCGTGAGTACGCGCGCCTGCAACTCAGGATGCTTGCCGACGTGGCGCGGGTCCTGCAAGCCGCCCTGCGGTCCGTGGAAGTAAAACCACGGCCAGCCATAAAAGCCGCCTGGCTCAATGTGCGTTATGTAGTCGGGGACCAGGTTGTTGCCCAGGCCGTCGCGCTCGTTGGTGGAGCACCAGAGCTGCCCGGTTGTCGGGTTGATGGCCTCACCCACGCAGTTGCGGATGCCGCTGGCGTATACCTTCAGAAACTTGCCGGCCGGCGTGAACAGGAGCACGTCGGCGCGATGGAGCTCTTCCGGGTGTGTATCCGGGTCGTCGATATTCGAGTGCGAGCCGACCGAGGCGAAGAGCTTGCTGCCATCCTTCGAGAAGATCAGGTCGCGAGTCCAGTGTCCGCCGCCACGCAGACGGCCGCCGCCCGGCAGCTCGGCGAGAGTCTCCTCGGGCCCGCTCGCCTTGAGGTCGCCGCTCTTGTAGGGGAAGCGTACGACCGCGTCGGTATCGCCAATGTAGATGTACTTCGGGTCCGGCCCGCTGGGGTAAAACGCGATGCCGAATGGCTGGTGCAGCCCGGTGGCAAACACCGAAGTCTCCTGCGGCTTGCCGTCCGCGCCCACGCCGCGAAAGACCTTGATCTTGCCGGTCTCGCTCTCGGCCAGGAACAGGTCGCCGTTGGGCGCCACGCGCAGCAGGCGCGGATTGTCCAGGCCGGTGGCATAGAGCTCCACTTTGAAGCCCTTTGGCGCCTTGGGCCATGCGCTTTCCGGCCGCGCCACCACGCTGGGGCCGTTGTCCACGGACTGGTCGGGAGCCGGCGCGGGAAGATCCGCCCAGGTCAGGTGACGGCGCGTTCCCGGCGACTCGTGCTGGGCGTCGGTGAAGGCAGCCTGCCCGGTCAGGACTTTCTGGCTGGGACTGGCGGCAGGTTCCTGGGGGGCGGCAAGGCTGGCCAGCAAAAGGAGGGAGAGAGAAACGGAAGTACGTCTGACCGCGTTCGGCATCGGGGAAAGTGGCATTGAAACCCTCGCAGGGAAGATTGGTTTGGGCTAGCGTTGGGAAAAGGCTAGAAACGCCGAAGCTCAAACAAAATCGACTGAGCATCGCCCCAACTGCATTTTGGACGAGCCTCGGCCTTGTTTGGCTTCAGAAATTGATTGGAGCTCCGATCAGGATTTTTTGCCTGTGCGGGCGCTCAGGCTTTGGCGGAACGATTTTCGAGCGCGTGACGCACGGGGGCTGAGGTTGTCGCCCGGAACTTCTCATTCTTTTCTTTTGAAAGGGTTCAAGCTCGGGGAGAGCTTCGAGAAGTCCCGGCGACGATCAATTGCAAATCAAGGGAGGTTGAAACTAAATTTGCTGCAACTAATGCTCGGATGCAGGGGTTGCGGGAAAGGTTGCCGGAAAAATGACATTTTGTTCATTTTCCTGTCAGATCGTTCAGCAGCGCTGGGGAAAGCGTAGCAGTAACCACGACGCGATTCCGTTTCTGACTCACCGCAGCCGTTGCGAGCACTTGCTTAAGTTCATTATTTGCCGGGTTTTGAGCCAGCGGATCGGTGAATCCGCGGGCCAGGGTGATCAGCGTGGCCAGCGAAGCCGCTTGACTGGCCGCCACTTCATCCGTGGCCGCGATCTCTTCCACCTTTACGTTCAGTTCGCCGTCCAGCCGCAGCGCCGGCGTCAGGCTGGCCACAATGGTCGAATCGTCTTGGAGGGGCAGCGAAAGGCCAAAGATATGGATGGCGCCGCTTTCAGAGAACGGCAGACCGAGCTGTCCAACCCCCCAGGCCACCGCCAGCAGCGGCACCTCGTGGTAGTGCTGGGTGAGCAGCGTGGAGCCGGAGAAGGGCAGCGCCGCGGTGCGATGCCGGTCGAGGATGGAGTGAATCATCTCCGGGCTGGGAAAGTTGGACAGGGCCATCATGTCGTAGCCGATCTGCGCGACGCGCAGCGTCCGGCCGTCTGACGGGATGGAGTAGATGGTATGACCGGCGTAAGACTCCTGCGAGGCCGCGTGCGCCTCAAGCCAGCTGTTGAGCCCCTTGCCGGTCAGCTTGCCCACCAGCACCATGGAGTAGGCCACCGGCCCATTCGGCCCGCTTGCATCCGGCATGCGATGCAACGCCACGGCTACCTGGTCGAGATCCCGCTCCCAGTCCACGCCTGTTTCGTCCACAAACTGCTGGTACTCCGGCACGCGCTGGGGCGGCTTGAGCTGCTTGCGCAGGAAAACGTGGACGGGCTTCAGGTTGATATAGACGATGCCGTCGGATTCGGGCAGCAGCCGCGCGGCCTCTGGGGGCGCCTTGGAGCGGAGAAACACCGCCAGGGCCAGCACCGCGATCACCGCGGCCACAATCCAAAGCGTTCTGCGGGTGCGTCTGTGCATGAGGCGTCAGAAACTACCCTATCACCCTCGCGATCTTCGCGGCATGCGCGAACGCCTGCGCGGAATGTCTTCGAGCTCAGGCATCGTGCCCCCTAGCAAAGCTAACCGGCGGGAACTCTCGCGCTGCACGAGGCAATTTAGAGCCTCGCGGATCAGCGCGGCCTTGTCGGTAATTCCGGTGTACTCCTGCGCCGACTCGACCACGCCATCGTCCAAAGTGAGCCTCATTCGCATCGCTTGCCTCCACGCCAATTCTATCGGCGTTTGAGCCTTTGACTCGCGATGCAGATTTCGGAACTTCTATTGGCTGGGCGCGACCGGTTCCAATTCGGCATTGAGATGGATGGAGCCGCCGGTGACGTTGAGAGTTTTCGTCCATGTCACGAAGCCCTTCTTCTTCATGCTGATTTGGCGACCGCCCGCCGCCACAGAAATAGTGGAGGGAGTGTTTCCGACAAAAGCCCCGTCGATTTCAATATCTGCACCTGGTGGAACGGACTCAATCAGAACCGACGCTTGGCTGGCAGACGGTTGCGCGGTGGGAAGCGCGGCGGGAATTGGAGAGACAGCCATCGCAGCGGGCCGTTCAGACTCCTTTTTTGCTGTGATGATTTCCTGACTGTGTGCAGTCCAGTGCGCAATGATTCCGTTGCAAGCATCCTCAACAGAGCCTCCCAGCGAGAGCGTTGACTTGCTCATGACTACGTCGCCCGAAAGATGTTCAAAAACTGCGACCTTGTTTCGATGCCGCAGGTATCCCTTGCCGCCCTCGTGGTCCAGCACTACGATGTAATCCGCAATTGATTGCCTGTTGTTCACGATGACCTCGGAGCAACGCTGGCCAAAAGTCTTGATGATTTCTGCGGTCTGTGGGCGGGCTCCGCCGTGCGATTCTGCTGCAAAAGATCCGTTGCTGCCACCAGCGGAGCCGCTCGACTCCCATGATTCACTGTCAGTAATAAACACTCTTGGCTTTTCAATGCTTACGGTTGAGGGCTGAATGGGTGAGGGGCTAGATCCCGCCTGAGGTTGTGCGGCGAGAAGCGCTGGAAAGACCGCCAGCATAATAAATGAGTACAAGCACGTGAGCACGAGGGCTGCTTTTCTGTTGAGAGCGCGGAAACTGGGTGGGTTGACATCGAGATCATCCACCCGATTGGGCACTGCTCGCAAGGAAAATCGCTTTCCCGTGCCATAACTCGGCCTATAACTCAACCCAATCCCTAAAATCTGCCGCCGATTTTTCTGGGCAATCCACTCAATAATGAATTACACTCGCCCCGTTCGGTCTGCGTTTTTCTTTGGACAAATCTTTGAAACGCGCCGCAACCCATGATCCCCATCCCCCGGAGGACCCCGATGGCATTGCAGATTGGCGAACGTGTAGGCGATTACGAAGTCCAGGCGCTGCTGGGCGCAGGCGGCATGGGCCAGGTCTACAAGGTGCGCAACATCATCTCCAACCGCGAAGAGGCCATGAAGGTGCTGCTGCCCGACCTGACCTCGGAGCGCGAACTGGCCGTGCGCTTCATGATGGAGATCCGCACCCTGGCCGGCCTGGAGCACCCCAACATCGCCCAGCTGCGCACCGCCTTCCAGTTCCAGAACCAGCTCATCATGATCATGGAGTACGTGGAGGGCGTGACGCTCGAAAAGCTGGCCACCGAGCAGGCCATCCCCATCGACCGCGTGCTCGACTACTCGACGCAGGTGCTCTCCGCGCTCAGCTTCGCCCACACCCACGGCGTCATCCATCGCGACATCAAGCCGGCCAACATCATGATCACCACCCACGGCATGGTCAAGCTGATGGACTTCGGCATCGCCAAGAACGCCGAGGAGATGCACCTGACCAGGCCCGGCATGACCATCGGTTCCGTGTATTACATTTCGCCCGAGCAGATTCGCGACGGCACGGTGGACGCGCGCTCCGATCTCTACTCGTTCGGCATCACGATGTACGAGCTGCTGACGCGGCGCAAACCCTTCCAGGCGGACACGTCTTACACCGTCTTGCACGCGCAGTGCAATGAGCCGCCGATTCCACCCATCCAGGTGAACCCGGCCCTCAGCCCCGCACTCAACGCCATCATCCTCAAGGCTCTCGAAAAAAATCCGGCGGACCGCTTCCAGACCGCGCAGGAGTTCCATGACGCGCTGAAGGCGCTGGTGGAACCGGCCGGGCGGCCTGCCGCCGCACTTCCCACCGCGGCCTTCGCTGCTGCGCCCACGCTGGCCGATGAGCTTTCAGCAACCCTGGCCGGTTTCAAGCCGGTCCCAGGAGCAGTTTCGGCCACGCCGGTGCCCATGCCCGCCTCACAGCCAATGCAGCAACAACCGACTCCGATTCCTGCCGCTTCAGCCGCTTCCCCCACAGGCTCGGCCGCGGCGACGCCGGCGTTTGCGCCTGTGGCAGTGGCGCCCATGCGCCCGGCGGCCAAGAGCAACCGCGGCTTGTGGATCGGCCTGGGCGCGCTGGCTGCCGTGCTGGCTTTGATCGCGGTGGCGGTGCTGCTGCCACGCGTCTACTCCATCATGGCCAAGCAGAAGGCCACGCCGGCATCCACGGATGCGACCTCGGCATCCTCGAGCGCAACGCCCGCAGCCACACCGGCTGCGCCTGCCCCAGACGCCGGTACCGTTTCTCCGGCCACCACGCCGGCCGCCACTCCCGATGCAGGATCGGCGGTGGTTCCGGCTGCCGGTGTGCCCGCCGCACAGCCCACGCCCGTATCGCCTGCCCCAGCCGGCAAGCCCGCATCGCACGGCCAATCCGGCGGCGCGCAGCCCCGTCCTGCTTACGCCGGTTCGGCTGGCGGCGGAGGCTCGTCAGGTGGTGGGTCTGCGCCCGCCGCTGTCACCGCTTCCGCTCCGGCGCCCGCTGGACCCTCCCCGCAGGAGATTCGCCAGGCCAAGGACAAGCTCATGAACATTGAGGCCCGCGCCGACGCTGCCCGCTCCGGCGTGCAGAGCATCCGCAGCCAGCAGCAGGCCCAGGGCATGGACCTTCGCGGCGACATTGTGGCCGCCATGAGCCGGCTGAGCAACGATCTGCGCGAGGCCCATGCGGCGCTGGCCCAGAACGATCTTGAAAACGCCGAACAGTACATGGGCCGCGCCGACAAGGAGACTTCTACGCTGGAAGCGTTCCTGGGCAGATAGTGCTCCAGGCGGCACAGAGAGCCCGCCGGCCCGGTTATCAGACCAGCGTCAGGCAGGTGGCCCGGTCATGAAAATTGTGCAGAGAGCCGTATAGCTGTGCCCCGTTCATCGCAGTTCCATCGCGATGAGCGGGCGTCCTGCCGGCATAAGAAGTCGTTCTCGGGTGAGTGACCCACGTCTGACCATCCCAACGGGCACGCGGGTGGCCACGGTCTCTGGGCGTGTCCCAACCAGATGAGGGTGCCCCCGGTCCCTCGCATTTGGGGACCGGGGTTGGAAGGCAACAATCTCACCGCCGGCGGATACACAAATGGAGTATCGTCTCAGGGTATGAAGCGTGAGCGGAGCCTGTGAGCAAGCCTGGCAACTGGCGGAGTGTATGTGCTGTGTACGGTCCAGTTCATCCTCCCCGGTCCCCAAAAGCGAGGGACCGGGGGCACCCTCGACGGGAGAAATCCTTCTTGAGGCCAGGGCCACCCGCCGATTTCCCGCTTTACAACTGGCCTTTATATTGAAAAGCACAACCAGCAGAGCTATCGTTTGAATTGCGGCGAGCGCGTGGTCGCACCCGATGGAAGATAGAACAGCAAAGAACGCAGCGCTCTCAAGTGCGCCAAGGGATTCGCGCCGAACCGTGGGCCACGTCCGAGTCCCTAATCTTCCCCTCATTTCTTTGGTCGCGTTTCTCTGCTGTTTGGTCGTTCTCGTCATATTGATTCGCTACGCGGAGACTTTGTCGCGATTTGGCCTGTTAAAGCCTGTGTATTACCTGGTTCTTGTTCCCATGGCTCTCGCCGCTGCAGGATTTCTCTTTGGCATCCTCAGATCATCAGCGACTTGGGTTGGCGAAGTATTGGGGGGAACTCTAAGGGTCAGTGGCTCCGTTGCCGGGGCGGCTTTTGTGGTGTTTGGCGGATATCACTTCTATCCAAAGGCGACTTACTTCCCCCTGACTGTTTATGTTCATGGTGTAGGTGGCCCACAAGATATTGTTCTTCGAAGCACAGGCCGTGTCTTTTTGAGGCTCGGGCCGGATCTACGATCTGAGGATATCGGTGAGAACGGCCGGGCTGTTTTCTCCAGCATACCTGCCGATTTCCTG
>Ga0182030_10018534_pt1 | contig 13341 bp, 12 predicted proteins | sample 812S3MmetaG_FD_121299 | JGI IMG/M metagenome (GOLD analysis project Ga0182030, IMG submission 121299) | Permafrost microbial communities from Stordalen Mire, Sweden - 812S3M metaG (Illumina Assembly) | ecosystem: Environmental > Terrestrial > Soil > Wetlands > Permafrost | place: Sweden... | reverse complement strand
GTCCGACATGATTTCGCGGCGGCGTTCGAAGATCACCTTGCGCTGATCGTTCATCACATTGTCGAACTTCAGCACGTTCTTGCGCATGTCGAAGTTGCGCGCCTCGACCTTTTGCTGCGCCTTTTCCAGCGCCTTGTTGATCCAGGGATGGACGATCGCTTCGCCCTCCTGCAACCCAAGTTTGACCAGCATCGAATCCATACGCTCGGAGCCGAAAATGCGCATCAGATCGTCTTGCAGCGACAGATAGAATTTTGAGCGTCCCGGATCGCCCTGGCGGCCCGAGCGTCCGCGCAGCTGATTGTCGATACGGCGGCTTTCGTGGCGTTCGGTGCCGATGATATAGAGGCCGCCGGCGGCGATAGCCTGCTCCTTGAAGTGCGCGACCTCGGCTCTGATCTCGGCCTCCTTGGCGTCAAGCGCGTCGCCGTCCAGCCCTTTGCACTCTTGCGCGACGCGCATTTCGACGTTGCCGCCGAGCTGAATGTCGGTGCCGCGTCCCGCCATGTTGGTCGCGACGGTGATCGCGCCGGGCACGCCGGCTTCCGCGACGATATAGGCCTCCAACTCATGGAAGCGGGCGTTCAGCACCGCGAACAGTTTCGAGGGCTTGCCGGCGCGGGCGGCGATGTAAAGTTTGGGCAAGGCCTTGGGATCGGTGAAGTCGATCTGCGTATAGCCCTGCTTGATCAGATATTGCGCCAGCTGCTCGGATTTCTCGATCGAAGTCGTGCCGACGAGCAAGGGTTGGAGATTGGCGCTCGCCGCCTCGATTTCCGCCGCTATGGCCTTCAGCTTCTCGCCGGCGGTGCGATAGACCTCGTCGTCCTCGTCGAGGCGCAGGACCGGGCGGTGCGTCAGAACCTCGACGACCTCGAGCTTGTAGATCTCGGCGAATTCCGCCGCTTCGGTCAAGGCCGTGCCGGTCATGCCGGCCAGTTTGTCATAGAGGCGGAAGTAATTTTGGAAGGTGATGGAGGCCAGGGTCACGTTCTCCGGCTGGACCTGCACATGCTCCTTGGCTTCGAGCGCCTGATGCAGTCCTTCCGAATAGCGGCGCCCCGGCATCATGCGCCCGGTGAATTCGTCGATGATGACGACCTCGCCCTTGCGCACGATATAGTCCTTGTCGCGCTGGAACAGCTTGTGGGCGCGCAAGGCCTGATTGACGTGGTGGACGATGGTGACGTTCTGCGCCTCATAGAGCGCGCCTTCGGTCAGCACGCCGGCCTCGGTCAGCAGTTCTTCCATATGCTCGTTGCCGGCGTCGGTAAGGCTGATCGACCGTTGCTTTTCGTCGAGGTCGTAATCTTCCTTCACCAGCGACGGCATCAGCTTGTCGATAGAGTTGTAAAGGTCGGATTTATCGTCGACGGCGCCGGAAATAATCAGCGGCGTGCGCGCCTCGTCGATGAGGATCGAATCCACTTCGTCGACGATGGCGTAGGAATGCCCGCGCTGCGCCATGTGGGCCAGCTCGTATTTCATATTGTCGCGCAGATAGTCGAAGCCGAACTCGTTATTGGTGCCGTAGGTGATGTCGCTGGCGTAGGCGGCCGCGCGATCCTCGTCCGAAATGTCGTGGACGATGACGCCGACGCTCATGCCGAGGAAGTTATAAATTTGCCCCATCCACTCGGAGTCGCGCTTGGCGAGATAGTCGTTGACGGTGACGACATGCACGCCTTTTCCGGTCAGCGCGTTGAGATAGACCGCGAGCGTCGCGACCAGCGTCTTGCCTTCGCCGGTGCGCATCTCGGCGATGCCGCCCTCGTGCAGCACCATGCCGCCGATCAGCTGCACGTCGAAATGGCGTTGGCCGAGCGTGCGTTTGGCCGCCTCGCGCACCGTCGCGAAAGCCGGCGCCAGCAGATCGTCGAGCGTCTTGCCGGCGGCGAGCTGGTCGCGGAATTCTTGCGTGCGGGCGCGCAGCGCCTCGTCCGTGAGCTCGGCGACCTGTGGCTCCAGCGCGTTGATCGCCTTGACTTTCGGCTGATAGGTCTTCAGGCGGCGTTCGTTGGCGGAGCCGAAAATTTTCTTGGCGAGGGCGCCGAACATTCGTAGAACCTTTCTGACTGGACCGGAGCGCCCGCTTAGGGGCAGGCGCGCCGATTCGTCGAAACCTTTGAGAACGGGCGCTTCGTCAAGCGCTGGGAACCGCGCGGGCGGCCCCCGCGCCCCGCGGAGGCCACGGGTTTCGACGCAAATTCCCGGCGGAGAGATAAGAGCCGCCTCAATCCTTGTCAATGTAAGGAAAATTCGACCCGCGCGGTCCGGTCCGGGCGAAGGCGGGCGCGACACCAACTTCGCTCGCCCGAGCCGCAGCCAGCCACGGACGATTCGCCCAATGCCGTCGGTCTTGCACGGTTACGCCCGACGCAATGTCAAGCCTCTTTCTTCGCCAGTTTTGTGTCTAATTTGGCCTGAACTTCCTCCAACACCTCTGCGAGGAAAGATTCCGCCGCCTCGACCGAAGCTGCCGCGCGCGCCGTCAAGATCTCGCCATCCACTCGAAAAATAACGATGAGCGGCGGATATTCGCTTGACGGCGGATCATACACAACGCCTTCTAGGTAAGACATCAGGCTCTCCTGTAGTGCTGTGGTCGTATATGATCCGTCGTTGTGGCGATTGCAAGCCGGCGCGCGAAGGCGTTAATATTGATTAACTTCTCCACCAAGACCTAAATATTTGGCTTCGAAGTCTTTGAAAATTTTAAGCATTCACCGCGACGAGGCGTTTGCTTCGCTCCTATATTGAATGTCGAAGTCGCGCCGACGACAGCGCCGGGCCTCGTTCGAATCGCGCCGGAAACAAGGCTCCTCGAACTTCCGAAGGGGTGAATCACGGCGGCCGAGCGACACAACAGTTTCGTCGTTCCGTGTCAGGCTCGCGGTTGGCGATCGCGCTGCCGCAAAATAGCCCACTGAAAAAGCCGATAGACCGCGCGCCGATGCGGATCGCCGCCAGCCCGGAGTGGCGATCGCTGGAGGACAGGCATTTGGGAAATAGCCGTGCGAAAAACTAAAAGTCGAAGAATTTGCGCCGCAGCGCGTCCTCGTATTCTTCCTTCGCCTCCAGAACCTTGTTTCGGGCTTCGTCCTCGTCGAAATGAGCGAGTTCCCACTTGTCGACATCGGCCACCGAGTGATTGACCGAGGCCAGCGCCTCTTCTTGCCGGATCGCGACAATCCATTCCTCGACGGCCGCCTTGTAAGCAGCCTGCAATCTGTCCAGTTCCGCGGTTTCGTCTGTCATGGCGGCCCTCCAACCGAGAGGGTTAAATCAACTCGATGAATAATTGACGACAATCCTCCGGACGCAACCTGCTCTACGGCGCCTCGATAATCGGGCGCAACGGCTTCGGCATTTTTCCCTGCTCCAGCAGCCGCGCAAAAATCCTCAGCCCGGCCTGTTCATTGCCGTTGGGATGCACCAGCACAATCGAACCGGGGCGGGGGCGGGGGCCAAGCGCAATCCAGCTGTCGGCGCCGAGCGCGACGACATGGCGCTCGCGCAGCTTCTCCATCAGCGCCGGGTCGGAAACCAGCCCCGGAAAACGGAAAAACACCGATGGCGTCAAGCCGTTGGCGATCATCAGCCGCTCCGTGTCGAAAATCTCCGCGTCCATGTCGACGCCCGGCGTCAGCAGATAGGTCTGCGCGTCGGGGCGATCTTTGACATAAGGGTGGTTGTAGGAATGATTGACCCAGGCGATGCTCAGCGCGCCGCTGGCGGCCATTTGCTTCAACCAGTCGAGATCGTCCGCGTGATGGACCATCCACAGGCCCGAGACGGACAGAGCGACCGGCGTTCCCGGCCCCTGCTTGGCGAGCAGCTGCAGAAAATCGCGGTCCAGCGGGCGTCGGCTCGGGCACAAATCGCCGGTGACGAACACGCCCTCGCCCTTGCCGTGCAAGAGACCGACGTTCTCCAAAACCTGAGGCGTCGCGGGCTCGGGCTCGGGCTTCTTCAGCGCGCGCAAAAATCGCGTTTCCGCTTCCGCCGCGTCGCTCGTATCCTTGCAGCGCCAGCACCGCGCGCGCTCAAGGCTCGTCGCGAGGCTCACAGGATCGACCGCCAGCAGCAGCGCCTCGGCGCCTAAAACCATTCGCCGCGTCGCGAGTTTTCGCGCGCCGGCGTCGTTGACGCAGCTTTGCAGAATGGCGCGATAGTCGCCCGGGCGCGTCCTGCTGGCCTTCACGGGCGCCGCGCAAGACGCGTCGGCGGCTTGGTCGGCGGCTTGGGCGAGGGGCGCGTCGGTTGCAAGCAGCGCGGCGATGGCCGACATTACCAGGAAGAGTTTGGCCAAAAAGAATTTGGCCAGGGCGAGTTTGGCTCTCATGCGGGACAGCTATCATGACCGGCGACGACGCGCAGCACGCCGCGCTCGACGTGATTAAATTCCAATTCGTCGATGCGCGCGAGACGCCGGAGATCGGCGAAGCGCTCGGCGCGGAGGTCGGCGACCGCCTCGGCCCGCGAGACGAACAGCCGCTGTCGATCCTCGCTCGCGACCCGGTCGGCGTCCTCGTCGCGGGGTTGAACGGCGTCTCGCATTGGCGCTGGCTCTATGTCCGGCATCTTTATGTCGCGCCCGGCTGGCGCGGGCAGGGGCTCGGGCGCGGTCTGCTGGCGCAAGTGGAGGACGCGGCCCGCGCGCGCGGCTGCGTCGGCGTCTATCTCGACACCTTTGAGGAAAGCGCCGCGGTGTTTTACGAGCGTTGCGGCTTTGTCCGCCACGGGCGCATCGAGAATTTTCCCGTCGGCGCGGCGCGTATTTTTCTAGCCAAGTCGTTGAACTAGCCAAGTCGCTGAACTAACCAAGTCGCTGAATGCGTCGCCGTTCAATCAACTCGGCGCGGCGCTCGCATCTCCCGTGGAAGGCTCGAAGCCGGCCCCTGCGCCGCAAGGGTCGGATGAGGGATGTTGCGGCTTGGCCGCATCTTTCCACATCGCCCCTTGACAGCCGGCGTATTTCTTCTACATTTTTGAACAAATGAATCGAGAGGCGCAATAAATGGCTCGTGTCGACGACCTCACCCTGATCGAGCAGGCGACAATGCTCGCAATCATGCGGCAACACCCCAATGCCTACGGGGTGTCGGTCCGCGACGAAATCAAGAAGCGAACCGAGAAGGATTATTCCTTCGGGTCGATCTACGCCGTGCTGGAGCGGCTGGAGGATCGCGGCTTTATCAAATCCCGCGAGGGCGAGGCGACCGCCGTGCGCGGCGGGCGCAAGAAGCTCTATTTCACCATCACCGGCTCCGGCCAATTGACGCTGCGGGCGTCGCTCGCGGCCGTCGAAGCCATGCGCGAGGGCGTGGATTTGGAGGGAGCCTGGGCATGAGCAAGGAGCAAATTGATTGGCGTCCCTTCCGCGATATTTTGAGAAGAGCTAGATTTTGCGCGGTAATGGGCGAAATTGAATGGGACGGGTCCGCAGACATAGTGAAGGCTTCAAGGGAGCATCTTTATAAGCGTTATCCCGGTCTCGTAGAGAAGTACGTTGACCGTGTGAAATCCAATGGAGATTTCGATGGTGCTTTGGATCAAGTCATTGACGAATATATAAATACGATCATGAGCAATACAAAGATAAAAATCCCTCGAATTATTTGGACATTATTCGTGTATGATACTCTACGCGTCGGTGAGGAATTTACAACAATTGACCGCAGTCCATTTCGTGATTGCGAACTTCAATCGGAGCCACCCCGGGAGGCAGAGTTTTTGGTCGGTCTTTTCGCGAAAAAACGCTATCGCAACGCGATCCTTCGCGACCTCGCCGAAGACTTCGACCGCGATCTCGCTTCCGGCATGTCCCTTGACCACGCCAAGCGGCGTTACTGGGCCGCCGCGCTGAACTCCCTTGGCCCGCAGGCGCTCGCGGCGATCAAGCGGATCGGCATCGTCGGGTTCGTCTTCGACTATGCCCGGCGGTGGATGGGATAGAGGGGCCGCGTTCTCCCGCACACGAGAAGGAAGGGCGTATCCTTTCCGTCATTGCGAGGAGGCGAAGCCGACGAAGCAATCCAGGGGCCGCGCGTGACTCCTGGATTGCCTTCGGCTCGCAATGACGACGGAGGGCATGACGGATGAGGGTCGCCGGGAAGTTTCAACCAAGCTGCGAGAGCCCTCATCCGACCCGGCTGCGCCGGGCCACCTTCTCCCACAAGTGGGAGACGGGAGGCGCGCCGTAAGATTCGACAAAATGGGGCGCCCCTCGCTCCCTAAAACCGCTCCGCCCGATAAGGCGCCGGGTCGGTAAACGGCGTCTCCCCCGTCATCATCTCCGCCAGCAGCCTCCCGCACACCGGGCCCAGCGTAAAGCCATGATGCTGGTGGCCGAAATCGAACCATAGCCGCTCGTGCCGCGGGGCCTTGCCGACGATTGGCAGCATGTCCGGCAGGCAGGGCCGGCAGCCCATCCAGGGCTTTGTGTCGAGCCGCTCCGCCAATGGAAACAGCTTTCGCGCGATCGGCTCGGTCTGTTCGATCTGCACCGGCGTCGGCGCGGCGTCGCGGCGCGCGAATTCGGCGCCGGTGGTCAGTCTTATGCCGCGCGTCATCGGCGCCAGCACATAGCCATTGTCGGCGTCGAGCACGGGATGGGCGAGAACCGCGCCCTCGCGCGGCGCGTAATGCATGTGATAGCCGCGTTTGACCGCGAGCGGAAAGTCGTAGCCAAGCTCGCGAAAAATCAGGTCGGACCAGGGGCCGAGCGCGACGACGAGATCGCGGGCGTTGACGTAGCCCTCATGCGTGTCGAGGCTCCAGCGACCGTCCGCCGCCTCCTGCAACGAATGGGCGTCGCCGGTGAAAAAGCGCCCGCCGCGCCGCGTGAACAGATCGGCGTAGGCTTGCGCCAGGCGACTCGGATCGTCGACCGAGGCGGTATCGAGAAAATGCACGCCGCCGACCGCGCCGATCAAATGCGGCTCGCGCGCCGCCAGCGCCTCGGCGTCGAGCGTGTCGATATTGAGGCCGAAGCCGCGGAGTTTTTCCGCTTCGGCGGCGCCGGCCGTCATGGTCTTCTCTGAACGGTAGAGCTTGATCCAGCCGGTCTTGCGCAGCAGATCGCCGACGCCCGCCGCGTCGATCAGCGCCTCGTGCTCGGTGAGACAGCGCTGGATCAGCGGACGCAGCGCGGCGCTGTTTTTGGCGGCGCGATCCGGCGCGCTCTCCCGAAAATAGCGCCATAGCCAGGGCGCGACGCCGGGCAGCGCCGAGAGGTGATAATGCGCTTCGGGCAATAGGTTAAGCGCGTAAAGCGCGAGCTTTTTCGGGTCGCGCGGAAAGAGATAGGGAAACATCGAGGCGCGCTCGATCAGCCCGGCGTTGCCGAAACTCGTCTCCAGTCCCGCCGCGCCGTGGCGGTCGATCAACACCACGTTGCGCCCGCGCGCCTGAAGATGCAGTGCGGCGGAAACGCCAACCATGCCGGCGCCGAGAATCGCCACGTCCGCGCTATGCATCAGACTCTCCTTCGGCTTCGAACCCAAGCAACATATGGCCTTTATCCTCGCGCGGCGCCATGGACGTTTGCGAGCGTTTCGATATTTCGCGTCCGATCGGTTATGTTTGATCCAAAGGGCGAGTCGCGGCATGGACAAACCGACATTTTACGAATTTTTCGCCGGCGGCGGCATGGCGCGGGCGGGGCTCGGCTCCTCCTGGAAGTGTCTGTTCGCCAACGATTTCGACGCTAAGAAGGGCGAGACCTATCGCGCCAATTGGGGTTCCGACGCGCTGCTTGTCGGCGATGTGCGGACGCTGGAAACCAAGCAATTGCCGGGCCATGCCGATCTTATTTGGGCCTCTTTTCCATGCCAGGATCTTTCGCTCGCCGGGGCGGGAGCGGGACTCGCGGGTGAGCGTAGCGGGACTTTCTGGCCGTTTTTCAAGCTGGTAGGAAAACTTAGCGCCGAGGGGCGCGGCCCGAAGCTGCTGGTTTTGGAGAACGTCTGCGGCGCGCTAACTTCCCATGGCGGCAAGGATTTTACTCGCATCTGCGACGCGCTGGCGGGCGAGGGTTATAATTTCGGCGCGCTGGTCGTCGACGCGGCGCTGTTTTTGCCGCAATCGCGTCCGCGACTGTTCATCGTCGCGGTCCGCGAAGATATGGCGATACCGCCGGGATTAATCGGGGAGGTGGCGCCCTCGCCGTTCTACACGCCCGGGTTGGTCGCCGCCCACGCGCATTTATGCGCATCCACGCGCAAGAAATGGCGCTGGTGGCGCATCGCCGCGCCTCCAGCGCGCAATATCGGGCTCGACGAAATTATCGAGGATGAGCCGTTGGGAGTCGCCTGGCACTCGCCCGGGGAGACGCAGGCGCTGATCGCCAAAATGAGCGAGATAAATCTCGCGCGGATCGCGGAGGCGAAAAAGGCCGGCCGCAAAATCGTCGGAACGGCGTACCGGCGCACCCGCTACACTTCTGCCGGCGAAAAACTTCAACGGGCCGAGGCGCGTTTCGACAATATCGCCGGTTGCCTGCGCACGCCGGCCGGCGGATCGAGCCGGCAATTCGTGCTGATCGTGGAGAAGAACCGCGTGCGCTCGCGCCTTATTTCGGCGCGTGAAACCGCGCGGCTGATGGGGCTTCCCGACGATTATACTTTGCCGGAGAAGTATAACGAGGCCTATCACTTGACAGGCGACGGCGTGGTGGTTCTCGCCGTGCGGCATCTCGCAGAGCATTTGTTGGAGCCGTTGTTAAAATTATTGAAACAAAAAAAGCGAGAAGTTGCATGAGCGTTATTCCATGCAAGAAAGACCCGCTCCTCACAAGCCAAATTGAAAAATTTGCCGATGTCTTGAAAACACAATCCCACTTGCTTGGCACTCACGGGCTCGATGAGGCCGAGTTTTATAATTCTGGTCTATTTCGTGGGGCGATAGAGCGTGTTCGAGGGCAGTTTGCTGCTGCAATGCGAGAAAAAAGAGAGTTTGTTCGTTGTATTTTGAACTACATGGAAGATCGAAAGTTCATATTGTCATTTGAGTCCTCTGGAGGTCAGAATCGCTATGATTATACAGTTGAAATGCCCAGCAAGAAAGTTGCTGTAATTGAGTTGAAGGGCGGCCTTGACGGAAATAATACCATTATTTTTGAGCGTCCTGCGCACGCGGACGAACTTATTGTTTGGAGTGTCAGCACGAATCCGGGAGGCGATCCTCGCCGCAATGTGTGGTCCGGCATTCATACGCGATTGAGTGCAGAGATTATTGCAAATTCTAAGCGTGTCGACGGGCTGATAGTCTGGGATTGGGCATGTGGAACGATTGGGCGCCCGTGTCCGAAACTCCTTGATGATCCAACCAGAACGACGATCATCGCGCAATATCAACTTCCGCCTCCATGCATTTATGTATTTCCCGCAAAGATTCCTGATGCTCGAAGCAATCCTAAACCTCAAGCTCAAACTTTGGAGTCTGTTGAGCTTCTTGATGCGTTTCATCGCTGTTTTGGAGGTCGAGACGATGAAGTGAATTTCGTTGATTTTGAAGTAGCGCATCGAGGGGTTGAAACAGTCAGAAAAACCATCGTGCGTCGATCCGGTGAGGTTGTTAAGCAATCCGATGACACAGCGATCCGTCGCAAATAAGGGGATTACAGCCGAAGACCCGCTAAAACGCTCCGCCATCATGCGGGCGGTGAAATCCCGCGACACGACTCCCGAACTGACCGTTCGCGCGCTGCTGCGGCGTTTCGCGCCATCCTATCGGCTGCACCGCAAGGATTTGCCGGGCAATCCCGACGTCGCCTATATCGGCAAGAAGCGCACGATTTTCGTGCATGGCTGTTTTTGGCATGGCCACGATTGCCCGCGCGGCGCGCGAGCGCCAAAAGCCAACGCCGATTACTGGCGCGCCAAGATCGCGCGCAACCGCGCCCGCGACGAGGCCAACGCCGAAAAACTTGGCAAGCTCGGTTGGGGCGCGCTGACGGTCTGGGAGTGCGAACTCAAGGATTTGGGCGCGCTGGAGCGACGCTTGCGAGACTTTTTGGCGTGAGGCGAAAGCAATGGGCCAATCGAAGGCGGAGATTACGTTCTCTTCGAGGTTTTAAACATATTCACGCCTCTAAAAATGCCAAATGACGTCTCCTGAGACGATTGCGATGGCGTGCTTGGTCCCGTTGTCGAAGGCCGGCTTGTCGAGCGCGTGATAGAAAGCGATCTCGGGACGGATTTCGATCTGCGGCGAAAACCAATGCTGCCAGCCTAGCGCCCAATTGTTGTAGCGTGTGGCGAAGCCGGTGCGCTGGCCGTCGACGTCGTCATAAAATTCTCCGCGCAAGGTGAGATTGTCCAACGGCGTGAATTTGTAGTTCAAGAAGGCGACGACGGCCCATACATGCGCCGTGCAATGCGTCAGGCCGCTCGGGCAATAGGCTTCATTGGGCGTATTCGTTGGAAGAAATTGTGAAAATGGCGTATTCGCGTAGCCTTGCGACACATCCGGGACGTTTCTTTGGTACGCATAATAGGATTCGGCTGAAAGATGCCAATCGTCATTGAACTTGTGATAATAGGTTCCCCCGTACCATTGAAGATTGTTGTAGCCCCACGTCCCGTTGTTGATACTGTTGGCGCAAAGATAGACGGCGTCGTCGGCCGTATCGCTTTGCCATTGCGCGCAGCCTGTCAAGCTGGGGCGCGCTCCGGGATCCTTGAGGCCGCTATAACCGTGAAGCCCGGTCAGCGGATTGGTCAGCGAGACCGTTTGCGCATTCCACGCGGCCGTGTCGGTGCCCATGGTCAGGCCGAGCTGCAGCATCCAATTCTTCGTGAGCTTCAAGGAGCTGATCGCTCCCGTGTTAGTGTAGTTATCGTATGCATAAAGCATCGAGTGCGAATACATATAGCTGTTGACCGCAAGCTGCGCCTCGATGTCCGGCGCCGAAATGAAGCGGCCGAAACGCAGCGTCACTCCTTCCGCGATCCCTGGGATGTAGAGATCGCCGTAGACCATCGGCATATCAAAGCCGACAAAGTGATTGTGATAGACCAGCTGATCGCTAAACGGGCCATAGCCTACGCTGTACCGGTAGTTCTCGCCGTATATGCCGCTGACGCGAAAACCCCAATCGATATGGTCCTGTTGCACCTCGTCCGGAACACGTTCGATGTAGACGACCGCTTGATCGAGCTGAACCAAATTTGGCGTATACATGTAAGCCGCCGGCGCGTTTCCGCCATAACCGGTCTTGGCCGTGCTGAGGTTGCCGCCCCCATTCACCCAGCCGTAAATCTGGATGTGCGAATCCTCTAAGGTCTTGCCTAGCGGGTCGGGTCCGATCGCCTTCATCAAGGGACTATCGACAGCGTTCGGTAATGAGGCCCCGATCGGGTTGAGCCCGCCGACAGGCCATTCCGTAAAGGGATAGGGCGGCGAATTCTCAGGTTGCGGCGGAAACGGCGCGGGGCGACGGCTCGGCGGCGCATTGGGCTCCGCTGGCGCTGACGCCAAGCCCGACTCATCGGCGTAAGCATTGTAAAGTCGCGTCAAGAAACCGAAATCGTCGGCGCTTGCCGCCGCATCCGCGCCCAACGCGCGTGGCGGCGTGACAAAAAGAAGAACAGTCCCCAGCGCGCCCAAACGCATCAGCCAAGGCCGCGTCACGGCGGCGGTTTTCCGCGGCTGAACTGGTATTGAGAAACGTGCGCAAGCCATAACGACTCCCGAACAGGCGCGGATCAGAAGCTCCTTCTTCCTCCTGTTCGGGGGTCGCGTCCACTGTTAGAAGTCCCAGGTAGTCTCTCGATTTGCCTGCGCGTGAGGCAGAAAATCGGAGTTTCACGGCGTTGGCGGGGACCTTCTGGCCGGCGCGCGTCAGCGCTTCGGCGACGCGTCGCGCGCGATGGCGAGCGAGCGCCAGATTGCCGCGCCAGTCGCCGTTGGCGTCGGCGAAGCCAACGAGGTGAAACGGCTTGCCCGCGAGGGCTGGCGATTTGCAGATGGAGCCATTGTCACGGTTGTTCGGCGCGAGCGCGAGCGAAGCGGCGGAAGGGACGGGACCCGGAGATTAGCTCGGGGAGTTTCCAGACAGGCGTCGAGTCGGCGCTCAGGCTGACTCGCGCCCCATTTGGCGCGCCAGATCGCCGAGGCGACGGATTTCCATCTTGCAGATCTCGCGCGCCCGCCAGTCCCATTGCCGCTCGTAAGCGAGGCGCAACCGTCGGCGCCAGCCCTCGATTTCGCGGCGCAGACGATGCGGGCGAGAGTTGGGTTCGAAAGGGATAATTTTCGCGTCGGGCATTTCAACAACCCTCGCTCGCCGGCGGCGCTCCGCGCCAAAGCCAATTCGTGCTGTCGAAACATATGGAGCGCTCCAGGCGCGGCGGCAACGGGTCGGGGAGTTACGCCAGCATAGTCGCCGCCATTTCGGGGGGGTGAGTGCGACGCCGATTTTCTCGACGTTGGGCATGGGAGGGCCTGCGTTTGTTCGGACGGCAGGCAGGTTTCCTACCGAGAGCGAGCGGGTCGGAGGGGCGTGGTAGGGCGAGCCGAAATTTCGGTTTTGCGCGGGAGGGGAAACAGGCGGGAGTTCCGCACATAAGTTTTGCGCAATTTAAGTTATTGAAATATATTTGTGTGGTGTTTGTTGCGAAAGGTTTGATTTCTGCACGGTAGGAATACCAAACCGAGGTGGAATTAAGTTAACTATTCTCCAAACACAGCCCAGGAACAATAAGGTTGATGCGGAAAGCGTCTGAGAGATAGGTTGTTTAGACCAATAATTTCGTCGACGGCCCTTGTCTCTCCGGGAAAATGCGGGCAATTTAGCTCATCGAAGACCAAAAGAGAGCCTTTGGTTAAGCGAGGAATTATCTTTTTTAGCACATCCCTTGTTGGTTTATATACATCCATATCGAATATAACCATAGCAACAATAGCGTGTTGGTTGTTCTCAAGCCAGCCGTCGATGGTTTCTGACGCGTCACCTTTTATCAACTCGAACTTTTTTATATGAGGTATCGGAGAAAATGACTCGTGAAGAGTTAGTAGTTTCTCAAGCGTTTTCTCATAGTTGAGCGAAGTTGCGTAATCACCAACATCAGAGAATTCTCCATCCTTTTTATCTACTACGGAAAACCCCTCAAACGTAACTGCTCACCCCTTTCTAGATCTTAGGTTTAGTTAGGCTATTGACAGGCGAATCGCGGTTTGATTCACGTTTCCGATGGACCTCGCCACACTTGATTCGTAACTGCTCACCCCTTTCTAGATCTTAGGTTTAGTTAGGCTATTGACAGGCGAATCGCGGTTTGATTCACGTTTCCGATGGACCTCGCCACACTTGATTCGCTTGACAGAGAGACGCTG
>Ga0182030_10018531_pt1 | contig 13342 bp, 11 predicted proteins | sample 812S3MmetaG_FD_121299 | JGI IMG/M metagenome (GOLD analysis project Ga0182030, IMG submission 121299) | Permafrost microbial communities from Stordalen Mire, Sweden - 812S3M metaG (Illumina Assembly) | ecosystem: Environmental > Terrestrial > Soil > Wetlands > Permafrost | place: Sweden... | reverse complement strand
GTTCCGTCAGCCCGGCCCTTTGTCGCGGCAGACAACAGGTGTTACTGATCCCGGAATCGCCACCCGTTTCCTGTGGCCGAACCGGTTCATCCAGCCACCGTAACAATCGCCAATGCCGGACGTGCAGCGCTGGTTGCCAAAGTTGGGGTGCCAGCTTGGACAATTCCTGCGTGACGCGGAGCCAGATCGCATAGGGCGACGGCTGTTCCCGCCACGCGCTTTTGGCCCGGACGGCATGGATTCTGGATTGAATGCCATGCCAGTCTTTTGGGCCGGGCGCCCGGAGTTTGATTTCCAATTCCTTTAGTTCCGCGGCTTCCGCCGGCGTCATCCACCATCCTTCCCGGGGCACCAGAGCCAGGGCGCTCTCGGCCGCGGCCAGGGCAAACTCCACCCCTCCGGTGGGCGGATGAAGCCGCACCAGCCATTGCAGGATCTCGCTCAAACGCCACGCCAGCACCATTTTTTCCAACCCTTGATCGGCGGACATTTCTCCGAACATGGCTTTTGCGGCCTCCAAATTCAGCGTTGCCCTCATCCCCGGGCCGTGTCCAAGATTGCTCATGAAAGCGAGTCTGGCCATGGCCCGCAGCAGTTCCATTCCATCCGCATCCCGGAATTCCGGATCGCGCGCCCGCCACCAGTTCTCCCACAGGTCGGCCATAGGCAAATGTTCCCGGTCTTCCTCCCGGGTTATTTTCGGGTTGGGATGAGGGAAGCCATGTTGAATATCTGACAACAACCCCGTCCACTTCTCGCCGTCATTTTTGGCATAGGAGACGATTCGTTGGGCGTTGTTCTTCAACAACCCCTCCACCGCATTGATGATTCGTTCGGCCGCCGGGGTGTGAAACAACACCCCGCGCGCCACCGGAGCGGGCGCCCAGGTGCGGTCCTCTTGACGCAACAAGCCCAAGGCATCATCCAATGTGGGTTTTTCCGCGCCCGCCTCCCGGATCACTTCAATGTGTTGCTGCTCCGCCTCATTCAGGGTTGGATGTCCGCCGGCATACGCTTTAACGCAACCACGGACCTCACCCGGACAGCGTTTGTTTTCAAACAGACCCCGCAGCAATTCCAAACCGGCCAGACGTTGCGGCTGGCTTTTGGCTGCCAGCAGCCGGTCGGCGCTGGCCAACGCATCGGCATCCGCCTGCCGCGCCAGCAACGTGAGCGCGCCGCGCCGCAAATCGCCCGCTTTCCGGTCCAACAGTTCCTCAATGGGGGCCGCCTCCACCGGCGTGATCTGGCATTTCGCCAGATGCTGCAACGCGGCTTCCCGCACTGACCGGCTGGCGTCACCCACCAGCGCAAAAAGCGTGTCGCGGGTGGCGGTGTCCCATTTTTCCTGCCCGGCCAGTATGCCCAGCACCGCCGTGCGACCATGGGTCCCCATTTGGCTCAAATGAGGGATGAGCCGTGTGGGCGGCCGCCCGCCCAAATTACCCGGCAGAGCGTTCGCCGCCAACTCCTTGGAAACCGTGCAGGCCGTCCAGGGCCAGACCATCGGCTTCAATTTTTCCGGTTTGTCCGGATAACGGGCCGCCAATGTTTCCAGCCGTTCAAACAAATCCACCTTCTGCACCCGTTCATCCGCCCCATGTTGAAACGCCTGCAACGCGCGGGTCGCGACGCGTAAATCCTCATCCTCCAGGACCGGAACAAGATTTTTTTGGGAGGCCAGCAGACCCAGTTGCGCCAGCAAATGGGCCGCCACATACCGGTGTTCCGGCCGGGGATGCTTGAGCAGTTCCGTGGCGGGCTTCACCACGGCCACCGCGTCATCAAAGGCCTGCGACCAGAGCGCCAGATAAACCTCCTCCGCGTCCTTCCCCTTCAAGGCCGTGTCCCGGGCCGTTGCTGCTGCGAGATACAAAGCCATTTTCCCGATGGTTTGATTCACCACCCCGGCGCTGGCGCCCTCCCACTGATACCCGAGCCAGGTGTCAAAGGCCCGCACCGTGGCGCTGAACCGCGTGAGATTATGCTTCAGAATCAACCGCAACATCCGGCGAAAGGCCTGCGGATGGGCTTCATCCACCGTTTCCAGGATCACCTGCCGCAACCCCTCCTCGCGCTGCGCGGCCAGCAGCATTTTTTCCACAAACTCCCACCCGTCCGCGCGCCCCGCGCACAGCAGCGCGCGGGTGACATGGCGACCCATACCCCCGATTTCATGCTCGTTGCGACCGGACGCGCAAATAATCTGAAAGACTTCCTCGCCCTCGCTGCCGCCCAGATCAATCGCCCCCGCCAGCAGGATGCCCAGGAAGTCGGCGTTGGTATATTGGCCAATGTGCGGCGCCCAAGCCGCCAGCCAGGTGATGTTCTACGCATACGGCCCGGTGAGCTTCAGTACACTTATCAGCCAGGCGATCCGCCGGTGAATCAGCGTTTCCGGGTGCCCCGGCGCGCGAAACGGTTTGCGCGTGAAACCCGATTGATAAGGCGACCCGCCCAGCAAATTCCAGGCGCTAGCCATTGGCCCGCCCAGACCGGGGGCGCAGGTTTCAAAAAACTGGCGGCGCGCCGGCTCATCCATTTCCTTGAAGTTCTTGTCGAGCAGTTCCCATCGCCGAACCTTGTCGTCGTGGGTGTCGGGGTGGGGCTTTTTGTCAGCCCCAAAGATGGAGCGGGCGCTGTCCCGCATTAATCCGCCGGGCAAACTGTCCGCCGCCGCGGTGCGCGCCGCCGCCCAGTCCTTTTTCTCCAGCTTTTTCAGTTCTTCCCTGGCCACTTCCGGTTTGAGCATATGATTCCTCCTGACGTTGATTTCACCTTCACCCGCCGGCCAGCATCACCAACCGTACAAAGACGAGCTGGCTGTCGGCCTGCAAAAAAATCTGTCGGTCGAGTTCCCGCTGTTCCTCGCCGTCGAGCAGGACCAGGTACAGGCCGTCCTCGAACGCCTGCAAGGCCGTGCCCACCGCCTCCTCCGGGTTGACGTCCTGATGCAGATTTCTGCCGCCCGCATCCACCTTGCCCCGGGCCAGCCCGGTTTCCAGCTCGCGCTCGGTCAGGATGCGCACGCGTTGTTTGGCCTCCTGTCGTTGCTCGAAGGCCGCGACTTCCTGAAAAACAATGCGCGTGATCAATGCGCGCAGGGTGAGCGGTTCGCCGATGTCATGCTCCGCCGGCGGCCAGGGAACCTGCCAGTCCGGCACCAGCGGTTTGCGCTTGCCCACAGAACGGGCGCTGATCGTGAGAACAGACATATACGGCGACGCCCCATGATTACGAATTCGCGGAAAAAATTCAAATATTTCGTGATCAAAAATGGGGCGCCCCGGCGGCGGGCGCCGGAACGAAAAAAACGACGGCATCAAGGCTCCAGCTCAAATCCCTTGAGGGCGGCCATCAATCTGAGAGAAGTCATCGCCAGGGGAAGGGGCAATAAACTCAAAACCAGGCCCATGGCCCAGAGCGCCTTGTTCGGCTGCTTCCGAAACTGCCGGGCCACATAAGCCAGCCCGAACACCGTCAAACCCATCGCCAAAGACACCATGTAAAAAACCCAGCCCATCGGACGAATCCCCGTTCCACCCGGCACCTCCAGGAAGGGAAGCGCCTGGGCAAACACATAACCATCGCCAAGCAACGGGATCAACAAAACCGGCGAAATCAATGGCTTGGTCTGCCGCAAAAGGAAGCGGCCGGCACACCAAAAGCAGATCGCCGTACCAATCATGTAGCTAAAGCTATGCAATAACAAAAACGGCACCATGACCAGCACAAGCAAAACTGCCAATCCCGAAGATGGGTGTGCGGGTGCCGAGGAGAAGTACCAGTTATAAAAACCGCTCCATGCCGCATCATCAACCACCAGCGGAAAGAGCACCAAAATTATCCCCAGCACCAGAAAAAGCATGAATCGGCGGTCTATTACCGCAGTAAACGCGGTCCAGAAAGCTGATTCCGGCGGCAGGTCACACTTCATGGAGACAGTTTTAAGCTCTGCCACCCGCCCGGTCCAGTGTTAAAAGTTGCCACAGGCGGACGGTCCTCTGTTCCCGTTTGAGCCGGCTCTTTGCGCATTTGCGTTAAACGCCTTTCCTCCTTTTCGTGTATTCCTGTATTTCGCGGTTAAAATTCCCCTTTTTTGTTGGTTTCCGCTTTCCCGCCTTCCCATTCCCCTTTTTGGTTGCAGCGTCACCCAGCGAATTCCGTAAACCACGATTCCGGTTCGCAGGAGAATTCCCGCGCCTGGCCCCGCCAGTCAAAACGCAGCGACCGGGCATGCAGCGCGTGATGCTCCAAGATCAGACGGGCGCGTTGTTCAGCCGTCCGCCGGTTCTCCACCAACGCCAGGTACAAATCCTCGTCGCCGCCGTAGATTTTGTCGCCCACCAGCGGATGGCCCAGATGCGCCAGGTGAATCCGGATTTGGTGCTTCCGCCCCGTGCGGGGCAGCAGCCGCAGCAGCGTGAAAGGCGCCGGCGGACCGGCGGCTGAGACCGTATGAGGGTTGGGCGATTGTGGATCATTGTCCATGAATTTTGAATCGGGCGGTTGTGCTGAATCCTCGGGAGTGCGCGGACAAGTTCTCGATTTTGAACGAGACGACATGTCGTCCCGATTTAAAAGCGGTGACAGGTCACCGCACGCCACCGGATTCCCCACCGGCCGCCAGAACCTTCGCACCACCCAGTAATCCGTCCGCGACGGCGCGCCGTCCGGCCGCACGCAATCTTTCACCACCACCCGGCTCGCTTCATCCTTGCCCAGCGGGGCGTCAATGCTCCCCTGCTCCGCCGCCACGTGCCCGTGAACAATGGCCAGATATTCCTTTGCCACCGCCCGGGACTCCAGAATTTTCCCCAGCTCGCCCGCCGCCAGGGAATTCTTGGCCACCAGCACCATCCCGCTCGTTTCGCGGTCCAGCCGGTTGATCAAATGCGCCGTTGCCGCGCCGCCCAGATGCAGCCGCACCCGGCTGATCAGGCTGGAATATTCGTCCCCCTTGGTGGGATGACACACCAGTCCGGCCGGTTTGTTGAGCACCAGCAGGTCGTCGTCTTCATAAACAATAACAAACAATGGGTTCATCTGGGGCAATGTTATAAACAAACGATGGGGACGAGCCCGTCCCCACCCCAATCCCCGAGGTGAGGTGCGGAAACGTGAAACGGGGCCGATGCATTGCACCAGCCCCGTTACACGTTTGGGTTGTACCGTCGCCAACTGACTACAAACAATGTACGCCAGGTCGGTTTCCAACGCTACTGCCCTTTAGGGCATGTATTTGGCCGTAACCCATTCTGAAACCGGGGTTTATGCGCCAAAATGAAAATCATCAGCATCAACGGGTTTGGTTGTAATGACGGATGAGTTTGCGGGGGAACCAGCGCGGGGCCAGGCGCACGAGGAAAACCAGGCAGTGATTCAACCAGCCGGTGACGACGGTCACCCTGCCCTGGCGAAAAGCCCGGTGCCCGGCCACCGCCACCGCCCGGGCGGACATTTTATGGGCCGGATGCAAACGTTCTTTCCGGCCGCGGGCAACCATCCCAAAGTTGGTTTCGGTGGGGCCGGGACACAGCACGGAAACGGTCAGGCTGGTGGCACGCAGTTCCTCGGCCAGCGCCTCGGTGAAGGAGAGCACAAAGGCCTTGGTGGCGTAATAGACCGCCATGCCCGGACCGGGTTGAAACCCGGCCACGGAACCGACATTCAGAATGCCGCCGCGATTGCGGGTCAGCATGCCGGGCAGAAACATGGCGGTCAGCTCCATCAGCGCGCTGATATTGACCTGCACCATTTCGAGCTCACGTTGAACCGGCAGTGCGGCAAAGTCCCCCGTGGCACCAAAGCCGGCGTTGTTGACCAGCACATCCACGGTCAGGAACCGGGCCTGCACGGCGTCGAAAATTTGCCGGGGGGATTCGGGCCGGGCCAGATCAAAGGTCAGGACGATGACCTCGACGCCATGGGCCTGCCATAATTTTGCCGCGAGGGTTTCCAGGGCCGGGGTGTTACGGGCCACCAGAATCAGGCGGCAACCGTCGGCGGCAAAGCAGCCGGCCAGCTCCCAGCCGATGCCGGAAGAGGCCCCGGTGATCAGAACGGTTTGGCTGGCGCCGGGCTTCATCACCGATTGCCCCAGCCGAATCGGGAGGTCAGGGGCCAATAGACAAAGAACGACTTGCCGATGACGTTGCCGGTGGGGAACGGTCCCCAAATGCGGGAATCCAAACTGTTGCAGGTGTTGTCGCCAAAGACCATGTAGCTGTGGTCGTTATTCGTATAAATGGTGTCTCCGTTCGGAAACAGCGGCAGGTCGGAATACTGGTTGAATTCCTGGGCGACCAGGCCGTTGACATGTCCGCAAAACTCGCTCTGCCGGGGCGGGCGGGCGGGGTCAAAGTCATAGACATGTTCAAAATGCGGCGTGGTGCGGTCCAACCGGTGGCCATTGATGACGAGGTGCCGGTCATTGCCGATTTGCACCCGCTCGCCCGGCAGCACCGTCAGCCGCTTGATGTAAAATTCATCCTGGGGCAGCGTCTTGATGCCATGCGTCTCAAACACCACGATCTCGCCGCGGGTGGGCTTGCGAAAATTATAACTGACGCGGTCCACAAACAAATGGTCGCCAGCGCTGAGGCGCAGTTTGATGACATCCTCGCCCTTGTGGTAAACGTGGTCCGGATCAAGGCCGGTGTAGCCGGGGAGAGTGCCATAGCCGGCTTCCGCGGCGGTGCGCGGGTCGGTGCGATATTCCATGGGGGCCTCGCCCAGATCCGGGGGAAACCAGAACGTCTGGCGCACCCCGCCCAAGGTGAAGCTCTGGCGGATGTTGAAGATCAGGAATTTCTTGGGGGGTTCCACCACCTGCACCATGCCGCTCGGGAACACGTTGTGCGGGAACAGGGGTTCCAGCCTGCCATCGGCCGCCGCCACCACATGAATGTAGGACGTGCCTTGGAACCATTCCTTGACGCGTTCCCAACCGGTGGGGATGACAAAATTGACGTCATTGGTGTTGCCCAGGTAGTTATGCGAGGTCACCCCAAACAAGGTGGGCTGCATTGAGCCGGTGGGGATTTTAAACGGTTGAATGATGAAGGTGCGGATGGCCATGGCCACGCTGACGGCCACCAAAATCACCTCCACATTTTCCCGCCAGCCGGCGTTGGGATAGGGTTTGATCCACTTGTTCGCCGCCCGCTCGAGCTTTTCCATGGCGACGGTCAACTCTTTGGCGCCGGCGCCGGAAAGCGAGACCACATTGAATTCATCCAGGGCGCGTTCCAAGTTGGCAATGGCGTGGGGCGCAAGCACGTCCCGTTGGGCGGCCAGCAGATGCCGGACGTGTTTGCGCAAGGCGACGGCGTTGCGCACCGTCTGGGAGAAGAGCCGGCGAAAAAACATCATAAGTTTTTACCTGGTTTCATCGAAGTTAAGCTTGAGACAATCCGGCCGGGCATTTGGTTCATGGGATCATGGTTAAACCCGGCGGCTAGGCCTTCAACACCTCGATGAACGCCTCCTGCGGGATGTTGACGGTGCCAAACGCCTTCATGCGCTTTTTGCCCTCTTTTTGTTTTTCCAACAGCTTCCGTTTGCGCGAGACGTCGCCGCCGTAACATTTTGCGGTCACGTCCTTGCGGAACGCGCTGACGGTCTCCCGGGCGACAATCTTGCCGCCAATGGCCGCCTGGATGGCCACCTGGTATTGCTGGTGAGGAATTACCTCCTTCAGTTTGGCGGCCAGCGTCCGGCCCCGGCTCTCCGCCTTGTCCCGGTGAACAATGCAGGAAAACGCGTCCACGCTCTCATTGTTGACCAGCATGTCCAGCTTCACCATGTCCGAGTCCTGATAACCGTCATGCTCATAATCCATGGAGCCGAAACCCCGGGTGATGCTCTTGATGCGGTCGTGAAAATCAATGAGGATTTCATTCAGCGGAATCCGGCTCGTCAGCATTACCCGGCGCACGTCCAGCGTCTCGGTGTGATCCAGCGCCCCGCGCTTCTCCGAGATCAGGGCCATCATGTCGCCGATGTTCTCATTCGGACAAATGACGAAGGCCTTGACCATGGGTTCCTCCATTTTCCCGATATACGTGACATCCGGCAGGAACGCCGGGTTGTCAATCTCCTTGACCGTTCCGTCGGTCTGGGTGACGCGATAGACCACGCTGGGATAGGTGGCGATGATGTCCATGCCGTACTCGCGGCGGAGGCGCTCCTGGACGATCTCGAGGTGGAGCAGCCCCAGAAACCCGCAGCGAAAGCCGAAGCCCAGGGCGACGGAAGTTTCGGACTGATACACAAAGGCGGAATCGTTCAATTGGAGCTTGCCCATGTTGGCCTTGAGGTGCTCGTAATCCGCGGTATTGATGGGATAGATGCCGCTGAACACCATCGGGTGAATTTCCTTGAACCCGGCCAGGACCGGCGAGGGATTGCGGGCATCCGTGACGGTGTCGCCCATCTTGACTTCCTTGGGGCTCTTGATGTTGGCGGTGAAATAGCCGGTCTCGCCCAATTGCAGCCGGTCGCGGACGTAGGGTTTGGGGTTGAAGCTGCCCACCTCCTTCACCTCCACGGTCTTGCCGGAATGCAGCAGCTTGACGTGCTGACCGGCCTTCAACTCCCCATTGAAGACCCGCACATGCGTAACCACGCCCTTGTAGGTGTCAAAGTAGGAATCAAACCCCAGCGCCTGCAACGAAGGCGCGCCCGTGGCTTTCGGGGCCGGAATACGCGCCACAATGGCCTCCAAAATTTCCTCGATGCCAATCCCCTCCTTCGCGCTGGCCAGCACCGCCGTTTCCGCCGGAATGGCCAGAATCTCCTCCAACTGCGCCTTGGTCGCCGCGATGTTGGCGTGCGGCAGGTCAATTTTATTGATGACCGGGATGACCGTCAGATTCTGCTTCATCGCCAGGTGGACATTGGCCACGGTCTGCGCCTCCACCCCTTGCGCGGCGTCAATGATCAGGAGGGCACCTTCGCACGCGGCCAGGCTCCGTGAGACCTCATACGAAAAATCCACATGTCCCGGCGTGTCGATGAGGTTCAGCTCATAGATTTCGCCGTTCCGGGCCTTGTACTGCATCGTGACCGGGTGCGCCTTGATCGTGATGCCGCGCTCCCGCTCCAAATCCATCGCGTCGAGAAGCTGCTCTTCCATGTCGCGCGTGGCAATGGTGCCCGTGCGATGCAAAAGCCGGTCGGACAGCGTCGTTTTCCCATGGTCAATATGGGCGATGATGCTGAAATTTCTTATATGTGCTGCGTCCATTTAATCAGTCCAGAGCCAGGCAGCATACGGCAAATCCGCCCGATGAAAAGCAAATTTGGCGCTGGGTTTCGGCCGGCCGGCCCCTCCCCCGGCGCGAAAAAAGCATTGACGAAGCCCAACTTATGCCCTTTGATCGAGTGTCGTTGGCAAACTGATGAACCCGGTTGCGCAACACCTGTAAATGAACCAAGCTCAAACTCCGGCACCCGACCGGATCCTGGCGATCACCGACCAGCCGGAGGCCGGCGCCGATTTCCAACGGCTTCTGCAGCCGGCCGCCGCCGCGCAACCCGGCCGCCATGGCTTCGAGCTGGACGCCGCCGCCGGCACTGCCGAGGCGCTCCCCCGCCTGCTAACCGCCCTCACCGCCGGCCGCCCCTATGCACTGGCGATCATAGACCTCCGGCCCGTCCCCGGCGCCGACGCCCTGGAGGCCGCCGCCAAGTGTTTCCAAGCCGACCCCGACCTCCAAATCGTCCTCTGCGCCGCGCCTGGCGAATACGCCCGGGCAGACCTTGAGGCCCGGCTGGGCCAGGGCGGCCGGTTGGCCTTCCTTCAAAAACCCTTTGACCCGGTCGAGCTCTCGCAACTCGCGCACACCCTGGCCGAAAAATGGGCGCTGGGCCGCCAGCTCCGCTCCCTGCGCAATCAGCTCGAGGATATCGTCAACACCCGCACCCGCCAGCTCCAGGCCGCCAACGAACAGCTCCAGGCCGAAATGACGGAACACGCCCTCGCCGAGGAGGTCCGTGCCCAAACCCAAAAAATGGAGGCGGTTGGCCGCCTGGCTGACGGGCTGGCCCACGATTTCAACAACCTCCTCACCGTCATCCGCGGGTTTGTGCAATGTCTCAAAACGGAAATGCACCGCAACCCGGCCGTCACCGAGGCCCTCCAAGAAATCAATGAAGCCACCGACCGCGCCGCCAAGCTGACGGCCAAAATGGTCATGTTCAGCCCCCAAAAGCAGGTGCGGCCACAAAGTGTCCACCTCGACGAGGTGGTATCCCAGTTTGGCGGCATGCTCATCCGCATGCTCGGGGAGGACGTCACCCAAATCGCCGCCGAGTACAATCAGGAACACCACACCGGCATGCTCATGCGCTCACTCGGCGACGACATCGTCATGGAAATCCAGACCGGTCAGGACCCGCTGCCCGTCCATGCCGATCCCGTCCTGATTGAGAAGCTCGTGGTCAACCTCGCGCTCAACGCCCGCGACGCGATGCCCAAGGGCGGCCGCCTGTTGATCACCACCGGCCTGGCCGAAATCACGGAGGCCGACTGCCGGCACAACCCCCGGGCCCGCCCCGGCCGCTTTGCTTGGTTCAGCGTGGAGGACAGCGGCAGCGGCATCGCCCCCGAAGCGCTGGCCCACCTCTACGAACCCTACTTCACCACCAAAAAAACCGGGGCCGGCCTGGGCCTGGCCTCCGCCTATGGAATTGTCAAACAACACGACGGCTGGATCGAAGTGGAAAACCATCCCGGCCACGGCTCCCGGTTCAAGGTGTTTCTCCCCGTGCAAACCCAAAAGCTTGCCCGCCTGCCGGGCGAAGCCCCCGCCGCGCCCGCCACGCCCGCCGGCGGCGTGGAAACCATCCTGCTCGTGGAAAATGACGAATCCATCCGCCGCCTCGCCAAACTCTGGCTTCAGCGCAAAGGTTACCGCATCTACGAAGCCCCCGCCGCCCCCGAAGCCCTGACCCTCTGGGCGGCCCACGGCGCGAACATTGACCTGCTGGTGACCGACATGTTTTTATCCGGCGGCCTGTCCGGTGAGGAACTCGCGGCCAAACTGCTCGCCAAGAAGTCCGGGCTCAAAGTCATCTATAGCACCGGCTTCGCGCCGGAAGCCTTCAGCGGCAAACTTGTGTTAAAGGACGGGCTCAACTTCCTCAGCAAACCCTACCACCCCAACAAACTCGTCGAAACCGTCCGCCGCTGCTTGGACGAACCCGCCCCCACCTGACCCCCCGCTGATTGGGAGCCCAATGCCACCAGGATTTCAACCGACGTCGTTTTCATAAAGGATAGATCTCCAGGCGGTGGCATCCGTTCCCCCTCACCCCGGCCCTCTCCCTTGGGGAGAGGGAGAATAATCGTCAGACTCACAGTCAACAATGATAGGCGTTGCCAAAAGTCCAGTCCAACTTCTTCGGGGCTTCCGGTCCGCTCCTCAGGGCGGATTCAAGAACGCGCCACCCAATTTGATTATTTACGCTTTGTCCCTGATATTGGTGGTTGCCACCTCATGCTGGAAGAACAACTATCGCGGCCGGGGTGCGGCATCACCGACGCCCGGGTGCTGGCGGCGATGCGCCGGGTGCCCAGGCATGAATTTGTGCCGGAACCGCTGCGCCGCCGGGCGTACGACGACGGCGCGCTGCCCATCGGCTACGGCCAAACCATTTCCCAGCCCTACGTCGTGGCCTTCATGACGGAGCAATTGCACCTCCAATCCACGGACCGGGTGTTGGAAATCGGCACCGGCTCGGGTTACCAGGCGGCGGTCCTGGCCGGCCTGGTGGCGCAGGTGTTCACCATGGAAATCGTCGAACCGCTGGCCCGCCGCGCCGATTTGGGTCTGCGCCGGCTCGGCTGCGCAAACGTTTGCGTCCGGGCCGGGGACGGCCACCGGGGCTGGCCGGAAGCCGCGCCGTTCGACGCCATCATCGTCACCTGCGCGCCGGCGCGGGTGCTTCCCCCGCTGGTGGCGCAACTCAAGGACGGGGGCCGGATGATCATCCCGGTCGGCCCCCGGGAGCAGCAGGAACTGGTGTTGCTGTACAAACACCAAGGCGCCCTGGAGCAGCGCGAAGTGCTGTCGGTGCGTTTCGTGCCCATGACCGGCGGGGAGGGGTAGAGGCAGAAATAAGACGGATGAGAAAGCTGTGATATCATCCACTTGACACCCCGCAGTTTGTGGTGAAACTTTAATGACCTTAACACTTGCACTTATGCACACCGATTTGCCGCACGAGTCCGGAACGTTCTGGTCCAGGCTGCGGGACGCGGCCCGGTTTTGGGAACCGTGGCGCGCGGCTTACAACCTGGCGCTGGGGGCCGTCGTTCTGGCTTGGCTCCTCGCCACCTGGCCGCACTTCCGGCCGGCCTTGACGCTGCCATCGCTGCTGCTGCTGCTGGTCTTGGCGGTCCTGGCCAATGTTTGCTATTGCGCGGCGTACCCGGCCGAACTGCTGTTGCGGATTTCACCCGGACGCGTCGCTTGGCGGCGGTTCCGGTGGCGTCTCTGGCTGGGCGGAACCCTGCTGGCCATCCTCCTGGCGTGCTACTGGATTGCCGACGAGATGTACCCGGCGGTGTGAGGCGGCTTTGATGGAATAATTCGCTCGCCGGCGGGTCCAAATTTCCATAAAATTCCGGGCATGTTTAAGCCAATCTCCGTTATTGCCGCCATGCTATGCCTGACGCCAGCCCTGCGAGCAGCGGACGCGCCGGACACTTCCACCTGGGCCAAATTCTCGTCGTTCAGTTACTCCGGAACGATAGCCGCGACGCCCAAGGCGGACGAGTATTTGAACCCCATTGTGGCGGGGTTCCACCCTGATCCCACGATTTGCCGCGTCGGCGAGGACTACTATCTCGTCAACTCCGCGTTCAATTATTTTCCCGGCCTGCCCATCTACCATTCCAAGGATTTGGTGAACTGGACGCAAATTGGAAACGTGCTCGACCGGCCCTCGCAAATGCCGATGCGCGGGGGCGCGATGTCCAGCGGCACCTATGCCCCGACGATCCGCTATAACAAGGGCGTCTTTTACGTGGTGAACACCCTCGTGGGCAGCAGCCTGGGCAACTACTACGTCACCGCCACGGACCCCAAGGGGCCCTGGTCGGAACCCATCAAGCTGCAGGGCATCGGCGGCATTGACCCCGATTTCTTCTTTGATGACGACGGCAAGTGCTATGTCACCAGTTGCGACGACCCGCCCGAGGCGCAGTACATGTCAGCGAGCGGTCAAAACCGGCCAGGAAAGAGCGGATGAAAACCGGCCATTTTGAGGGAAGCATTGCGTTGAGTGCCGTGAGCACGGCACATGGGCGCGATGAATCAACTCAACATGAGCC
>Ga0182030_10018530_pt1 | contig 13342 bp, 12 predicted proteins | sample 812S3MmetaG_FD_121299 | JGI IMG/M metagenome (GOLD analysis project Ga0182030, IMG submission 121299) | Permafrost microbial communities from Stordalen Mire, Sweden - 812S3M metaG (Illumina Assembly) | ecosystem: Environmental > Terrestrial > Soil > Wetlands > Permafrost | place: Sweden... | reverse complement strand
TTCGACCTTCGCCGCACCGTAGTCGGCGCCGCCCTCGATCGGGAACCACAATGCGAATGCGGATGCGGCGTGCTTACCCTCCGGTGCCAGGCCCGGATCGTTCTGCGAGGGTATCTGCAAGACTAGCGTCGGGTCGGCCGGAACGATCCCGCGGCGACAATCCTCCCACTGCTGCTGGACTTCCTCCGGCGTACAGAAGAGCCCGATCGATGCCTGCATGGCCGGATCATTGAGCGCCTCGTACGGCGCGGCGAATACGGGGGCCTCTTCCAGCGCGAAGTGCATCTGCAGGTAGCTGCCGCGGTGGTCGATCCGCGCATAGCGTTCCCGGATGTCGGCGGGCAGCGCTGCGGGATCTATCAGCTCGTTGAGCGTGATGTCGGGCGCTATGCCGGAGACCACAATCGGGGCAGTAATCGTGTCCCCCGCCTCGGTGCGCACTCCGCTCACCCGCCCGTCGGCGACCAGGATCTCGGTGACCTTGGTGCGCAGCCGAACTTCGCCGCCATGACTCTCCAGCAGCTGGCACAGATGAGAGGTGAGCGCGCCGATGCCGCCGCGCAGCTTCTTCATCTGCATTGTGTCGCCATCTGGCACTCCCAGCCCAAAGGCGAGCGCCGCCGCGCTGCCGGGTGTGTCCGGCCCGCGGTAGAGGGTGTTGACGGCCAGCACTGTCATCGAGCCGCGCAGCGCACCGTGCTTCTCTTTGTCCGGGAGATAGCGGTCCAGCACGTCGGTGACCGATCCGAACAACATGTCATCGATAGCCGAGCGTTCGAATTCATTGGTGGCACAGGCATACATCTCGTCGAGGGTCTTGGGCGGCGCGCCCGCGTCGAATCGACCCAGCGCCCGGGTCGGCGCCATACTCCAGGCCATCAGCCCCGCCATTCCGTTGACGGCGTCCGCCCCATGCACCTCGTTGAGGTGAGTGAACAGCCTGATCGGGTCGCTGTATTGGACCAGCGGGTCGTCGCCCACACCGCGCAGCGCCACCGACATCACGTCCAGGTCGATGGTCGGCATTGTGTCCAGGCCCAGTTCCTGGACGACGACGGACGCCGTCGGGAACTGCACCGATCCGGCGATCTCGAACTGGTACCCGTCAAAAAGCTCAACAGTGGAGGCCATGCCACCGGCATAGAGCTTGGAATCCAGACACAGGGTGCGTAGTCCTGCCTTCTGTAGCAGCACCGCCGCACTCAGCCCGTTATGTCCTGCGCCGATAACTATCGCGTCATATTCCGACATGTCTGCCCTCCGGAATGCAGGCTGGCACGCTGCCAAAGTTTTGTCAATTATGACGAAACTGGATCGGCCCACGCTTCGGTGATGCCGGCCCGCAGCGACTCCAGGGCCAGGTGGCACACTCGCGCCAACTCGCCCAATGACCGATCGCCACTAAGCATCCAGACTTCCATCGCGCCGAAGACCGCCGCGGCGATGCAGCGCGACGTCACCGCCGTGCGCAATCGGTCATCTGATGTCGGGTTGACCGCACAGCTACGGTGTTGTAGCTGCGCCTGAATGGCATCGGCGAAGTCGGCCTGGACTTCTTGGATATGGCGGACGATGCGGCCAGGGTCTAGCTCGCCGTCCCTTAAGGCGGCGATTTTGGCAACGGCGTCAACGTCATACGGAAACGAGAAGACTGCCGATTGCACAGAATCGATGATCGATTCGCTGGCCGGTCTGGCGTCCAGCGCCGCACGAAACCAATGCAGTCCCGTGTAGTCAGCAAACAGCAGATCATGCTTGGAGCTGAAGTGCCGATAGAACGTCCGCAGCGAGACGCCGGCGTCTGCCGCGATCTGCTCCGCCGACGTGTCCTCGACACCCTGGGCCAGGAATCGCACCAGAGCAGCCTGGCGCAGCGCTTCGCGGGTGCGCTCGCTGCGCACCGTCTGAGCAGGCCGGACCATGGCAGTAAGTTACCCCAGACATTGAGCCGTCGGTTTCGCGCTCTTTATGTCAATATTGACAAAACTTTGGGACAGGGGTGAGACTTCGCCCATGGTCTCGCTTCTCGTCCACGCAGTCCTCGGGCTTGCCGTCATCGGCTGGATCGTCAGGTCGAACTCCAAAGTTTTTGCCCGCCCGGCTGACGGACCGTTGTTCTCGCCGCTGGAATGCGTCTATTACGTCGTCGGAATCGCGTCGGTTGTGTTGGGCTGGTACTTCAACATCACCTACGTGCAGCAGTACGCGCACGGATCCACCAACCCGCTCTGGGGCGAGCATGGCAGCTGGGCGGAATACATCAGGCTGATGTTCACGAACCCAGCTGCTGACTCCGCCAGCCAGGATTACACCGTCGCGAATGTCGTTCTGCTGCCGATCTTTACCATCGTCGACGGCTACCGCCGTGGACTACGGCGACCCTGGCTGTTCTTCGTATCGAGTCTGTTCACCAGCTTCACCTTCGGATTTGCCTTCTACTTCGCCACCATGGAACGTCAGCGCCGCCACGAGCAGTCCCGCCAGCCGGTGGACGCCTGACTCAGCGGGTCGGCTCGAGCAGTTCAGTCCCGACGAACGGGACCAGAGCCGCGGGCACCCGCACGCTGCCGTCTGGCTGCTGGTGGTTTTCCAGGATCGACACCAGCCACCGCGTGGTGCCCAGCGTTCCGTTGAGGGTGGCCGCAGTGTCCGGCTTCCCGTTGGCATCCCGGTAGCGGGTCGCCAGCCGGCGCGCCTGAAAGGTGGTGCAGTTCGACGTCGACGTCAGCTCGCGATAAGTCTGCTGGGTCGGAACCCACGCTTCACAGTCGAACTTGCGGGCGGCCGATGCGCCGAGATCGCCCGCGGCCACGTCGATTACCCGGTACGGCACCTCGATGCGCGCCAGCATCTCGCGCTGCCAGCCCAGTAACCGTTGGTGTTCGGCTTCGGCGTCGTCGGGCATGCAGTAGACGAAGCCCTCCACCTTGTCGAACTGATGCACCCTAATGATGCCGCGGGTGTCCTTGCCGTAACTGCCTGCCTCGCGACGGAAACATGACGACCAGCCCGCGTACCGCAACGGTCCGCCGGACAGGTCCACGATCTCGTCCGAGTGATACCCGGCCAGCGGCACTTCCGAGGTGCCCACCAGGTACAGGTCATCGGCCTCCAACCGGTACACCTCGTCGGCATGGGCGCCCAGAAATCCGGTGCCGGCCATCACCTCCGGACGCACCAGAACCGGCGGGATCATCGGAATGAAACCGTTGTCCACCGCCAGCCCCAGCGCCAGCTGCAGCAGGCCGAGCTGCATCAGCGCGCCCCGACCGGTCAGGAAGTAGAACCGCGACCCGGACACCTTGGCGCCGCGCTGCATGTCGATGAGCCCCAGGGACTCGCCGAGTTCCAGATGATCCTTTGGGTTTTCGATCGCGTTCGGTTCGCCGACGACGTCGAGAACCGCGAAGTCGTCCTCGCCGCCGGCCGGCACTCCGTCGATGATGACGTTCGAGATCGCCATGTGCGCCGCGACGAACGCCGTCTCGGCTTCGGACTGGTCGGTTTCAGCGAGTTTCACCTGCTCTGCGAGTTCCTTGGCGCGCCGCAGTAGAGCCGGACGATCCTCGGCGGACGCGGCCCCCACACTCTTGCTGGCGGTCTTCTGCTCGGCGCGCAGCGAATCAGCGGTCGAAATCGCGGCTCGGCGGGCCGAGTCTGCCGTCAGTAGCTCATCGACCAGCGCCGGGTCTTCGCCCCGGCTGAGTTGGGAACGGCGTACGGCGTCGGGGTCTTCCCGGAGCAGCTTCAGGTCGATCACGGCCCCGACACTACTTTTGACGTCTCGATCCGGCACCACCTCTGCCACATTTGTCACGCGGCTGGGGCAGTTTGGGGCAGTACTGTCAGAATGGAAGCGATGTCGGACGCGCCCGAAAAGGAACTTCCCCCCGCCAGCCCTCCCGTCGACGAAGCCGTCGCCGAGGAGCAACAGCCGCTGGCCGGGCTCGGGTGGCCGCGCAGTCTGCAGGCGACGCAGACCAGGCGCGGGCTGCTTCTCACTGCTCTCGGCGGTCTGCTGATCGCCGGGCTGGTCACCGCGATTCCCGCTGTCGGTACCGGGCCGGGGCGGCTTGCCGGCTACATCGACAGCGATCCCGTACCCAGCACGAGCGCCAAGAGTGACGCCGCCTTCAACCGTGCTCGCAGCGGCGATTGCCTGACGTGGCCGGATATCACGCCTGAAGCCGGGAGCATCGTCAACTGCACCGACGATCACCGGTTTGAAGTTGCCGAGTCCATCGATATGCGGACCTTCCCGGGCTCGGAGTACGGACCCGACGCCGCACCTCCGTCGCCCGCTCGCATTCAGCAGATCACCCAGGAGCAGTGCGAGGCTGCCGTGCACCGCTACCTCGGACCTAAATACGATCCCAACAGCAAATTCGCGGTCAGCATGCTGTGGTCCGGTGACCGTGCGTGGCGCCAGGGCGGCAACCGCCGTGTGCTGTGCGGCCTGGAGCTGCCCGGCCAGAACAACCAACAGGTGGCTTTCAAGGGCAAGGTCGCCGACATCGACCAATCCAAAGTCTGGCCGGCGGGCACGTGCCTGGGCATCGACTCGGCGACCAACCAGCCAATCGATGTACCTGTCGATTGCGAAGCCCCACACGCGATGGAAGTGACCGGCACGGTCAATCTGGCCGAGAAGTTCCCCGCCGCCCTACCTGTGGAGGCCGAGCAGGACGGGTTCATCAAAGACTCCTGCACCAAGATGACGGACGCCTATCTGGCGCCCATCAAATTGCGCACCACCACCCTCACGCTGATCTACCCCACCTTGTCGCTGCCGAGTTGGTCGGCCGGTAGCCGTGAGGTCGCGTGCAGCATCGGCGCGACGCTGGGCAATGGAGGCTGGGCCGCGCTGGTCAATGGCGCCAAAGGCCCGCTGTTGATCAATGGTCAGCCCCCGGTACCGCCGCCCGACATTCCCGAAGAGCGGCTCACATTGCCCCAGATTACGGTGCAGGTGCCGAACAGCCAGCCCAGCGCCCCGCCGGCCAACACGCCGCCGGCCAACACACCCCCGGGCAATCAGCATCTGCCGCAACAGCCGGCTGCGACGGCCACCCGGGCGCCGGTATCGCAGCCTCCTGCCACCCAAGCGCCTCCGCCGCAGGCCCCGCCCCCGGCCGACGGTCCAGTAGTGCCGCCCTTCGCCCAACCACCGGGGGCCCCACAAGACGGGCCGGCCGAGCCGCCTGCGCCAGGGGAATAGCCCGGTGCCCGTGCGGATGGATCCGCAACGGTTCGACGAGTTGGTTTCCGAGGCACTCGACTTGATCCCGGCCGGACTGGCGGCCGCCATGGACAACGTCGTCGTCCTGGTCGCCGATCGCCACCCCGAGGAAGCCGAACTGCTTGGGCTCTACGAAGGGGTGGCACTGACGGAGCGGAACTCCGACTATGCCGGATCGCTCCCTGACACCGTCACGATCTACCGCGAGGCGCTGCTGGACGCCTGCGAATCCACCGATGAGGTCGTCGAGGAGGTGGCGATTACGGTGATCCACGAAATCGCCCACCACTTCGGTATCGATGACGGCCGACTGGAAGAACTGGGCTGGGCCTGATCCGCACCCCGCGCTGGGCGCGGCATCCCGGATTTATCCGCGCCCGGTGCTATGAACGGGTTATGAGTGCTGATTGCCGCGACTGCCGGGAGGGCTTAGATCACTGCCACGGCGCCATCATTCGCCATTCTCTGCGCCGCGCGGAATGCACGGAGCCGGACTGCGTCAGCCCAGAGTTGTTGCCGCACATGTTCGTCGTCGACTGCGACGCCATCGGCTGCGGATGCATCGAATCGGTCGCACTGGCGGTCTGATCGCTGCTCAGCCCATCGGGTCGGTGCTGGACCGCACCGCGTCGGCGACTGAGCCGGCTCCGGCTTCACTGGGTTCCGGGTAGAACGGTGCAGTCAGGGCTCCCCACCGCACACAGCTCCACCGGCCGTCGGTGATCGGAGCCAGCACCACAGCCTCAGTGTTACTCAGATGCTGGTCCACCGCAAAGTTTCCGTCGACGCCGGCCAGCACCGCGGATACCAACCGGATCGCCGCGCCATGGCTGACGACCACAATGTCGCCGTTCCAGTTGTCGTCGTCCAGGTAGCGCATACGCAGGTCGGTGAGCACCGGCAGATACCGTTCCAACACCTCATTGCCGGTCTCACCGCCAGGCAGTGGCAGGTCGAGCTCGCCGTGCTGCCACCGCTCGTAGATGGCATTGAATTCCGCCACCGCCGCATCGTCACTGCGGTTTTCCAGCTCTCCGACCTGTACTTCGTGAATGCCGGCAATCTCGTAGGTCGGCAGATCGAGTTCGGCGCCGATCACCGCTGCCGTCTGTGCCGCCCGGGTCGCCACCGAGTGCGCGAGCATCGTCAGCTGATCGGGGCCTCGGGCGAACGTGGCAAACGCGCGCGCCTGATCGCGGCCCAACGGCGTCAACGCCGCCCCCGGCGGCCTGGTGTCGAGCCTGCGCTCGACGTTGCCCTGGGATTGGCCGTGCCTCAGCAACACCAAGCGACCACTCATGGGCGGAGCTCCCCCGACCCGGACAGCCGCGCCAGCCAGCGCGACGCCTCATCCGCCGGGGGCGGCCCCACGCCGGCGGCCGGCCCGGTCGGCCAGGAACCCAGGTAGCGGACGTCCGCGCAACGACGGTGCAGTGCCTTGAGTGCCTCGGCGACTGGGTCGTCGTCGATATGGCCGAGGCAATCTACGAAGAACAGGTAGGTCCCGAGTTCGGTGCGAGTTGGCCTGGATTCGATCCGGGTCAGGTCGATGCCGCGGATACCGAATTCGGCCAGCGCGGCCAGCAGCGCGCCCGGCGCGTTGTCGATGCGCAACACCACCGACGTGCGATCGGCACCGGTGCGGACCGGCGGCGGACCCGGCGGCCCCGCCAGAACGAAGCGGGTACGGGCGTTGGGCTCGTCGACGATCCCGGCGGCCAGGGCCGCCAATCCCCAGTGGGAAGCTGCCAGCGGCGAGGTCACCGCGGCATCGGCCTGTCCTTCGGCCACCTGCCGCGCCGCGTCGGCGTTGGAATACGCCGGCCGTAGGTCGGCGCCGGGCAGATTGGCGGCCAGCCATCGCCGCACCTGTGCGGCAGCGACCGGGAAGGCCGCCAACGTGCGTACGCCGTCGGCGGTACAGCCGGGTTTGACGACAATGCTGAAGGCCACATCGAGCGTTGTTTCGGCGAAGACCTGCAGCGCCGAACCGATCGCCAAGCTGTCCAGGGTGGGCATCACGGATCCGTCGATCGAGTTTTCGATGGGCACGCATGCGTAATCGGCGATGCCGTCTCGGACTGCGTCCAGCGCCGCGACAGTGCTGTCCAGTGGCAACCGCCGCAAAGCATCCGGCCCGTGGTCGGGAACAAGGTTGGCGGCCGTCATCTGGAGCAGCGCCGCCTCAGTGAAGGTCCCTTCGGGACCGAGGTAAGCGATGCGGACCACACCCCAACCCTAATGGCGCGCGATGCAAAGCAAGCCTTGCGGCATACTTCGAACTAAGTTAACTTAGCCTTACCTAATGTCTGAGGAGAATGATGTTACCGCTGACCAGCCCCTCGCCGACGACCGCCGAACGCATCCGCAGCGCTTGCGCGCGGGCCGGTGGCGCGCAGCTGGCGGTCGAGCGCCAGGACCCGGTCGCCACGCCGATACACCACTTGTTGCCCGACGGATCCTTCGCTGTCGCACTTTCGACCGGGGACGCCAGTCGCCCGATCTCGCGATCGCAGACGCTGTTGGAGCTGACCGATTACGCGCCGCTTCCGTTGCGCGAACCAGTCCGCTCGCTGGTCTGGGTTCGCGGCTGTCTACGCCGGGTCCCTCCTGCTGCGGTGACAAGCACGCTCGACCTGATCGCCTCAGCCGACCCGAATCCGGTGCTGCTGCAATTCGAAACCCCGAGGTCCATGCCGGCCACTGGGGGAGAGACCCGGTACACGCTGCTACGGCTCGAGATCGAGTCCGTGGTGGTGGCCGACGCGACGGGCGCCGAGCCCGTTAGCGCCCAGGACCTTCTCGCGGCTGCGCCCGACCCATTCTCCGAGGTCGAATCGAGCCTGCTCCGGCACTTGGACACCGCCCACAACGACGTGCTGGCGCGGCTGGTTTCCAGACTGCCCGCGCCGCTGCGCCGCGGGCAGGTTCGACCGCTGGGGCTCGACCGGTACGGCGTGCGATTTCGCGTTGAAAGCGCCGACGGCGACCGCGACATCCGGTTGCCGTTTCACAAGCCGGTGGACGATATGACCGGGCTGGGCCAGGCCATCCGGGTGCTGATGGGGTGCCCGTTCATCAACGGGTTGCACGCACGCCGATAGCTCGCTCGTCCAAAGATCCTCGCTCGTCCAAAGATCGAAGCGCGGGTCCAGGCACGTAAGTTATCCGGGTGAGCGGCGATCGATCAGCGGAATTTCGAGCACCTCGAAGGCCGATCCCGCCGCGGAAAGCCGGTCGGGAGCCCGCGCAGGTGATTCGGCGCGCTCCCCCTCGGAAACGCAGCAAGCGCCGCTGGGGCCGCGCGCTGGCATTGAGTCTGCCGATCCTTTTTCTGCTCGCCGGCGGCGGCATCCTCGGCGGGGCGGTTTGGCTCGACACGTCATTGCACCGCGAGCCGGTGCTGACGGACTATCCCAACCGTCCCGCAGCAGGGCGAGGGACGAACTGGCTGCTGGTCGGCTCGGACAGCCGCCAGGGTCTGTCACCCGAACAGCAGCGAGACCTGGCCACCGGCGGCGACATCGGCAGCAGCCGGACCGACACCATCCTGCTGGTGCACGTGCCGGAACTCGGGTCGAGCATCCCGACGACCATGGTGCCGATACCGCGCGATTCCTATGTACCGATCCCCGGTCAAGCCAAGGACAAAATCAACGCCGCGTTCGCGGCCGGCGGGGCAACGTTGCTGACTCAGACGGTGGAACAGGCCACGGGTCTGCGCCTCGATCACTACGCTGAGGTCGGATTCAGCGGGTTCGCCGTTCTGGTCGACGCGCTCGGCGGCATCACGGTGTGCCTGACCGCGCCGGTCGATGATCCGCTGGCTGGCGTCGACCTGCCGGCCGGCTGCCAAGAGCTGGACGGCCGCTCTGCGCTGGGGTACGTGCGGAGCCGGGCCACACCGCGGGCAGATCTGGACCGGATGGTCAACCAACGGCAGTTCATGTCGGCGCTGCTGCAGCGCACCGCCAGCCCGACGGTGTGGCTCAATCCATGGCGGTGGTACTCGGTGCCGCGTGCGGCCGCCGGCGCTCTGACCGTTGATCAGGGCGACCATGTATGGGACTTGGCTCAGCTCGGCTGGGCATTGCACGGATCGACCATCGCTATGACCGTCCCGATTGGTGAGTTGACCGACAGCGACGCCGGCTCCGTGGTGGTGTGGAACCATGATGCGGCCCGCGCTTTGTTCGACGCACTCGCCTCGGATGCGCCGGTGCCTGCCGCCGCTTTGACTGGATAGCTCGTATGTCAAATGCGACGGCAAGCAAATGCATGCGGCATTTCAGCCTAGCCGTTTTTTACTTAGGTAAAGCTGACCTCAGAAAGAAGTACGGTGGGCGCGGCGCGCACTTAGGAAACCCTTTCCTGAGTAAGTGATGCCTTCGTTGCGGCCCACACTTTCTCACGCTAACCTGCGGTCATGGCTGACGTTAATGTTCCCGGGACTAAATTTTATGCGTTAGTTCAGGAACAAATCTTCAACGAATTCACTAGCGCCCAACAATACGTTGCAATTGCCGTTTATTTCGACGGAGCCGACCTGCCGCAATTAGCGAAGCACTTTTATGGCCAAGCGGTCGAAGAACGAAATCATGCGATGATGCTGGTGCAACACCTGCTCGACCGCGACGTCCGCGTTGAGATCCCGGGAGTAGACCGGGTACGCAATCAATTTGATAGACCGCGCGACGCGTTGGCGCTGGCCCTCGATCAGGAACGTGCGGTCACCGACCAGGTCAGCCGGCTGACGGCCGTCGCCCGCGACGAAGGTGACTTCCTCGGCGAGCATTTCATGCAGTGGTTCCTGCAGGAACAGATCGAAGAAGTCGCGCGGATGAGCACCCTGCTACGGGTGGCCGATCGCGCGGGTGCCAACTTGTTCGACCTGGAGAACTTCGTTGCCCGCGAGGCGGGCCCGGCGCCGGCCGGAGCAGCTGACCCGAAGGTCGCGGGTGGCTGGATTTCGCCGAACTAGAAGGTGCCCTCGCCGGTGCGCGCGTTTTGCAACCACGCCTTGGTTCGGCCCGGGTGGTTGGTGGCGATCCAAGCCACCCCTACATCCCGGCAGAAGTCGATGTCTTGGTACTCATCGACGTTCCAGCAGTACACCGCTCGGCCCTGCGCCACGGCGCGGTCCACGAGCTGTGGGTATTCCTTAAGGGTCGATAGTGAAGGCCCGACGGCGGTGGCCCCCACGGCACTGACCGCGCTACTGGTCAGGTATCGGGCGGTCGTGCCGAGGAGCACCGTCGGCAGCAGCGGCGCGGCTCGGCGGATCCGCCAGACCGCGGCCGAGGAAAACGACATCACCACAGCGCGGGAGCGGTCGGCCGACGCCGGAGACGCGATGCCGAAGCGGTGTAGCAGGGCTAGCACTTTGCTTTCGACCAGCGAGCCATACCGGACTGGGTGCTTGGTCTCGACGAAGATCTTGACCGGCCGGTGCCAGTCCAGCACCAGCGAGACGAGGGCCTCGAACGTCAACAGGCTGGTATCACCCTGCGTACCGTCGGAACGCCAGCTGTCGTGCCACGCGCCGTATTCGAGTTCGCGTAGCTGGTCCAGCGTCATCGTGCTGACCAACCCAGCTCCCGTGGAAGTACGGTCCAGACTGCGGTCGTGCACGCAAACCAGATGACCGTCGCGAGTCAGCCGCACGTCGCACTCAACGCCGTCGGCGCCCTCTTTGAGTGCGAGGTCGTATGCGGCCAATGTGTGTTCGGGCCGAGCCGCCGAAGCACCGCGGTGGGCGACTACATAGGGATGCCTGGCGAGTTCCTCGTCGGGCGACGTCATGACCACTATGCTGCCGGTTCCTGCCCCTCCAACTCAACCGGTGGGGTAGATACGGACGCGCCGGGTCGATCGTCACCCACTACGACCCAGCGATGCGCCGGCCGTTCGACCGGTTTGCGCTCGAATCCCTCGAAAACCCGGGCAACGGCTGCCAGCGTCGCCGCCGAGAGTAGATAGCCGAGCACCATCAAGACGGTGTTGTTCGCGATGCCCTGGGCGTCCTTGGCCCAGCTGGTGGCAATGGCGAAGATCGAAACCGCGTAGCTGAAGGCCCACGCGATCCACCACTGCACGATCGGCCTCTGCAGCCGCGTGTGATGCTCTTCGATCGTTGCCAGCTCGGTGATGTACACCGGGGCCCACAGCAGGTTGACCAGCGGCACCAGGCAGCCGGCCCACAACGCCCGGACGGAACGCTGATCCTGCAGGCCGTAGTGCGAGAAGGCACGGGCCCGGCGCGCGATCAGCCACCGGGTCAGCATCACCCCAGATGCGCCAACGGCCGCGATCGCCACCACACTCGCCAGCACGCCGAGCCAGTTCCCCGCGAAAGCCACCACCGAGTTCAGCAAGGTGTTCCGGTTAATGACCAGCAGCACATAACGCAAGACGTACACCAGGGTCGCGCCGCAAAGCACCAGCAAGCTCAAGAACAGCGTCAGGCGCACCGCCGCTGCCGACGGCCCTGTCCGCGTGGGTGTTTCGGCCGGCGCCGGGGCGTAACCGACACGATCCGCCAGCCCCCAATGAGGTATGACGGCGTAGCGCGGGGTGGGCCCGAGGGGCCGCCGTCCGTGTCGCGGACGCGGCGCCGCACCGGGGCGCACCGCTATCCATCGGAAGCCCGGCGGCAGCCGCGGCGGCGTGCGCTGCCCGCCGCGGGCCCCCTGGCCACCCTGCGTACTCCAGCGTGCGTCGGGTGCGGGCGCATCCGCCGTCGGCGCCATCAGCCCCCCGTGACAGCGAGGGCACCACTCACGACGCCGCTCGCGCACGTTCCACCGAGTGCCGCACTGAGAGCACACCTGGATCACCGGACCAGCCTAGCCGCGGCCCTTTGAGGGCCGGGGCTAAGCGGGGCCTAGCCAGGCGAGGCGCGGCGAGGAGGGGCGCAAGACCCACTCAGCTATCTTCTGACTATCCACAGTTTCCACAGGGTTATCCACAGCGGCAGTCGGGGTATTCATGCCTCCGACACAGCCTTATCTGTCGGCTTGTGCCACAACTGTGGATAACACCGGGTGGTTGATTCATGCCTGTAGACAACCCCTACGGGTGCCGGGCGAAGGCCCGTTTCGGAGCCCTCGCCATACAGCGTGCTTCCCAGTCTGTTTTTCAAGCCCGTCACGAGGCGCTATGATCTCGATCACGAAAGCTCGATGTGACTAACCTCACTCGTGTGAGAAGAACGTGCAGGTGAAAGGCGCTTGATGGCGATGCACTCGTTCGGGCCAGGTACATCGGCCTCGCCGAACCCACACTCCGGCTCGGCTGCGTGGAACCACGGCTACAGCGTCGCCGCTTTACGTGCGGGCCTGATCGCACTCGCTTTACTCGCGATTCTTGCCGTCATTGTCTTGTCTTGACGTTTGTCTTGAATTTCTCGCCAACCGGGTATCCGACTTACCTACCCCAAACGGTCGTTCTTGCGGCGCGCGCGGTCATAGAGCAGGGTTAACTAGGCTGGGCCGCCTACGCGGCGGCACCGCTGCGAACGAGCGTAAGACGATCCGATCATCGAAGAAAGGAACGACGTGGCCGAATACACGCTGCCCGATTTGGACTGGGACTACGCAGCGCTGGAACCGCACATCTCCGGTCAAATCAACGAGATCCATCACACCAAGCACCACGCCGCTTACGTCAAAGGCGTGAACGATGCCGTTGCCAAGCTTGAAGAGGCACGCGCCAAAGACGACCACGGCGCGATCTTCCTGAACGAGAAGAACCTGGCCTTCCACCTGGGCGGCCACGTCAACCACTCCATCTGGTGGAAGAACCTGTCGCCGAATGGTGGCGACAAGCCGACCGGCGACCTCGGCGCCGCCATCGATGACGCGTTCGGGTCGTTCGACAAGTTCCGCGCCCAATTCAGCGCGGCGGCCAACGGCCTACAGGGTTCGGGCTGGGCGGTGCTCGGATATGACACCCTGGGCGACAGACTGCTGACGTTCCAACTCTACGACCAGCAGGCCAACGTCCCGCTCGGCATCATTCCGCTGCTGCAGGTCGACATGTGGGAGCACGCCTTTTACCTGCAGTACAAGAACGTCAAGGCCGACTACGTGAAGGCGTTCTGGA
>Ga0182030_10018529_pt1 | contig 13343 bp, 9 predicted proteins | sample 812S3MmetaG_FD_121299 | JGI IMG/M metagenome (GOLD analysis project Ga0182030, IMG submission 121299) | Permafrost microbial communities from Stordalen Mire, Sweden - 812S3M metaG (Illumina Assembly) | ecosystem: Environmental > Terrestrial > Soil > Wetlands > Permafrost | place: Sweden... | reverse complement strand
TGGACGAGGCCCTCGGCGCCGACCCCTCCGTGCTGCTCATCGGCGAGGACCTGGCCGACCCGGGGGGAGGCATCTCACAGGTGACCAAGGGCCTGTCGACCCGCTGGGGCGCCCATCGCGTCCGTGACACGCCCATCTCCGAGGCGGCCATCGTGGGTGCGGCGGTCGGCGCCGCTCTCGCCGGCCTCCGACCGGTGGCCGAGGTCATGATCATGGACTTCATCAGCATCGCCCTCGACCAGCTGGTCAATCACGCGGCCAAGTCCCGCTTCATGTCCGGTGGGAGCCTGTCCGTCCCGATGACCGTGCGGACCGCGGTGTTCGGCGGGATCGGATCGGGCGCCACCCACTCACAGACCCTCGAGGCGTGGCTGGCCCATGTCCCGGGCCTGAAGGTCGTGGTCCCCAGCTCCCCGGCCGACGCCAAGGGACTGTTGAGCTCGTGCATCTTCGACGACGACCCCTGTGTGTTCGTGGAGAACGTCGCTCTCTACGGCGAGCGGGGGCCGGTCCCCGACGGCGACCACCGAGTCCCGCTGGGCTCGGCCGAGGTCAAGCGGCCGGGCCGCGACGTGACGGTGGTGACCTACGGACGGACCGTCCGGGACGCGCTGGCGGCTGCCGAGACGGTGGCCGGCGAAGGGATCGAGGTCGAGGTGGTCGATGTGCGGAGCCTGGTCCCCTTCGACGCCCCCACCGTGCTGGACTCGGTGGCGAGGACCCGCCGGGCGATCGTGGCTCACCACGCCACCCGCTTCGCCGGGTTCGGTGCCGAGATGGCGTCAGTCATCAACGAGGAGCTGTTCGGTCAGCTCGACTCACCGGTGCTCAGGATCGGTGCCCGGTTCTCACCCATCGGGTCGGCCCCCACGCTCGAGGCGGCAGTGATGCCCTCCGCGGCATCCATCGTCGAGGCGGTGCGACGCGTGACCGCCCGCTGAGCGTCTCGCCCGGCTCGACGGGCGATCCGGAACGGTGCAACCCCGTGACGCTCCGCGGGCCCTCTTCCCCGGAGTGAGTAGTGTCGCTCGGCAATCCGTGCCGGACGACAGGGGCCGGTGAGGCTGGTAAGGGAAGGTGGCCATGGCTGAAGGACTGAGCCCGAGCGAAGTGGCGAGCGAGATCTCCAAGCACCGGGAGCACACCCATGGAGGCCACGCCGGCGACGAAGGTGACGGGGGTTCCGACCACCCGGACAAGGGCGGCGATGGGCCTCGGGAGCATGACCGGGCGCTCTCCATCGTCGAGGCCATCATGCTCGCCATCGTCGCGCTGCTGGCCGCATACACCGGATTCGCCTCGGCGAAGTGGGCGACCGAGTCCTCGATCCGGTTGGCGAGCGCGTCGGCGGCCCGCACGGAGGCGAACCGGGCGGTCCTCGACGCCCAGGACACCCGGAACTTCGACTCGGCGACGTTCAATGCGTGGTTCTCCGCCTATCTCGCCGGGGACGCCAACGCCCAGGCCGTGGCGGAGCGTCGGTTCCGCCCCGCCTTCAAGGTGGCGTTCGACGCCTGGATGGCGACCGACCCGTTCACGAACACGGCCGCACCGCCGGGGCCCACGTACATGCCGCAGTACAAGCAGCCGGAGCTGGCCCAGTCGGCCGCCCTCGACAAGAAGGCCGACGAGGCGTACGCCCTCGGCGTCCAGGCCGGGGCGAACTCCGACAACTACGTGCGGGACACCATCTATCTGGCCACCATCCTCTTTCTGGTGGGGATCAGCGGCCACTTCAGGTTCTTCCGCATCAGGGTGGGGCTGGTCGCCCTCGGGGCCGTCATGCTCCTCATCGCCGTCGTGCAGATCGTGACGTCGCCGCCTGTCCCGTGAGCCGCCGCCCGAGGGGAATCCCGCCAGGTCGTCCTGCATTCTTGCGCCCCCGGCACGACTCGAACGCGCAACCTGATGGGTAGAAACCATCTGCTCTATCCAGTTGAGCTACAGGGGCCACACCGGAGGGGACGGTCGACAACCCGCACCTCCGCCGGTCTGTGCCACACTAGAGGCTCCTTGGTGGCCGTAGCTCAGTTGGCAGAGCGCCGGGATGTGGCCCCGGAGGTCGCGGGTTCGAGCCCCGTCGGTCACCCTCACGCCGCCGGGACGCGTGCACCGTGCCCACGTCACCGAAGGCTAGGTTTGCAGTACGGGCGCCTCTAGCTCAACGGCAGAGCAACGGACTCTTAATCCGCAGGTTCCCGGTTCGAATCCGGGGGGGCGCACCAGTTCAGAGGACCGCGACACCTCGTTGCCGCAGAGGGACCCGTTGACCTACTCGTGGTCCTGCACAGCGGCAACCAACCACCGCGGCAACCAAGGGGTCGCCGCCGAGCCACTTGTGCAGTGCGCAGGACCTGGGTAACCCAGTAGTCCTTATCCACGGTGTCGGCACGGATCCCGCTTTGCTCGGCGGCGACGGTCAACGTCGGCCCAGCGTCAGCCCGATCGTCCAGTTGCTCACGAGGCGGGACGGAGGGCCGGAATGGCATCCATCGCTTGGACTCGAGTCTCAGCATGCACATCCGGTGGGATCAATCCGGCGTCCTCGCCCCTTCCCGCGGCGACGAGCAGGCCACGCGGTCGCTCACGGACCCGAGCGGCTTCGGTCTCGGCGGCGCCAGCGACCCTGAGGGGCCGAATGATCGATCCGAGCAAAGGGGCGAGGCGTCTGGTCCTCCGTTCCTCCAACTCCCGTTGGCAATTCCCGCTAACTTGAGCATATACTTTGAGCAGTCGATCAATTAGGAGAGCGATGGCCAAGTCGGGTGCTCCAAGCAATGTGATGGTGGGAGGTGGTGCTCGATCGGCCGAAACCCGTCGGCTCCTCATCGAAGCCGCCGTCGACGTGCTCAAGTCGGACGGCTACGCAGGGGCCAGCGCTCGCGTCATTGCCGAGCGTGCGGGATCCAACCAGGGCCTGATCTTCTACCACTTCGGCTCCGTGGCCAATCTGTTGCTGGCGGCCCTCGATTCAGTCAGTGCTGCCCGCATGAAGCAGTACGGATCATCGGTTGCCACCGTTGGTTCGGCGACCGAGCTGGTCGATAGCGCCACGGACATCTTCCGTTCGGACCTCGACGCCGGCTACATCACGGTCCTGGTCGAGATGATCGCCGGCTCATCGTCCACCCCCGGCCTGGGCGCCGAAGTCGCCGCCCGGATCGGACCGTGGAAGGAGTTTGCCCAGTCCGCTATCGAGAGTTCACTGGGGGACTCGCCGCTCGGCCAGGTGCTCCCGTCCAAGGATGTGGCCTACGCCATCGTCGCGCTGTACCTGGGTCTCGAGATGCTCAGCCATCTTGACGGGGACCGCGATCCGGCGCTGGCGCTGTTCGCCCACGCCAAGCAGCTCGCCGGACTCTTCGAAGCAATGACCGGATCTTCGTCCAACAAGGAGCCGTGATGACCGACACACTGGCCACAACACAACATGCTGCCGCACCGCAGGACCGCGGAATGGACGTGGTGACCGGCGCGTTCAGCTACTCCGGAGGGGCGATTGCCAGCGCGCTGATCAAGAACGGCCGCCGCGTGCGTACCATGACCGGTCATCCGAATCGGGCGGACGCCGACACCTCCATCGAGGTTCGCCCACTCGACTTCGACGATCAACTGGGTCTGGTCGAATCGCTGGAGGGAGCGACCACCCTCTACAACACGTACTGGGTTCGGTTTGCCAGGAGCCGGATCGACCACGAACTGGCGGTCGCCAACTCCCGGGCCCTCTTCCAAGCGGCCAGGCGGGCCGGCGTCCAGAGGGTCGTCCACGTGAGCATCACCCATCCCAGCATCGAATCCCCGCTCCCCTACTTCCGTGGCAAGGCTCTGGTGGAGCGGGCCCTGGCCGAATCCGGTGTCTCCTTCGCTGTGCTCCGACCAGCCATCCTCTTCGGCGGTGATGGCGTGTTGCTCAACAACGTCGCGTGGTTGCTCCGCCACCTCCCCGTCTTCGCGGTCGGCGGCCGGGGCGACTATCGCATCAGGGGCATCCATATCGACGACCTCGCCGAGCTGGCTCTGGTCAAGGGCTCAGAGCGGCACGACAGCGTCACCGACGCGGTCGGACCCGAGCGGCCCACTTTTCTGGAACTGGTCGGCCAGATCCGCGAGGCCGTCGGAAGTCGGGCACGGATCGTTCGGATCCCGGGAGCAGCAGTCCCAATGCTGTCCTCCCTTCTGGGCCTCGCGCTCCACGATGTGCTGCTCACCAAGGACGAGTACGCAGCCATGTCCGCCGGCCTTGCCGACACCGAGGGCCCCGCCACGGGCGGTACTCGTGTCACCGCGTGGTTGAGCGAACACGCTGCGGACCTGGGTCTCACCTACGCCAATGAGATCCAACGCCACTTCACAGGAGGCGAAATTTGGCCCAACGATAAGCCCTGTTCAGAGGCACTCCAGTCGTATCGATAACCCTCCAGACCGGCCATTGGACCCGCTCTTGACGCAGTCCGCAGGTTCCGGTTCGAATCCGGGGGGCGCACCAGTTCAGAGGGCATTTTGGCCGTCGAACGGAGGGAGACTCCGGAGCGGGCCCACCGTGCTCCTCGGTCTCGTTGTCGCCAGGCGCGCCGGGTTGTCGGACACCTCTTCGTCCGGCCACGGGACGACCGATCGACGAGCTGGTATAAAGGATCGCTTGGCACCCAGGGGATCGAGGTGCGGACTGTGGTGTTCCATCCATCCAGCGCTCGTACGGCGAGAACGACCCGGCGGCTTCCACGCCGACAGCCGGCGCCCGCGTACGGCCATCATCGCTGATGAGTTCCTCGCTGAGAATCCACAGGCGCCGCCGCGTCCGCACTCGGGACACGCCACGCCGACTGGCCGTGGTCGCCATCTGCTGCCTGGCGGTCACGACACTGGCGGTCGGTGCCGCGGCCAGAGCTGACGGCGCGCCAGATCACCATCACCGCATCGGTCGGACATCAGGCCACGTGAAGGCATTCCCCAGGACATCCGCTACCGCCACGGTGACGACGACGAGGGAGGTCGTGGGAAGGGCGAACTTCCAAGTGGGTTACGACTACACGCAGAACGAGCATCTGTCTGCCGGCGCCGGAGGATCGGCCCCGGCGGTCGCCTCGGCCAAGAAGCTGCTGGCATCGCTGGATGCGTTCCAGAACGTGGCGCTGATGGGATGGGGGGCGGACGATCCGGAACCATCACCCGGCCACTACGACTGGAGCTCACTCGACAGCCGAATCGAGGTCATGGGGGCCACCACCTCGGAGAGCCAGAGGATGATCACCCTCTGCACCGCGCCCGGTTGGATGAAGGTGGGCGGTGCGAGCCAGGAGTGGAACATGGACGCCGCGGTGGCTCCCGCTCACTTCCAGGATTTCGCCGCGCTCGCCGCGGAGGTGGCGGAGCGCTACGACGGCACCCACAAGGGTGTCGACGGTCAGATCCTGCCCCGGGTCGACTACTTCGACGTCTGGAACGAGTTGAAGGGCTTTTGGAGTACGGCCGAGAACACCTGGGACTATCAGGACTACACCGAGATGTACAACGACGTCTACCGGGCCATCATGGCGGTCCGGCCCGATGCCCGCATCGGGGGACCCTACGCACCGGTGGGTGCCGGCACCGCCTCGAGCACCGCAGACCCCTCCTCGATTCGTGGCGGCTACGGAGTGGTCGACCAGCGGGCGCTCAACGCCGTCGGCTACTGGTTGCAGCACAAGGTGGGCGCCCAGTTCGCGAGCTTCGCCGGTGGCCCGGCGGCGACCGACGAGAACGGCTTCGCCTCGGGCCAGTATTTCGTCGCTGTGACCGATTGGCTGCGGGGGCTCGACGACCAGACGTACCCAGGGGCGACGACCTTGCCGATCCTGTGGGCGGAGTTCTACCCGGGCATCGACTCGACAGCGGGGGATGCCACGGGACAGGCATCCGTCGCCATCGATGTGAGCAACATCGTCCAGGCCGGATCGGCCGGGGTGGGCTACCTGTTGTTGTGGGAGATGGAGGGAAGTGCGAGCGGTGGAAGTCCCACCACCGGTGAGGGCGTCTGGACCGATACCGCCGAGACGGCAGGGGGTAGGCCGACTGCGCTGTTCACCGCCCTCGACGAGCTGCACAAAGCCTTCCCACCCGGGACGGCCGAATATGGGGCAACGGTCACGGGCCCGGTCTCCGTCCTGGCCGGCCGGCATCACGTACTGCTCGTGAGCCACTCGCCCGATGCCCTCGACGTCGACGTGAACCACCTGCGGGTGCGCATGGATCCGTACGCGGTCACGGTGGTGACGACGAGGACATAGGGCCGCCGTTCGGCATCATCCGCTGGGCAGGACGGTCAGCCGGCGGACCCGCACGTGGTCCTCGGACCCGAGTGTCCGTGTCCGTGTCCGTGTCCGTGTCCGGGCACTAGCCGTGGACGACCCTCCACCACAACGACGGGGCCGGAGGTTGGTGGGCCAACTGCAACGGCACAGCCTCTAACTGCTCGCCCAACGCCCACAGGGCGCTGCCGACCAACTTGGTGGCGGTCCGGTCGACGGACGCGGGCAACGGCTCGGTCGCACCGACCACGTGTTGTCCCGGCCAACCCACCAGCCATGCCGTGTGTGCGGCGATCACCGGCACCTGCTGGCGCGCTCCTCCTGAGCTCGTCGAGGCCGTCACCACGACGCTGCCGCGGGTCACCAGGGTCACCGGCACGACCGCCGCCTCGGATGCGTGCAGCAGCCCTTCGACCACCGGACCGGTGTAGAGGAGTGGGTACTGAGCCTCGAGCCCGAGGCTCGGGCCGGATGTGGACGTGGAGGTCGAGGAGGCGGCTCCCGCCGTTGCCGTCTCCGCGGCCTGAGGTGCGGGAGGACCGGTAGGGGCACCCGGGGCTTGGACGTGCTGCCCGAGTGCCGATGCCAGCACCAGAACCGACCGTCCCTCGATCGTCCGGTAGCCGGCCAACACCATGCACCCGGAAGCCTGGGACGTGTAGCCGGATTTGACGCCGACGATCCCGTTCGAGCCGATTTCGGTCACGATGTTGTGGGCCGTCCCGACCAGAGGAAGCGTGACGGTCGGCATGGCCGCCACGGCGGCGAAGGCCGGGATGGCCATGCCCGCCGCGGCTATGCGCAGACTGTCTGCGGCCGTCGAGACCGACTGTGGAGCGAATCCACTGGGGTCCACGTAGTGGGTAGCGGTGGCGCCGAGAGACGCGGCGAGGGAGTTCATCTTGGCCACGAACGCGGCCTCCGAGCCCGAGTCCCACACCGCGAGGCTGTAGGCGATGTCGTTGGCGGACTGGTTCAGGAGTGCCTCGACCATCTGCAGTTCGGTGAGCTGCTCCCCCGCCTGGATGGGGATGTTCGACTCGTCGTTCTGGAGGTCGTAATCGTACTGCCCGACGTCGTCCGTCGTCACGGCGATCGACGGTCCGCTGGCCCCCGGCGCCATCGGGTGGTCGCGCAGGATCACCACCGCAGTGGCCATCTTGGTCAGCGATGCGACCGGCACCGGCGATTCCGGCCCGGACTGCTGTGCGTAGCCCAGTGAGGGGATGGCGATCGCCGCTTGACCGATGGACGGCCATGGCAGAGCCGGCTGGGCGCCGGGCACCACGTTCGAAGTCTGGAGAGCATGGGTGAGGACCGGCCTGGCCAACGGCCGGGTGGCGCGCTGGACGGCCACGCCGGCACCCGCCAGGAGCACCACCACGAGCACCGACGCCAACGACCACTTGATGATCCGCCGGTTGCGTCGCCTCCTGGCCCGTTGTGGCCGCTCGCCACCACCCGTCGCGACCGGCGCGGGGTCGGCCCTCGGAGCTGGCGCGTCGAGCGAGGGAACGGCGATCGGCCCGAACCCCCGTTCGGCCGAACCGTCGGCTGGCGACGCGACGGCTGGCGACGCGCTGTCGTCGGACCCGCTGTGGAGGAGCGCCGCGCCGACCGGTGCCACGTCGACCACCAGCGTCGTCGTACCCCCCGGGCCCCCGAACGGAGACGGCGGCAGACCCTGGTCGCCCGACGCCTGACCGGGATCTTCGTTCTGGAGGTGGTTCAGCGGTACTCCCGTTCCTTGGCCGATTCGACTGTGCCCCGACAGGATCCGAACCCACAAAAGCCTAGACGCGGCCTCGGCGCGCACGGGGGACATCGGTCCACCACCGATGGTGCACCGCCGGAGAGGGCAGAGACCACCGCGAGTCGGCTCACGTCCGACGCCCGGACATCGCACCCGGCTGCAGTCGGCCCGATCCCGTGACCGAGCCTCCCCGGCTCGAGGCGGGCGCCGGGGACGAATCGTTGGAACTACCGTTGGTCCGATAGGGACCAACCTCGACTTGTCGACGATCCGGCTGTGCGCGAACACCCCGACGGCTCCCGGTACCGGCGATGCCGGTGCAACCGGGCGGGCGGGCGACATCGGGCGTCGGTACCACGGACGTCCGACCCGGCAGAGGCACTGAGTCGGTGCCGGAGGAGGCTCCGCGCTGGTTCGGCAAGGAGCAGGGCGGACTGGGCTTCGGGCCGCTCACCTGGCAGGGCCGGGCGGCGACCTTCCTCTACGTGTTCCTGCTCGTCGTCGCGGCCTTCACGTACTCCCAGTTGGCCCTGACGGTGTTCGTCGTGGCCTTCTACACCGTCGCCTTCGGACTCATCGTCGCGTTCAAGTCCGACCTCATGAAGGATCACTGGCCGCCCGGGTCCTGACGGGTCCCGTGCGGCCGGCGGTTGCCGACAGTCCACCGGTCCGGTCGATGCGGGCGGCGGTAGGCTCGGTCGTCGTGGCGCAGGCACAAGGTGTTCTGAGCGAGGACGCGACCTTCGAGCCGACCACTCCGCGCCGGACGGGCCGACGATTCGGCTTGGCGTTCTGGGCGTCGCCGGTGGACCAGCCCCGGTGGGCGCGGCCGGCTCTCCTCGTCGTCGCCGCCGTTGCCGCCTTCCTGTACTCGTGGCGGGCCGGCCCCTACCTCGAGGTGTACTACGCCGCCGCGGTGCGAAGCATGTCGATGAGCTGGCACAACTTCTTCTTCGGTGTCTTCGATCCGGCGGGCACCGTGACCCTGGACAAACTGCCGGGGGCATTCTGGGTGCAGGCGCTGTCGGTCCGCGCCTTCGGCGTCCACACGTGGGCCATCGTCCTACCCCAGGTGGTCGAGGGCGTTCTGTCGGTACTCGTCCTCTACCGGATCGTCCGTCGGACCTGCGGACCCGGCCCCGGGCTCCTCGCCGCCGGTGTCCTCGCCGTCTCTCCGTCGACGGTGGCGCTCAACCGGGGCAACATCTCCGACACCCTCATGGTCCTGCTCCTCCTGCTGGCCGCCGACTCGGCGGTCGCCGCCGTGACCGCCGGCCGCTGGTCGAGCGCCCTCCTCGCCGGCTTCTGGGTGGGGCTCGCCTTCCAAGCCAAGATGATCGAGGCGTGGATCGTCCTGCCCGCCCTGTGGCTCTTCTACGTGGTGGCCGCGGCCGGAGGCTGGCGGCACCGGCTCGTGCCCGTCGGGGCGATGACGCTCATGGCCGGCGCGGTCTCGCTGAGCTGGATGGCGGTGGTCACGCTGACCCCGTCCTCTTCGAGGCCCTATGTGGACGGGAGCAATGACAACTCCGTGTTCCATCAGGTGTTCGTCTACAACGGTGTCGGCCGGGTCGACCAGGCGACACCGAACCAGCTCCTCAGCCGGTCCATCGGGTTGCGCATCCCTCCCCCACCCCCGCCGGCGTGGGATCGGCTGCTCAAAGGCTCTCTGGGGCTGGACACGGGATGGCTGCTGCCGGCCTCCCTCGTCTCGCTGGCCGCCGGCCTCGTCGTCACCCGCAGGAGACCGAGGGGGGACCTGACGAGGGCCGGGCTGATCCTGTGGGGTACCTGGCTGGTCGCACTGGCCGGGAGCTTCAGCGTGAGCTCGAGCATCAACTCGTACTACGTCGCCGCCCTCTCGCCGGCGATCGCCGGCCTGATCGCCGTGGGCTCGCTGCTGGTGTGGCGCGGGCGGCACTCCACGACGGCACGGGTGCTCACGGGGGCGTCGCTCGTCGTGTCGCTCGCCTACGCGGCGTGGCTGCTGCCGGCGACGGGGACCGGTCGGCCCGGCTGGCTGGAGACCGCCATGCTCGCACTCGGCGCCATCGCAGCCGTCCTCGTTGTTGCGACGGCGATGCGACCGTCGTCGTGGCGCGTCGCCGCCGGGGGCCTGGCGGCGACCCTGGCGGCGATCATCCTGGTGCCGGTGGTGGCGTCCGCCTCGATGGCCGCGAACGGCCTGGGCCCGTTCGACACGCCGTTCCAACCGGTCGCGGTGACGGCGGCGGTCCGGGCGTTCTTCGGCGTGGCGGCCACCACGTCGACGCTGCTCCCCACATTGGAGACCGCCCGGCGGGGGGCGCCGTTCCTCATGGCGACCGAGACGTCCGCCCTGGCCGCACCGTTCATCTTCGAGAGCGGGCAGGAGGTTCTCCCGATCGGCGGTTTCACCGGGACGATTCCGGAGCCGTCGCTCCCGACTCTCGAGGCATTGGTCCGTGAGGGTGCGTTCCATCTGGTGCTGCAGTCGCCATCGACCAGCGATCCCCGCCTCACCTGGATCGCCCGGCACTGCCTCCCGCTCCCCCAACCGACCGGGGTGAACGTTCCCGCCCGGAACCGGTACTCCATCTACTACTGCCTGCGCAGCTCGTGAGGTTCAGGCCGACCCTTCGCCGGTGACGACCGTACCCGACCAGCGGGCGATCAGCAGGGCGATATCGTCGGCCACCGGGTCGGGGGGCACGAGCGCCCGGAGGACCGCCGAGGCCAACTCCTCGGCGTCCCGTCCACCGTGCTCATCCAAGGTCTGCGCCAGGCTTCGCAGGAGCAAGGGGGCACCCATCCGCCCCTCGTCGATGAGACCGTCGGTGTACAGCACGAGCGTCGAGCCCCGTTCCAGCTCGAAACGGGCGACCCGGTAGCGGCCCGAGCCGATGCCGAGTGGGGGGCCGGGTGCGATCTGGAGCGGAGCGGTCGGTCTCCCGTCACCGGAGCACACCGGTGGCGGATGGCCGGCCGACGAGGCCCTGACGGCACCGCTCCGGCAGTCGAGGATGATCAATGCGGCGGTCACGAGGCGCTCGATCGGCTGCTCGGCCACGAAGCGGTCGAGCATGAACAGGATCGCCCCGGGATCATCGGCGAGCAGGAGATACGCACGAATGGCGCTACGCACCTGGCCCATGAGCGTCGCCGCGGTCATGTCATGACCCTCGACGTCGCCGATGACCAGCGCGACGCGGTCGTCGGCGAGCACGACCACGTCGTAGAAGTCCCCGCCCACCTGGGCTCCTCGGTCACCCGTCACATAGCGGGCGGCGATGGAGACTCCGGGCAACCGGTCCGGGAGCAAGGGAAGGAGGCTGGCCTGCAGTCGCTGCGCGATCGCCGCCTGCACGTCGAAGTCACGGGCCCGCTGGATCACCACCGCCACGTGGTCGGCCAGATCCTCGATCAAGACGAGGTCACCCCGGCCCAGCTGTCGACCGGAGCCGGCGGTGACCACCGTGAGTGCCCCGATGGTCTCGCCGGCGACGAGCAGCGGTACCGAGACATAGGAGTCGAAGCCCAGTCTGCGGGTCAGCTCGAAGTGATCGTCGCCCTCGGTCGTCGCCCTCATGAAGTCCTCGCCCATGTTCCCCGACCACTGGGACCTCCCCGAGCTGACCGCCATGGCCGCGGGGTGCGGGCCGGCGATGTCCGGTGTGTACCGACTGAGCTCGTCGGTGAGCGGCTGCTGGGCCGGGTCGGCGTGCCGCGCCACCATGCGACGCAGCGACCCGTCCTGGCCCACGACGTCGATGAGGCAGATGTCGCCGAACATGGGCACCGCCAACTCGGCCAACTTCCGGACCGCCTCGTGGAAGTCGTTGGCGCCGGCCAGTGCCAGGTTGGCCAGGAGGAGGAACTCCTGGTGCTTCTGGGAGCGCTCGAGCCGGGCGAGCAGCTCGTTCCGCTGGACCTCGAGGTCGAGTCGCTCGATCAGCTCGCCCAGTCGTGAGCACACCTCGGCCACGGCGTCGAGAAGCGGACCGTCCGGACGCCTCGACGCCCTGGTGAACAGCTCGATGACCCCGATCAACCGTTCCTTGGTCCGGATCGGGAAGACGAAGCCGCTGCGCATGCCGTCCGAGACGATTGCGTCATGGCGTCTGAGGTTCGGTGCGGCCGTCAGATCCGCGTGCCACATCGGCTCGTTCGAGCTGACCACCAGTCCGGCCAGTCCCTGCCCGGCCCTCACGGTCATGCCGGTCGAGGCCGCCGTCAGGGCCTCACAGTCCAGCTCGCCCGGGTGCCACACGTGCTCACATCGGAGCAGCTCGGAGTCCTCCTCCCACTGCCACGCGGTGGCGAAGTCGAAGTCGAGGCTCAGCGCCAGGATGGACAGCAGCTGGGGGACGATCTCCTCGGCGGTGCCCGACGCCCCGGCGAGGAAGGTGAGCAGGTCGTCGGCCACCCGCTGATACCGGTCGATGTCGATCCTCAGGCTGACGTCCCACAGGGCGGCGACGACCATGCGGGAGCCTTCGTCGGGCACCACGAGGAAGGTCCCCACGTCCACCGGGAGCTCGGACCCGTCCTGGCAGAGCATCATGATGCGGCTGGGGGCAGGGCTCCGGGGCGGCGGGTCGGCGGCCATCCACTGCAGGAAGAGGGTCAGCGAGCTCTGGCGGAACCGTTCGGGGAGTAGGTCGACCAACGGGACACCGAAGAGATCCTCGACCTTCCAACCGAGCAGCCGCTCCACGGCGCGGTTGGCGTAGAGGATGCGGCCGCGGTCCTCCACGATCAGGAGGGCGTCGACGAGGCTGTCGACCAGCCGGGGCGAAAAGCTCGTGGACTCCTGTGGCAATTTCCCGTTGCATACCTTCCTGCCGCTCTGGGCTACCGACGTCGACCGATCGGCCGTGCTGCGACTACCTACCCAATTCAGGACGACGGCCCGGACCCGGCCGGCGTCCGAGGCCCGGCCACCGCCCGGACCGACCCGATTACCGGAGGACCTCCTCCGCCAACCAGGCCGCGGTCCGACGGTAGGAGGAGCTCGCCAGCTCCGCGCTGCGCCGGAAATCGAACGGTCCCGGTGCGGCCGGCATCGACGTGGGGACCAGGTGGACTCGGCTCCCGGTGGCGAGGGCGTTCTGCTCCGCCTCGGCCAGTTGCCTCTGCCCGGCGCGTGCTGTCACCAACGAGACCGAGTTCATCGCCACGGCCACGGCACCCCTCGGAGGCCTCCGGCGGGGCGCGGTGGCGGTGGTGATGACGTAGACGTCGTCCGCTCCGAGCATCTGGGCCTCGAGGATGGGGTGGTTGGCGGCCAGGCTGCCGTCGACCAGCCAGCGGCCGTCGATGCG
>Ga0182030_10018528_pt1 | contig 13343 bp, 13 predicted proteins | sample 812S3MmetaG_FD_121299 | JGI IMG/M metagenome (GOLD analysis project Ga0182030, IMG submission 121299) | Permafrost microbial communities from Stordalen Mire, Sweden - 812S3M metaG (Illumina Assembly) | ecosystem: Environmental > Terrestrial > Soil > Wetlands > Permafrost | place: Sweden... | reverse complement strand
TTGGCGGGGAGCTATGCCGGGCTGGAGGCGGCGAAAGGAGCAGGCGCGATTCTGGTACGGCATTCGACGATCAACGAGCCTACGCAGGTTTATTTGGCATCCGACCCGATGCATCCGGACAAGTTGACGGCGCTGACGAATTTCAATCCGATATTTGCGGAACGGGCGCAGGTGGAGTGGAAGCCTTATACATGGAAGGCGGACGATGGGCGGACGGTTGAGGGTGTGCTGATTTTTCCGCCGGGACAGAAGGAAGCGAAACATCTGCGCATGCTGACGCTGATTCATGGCGGTCCGGCGGATGCGGATGGGGATCGGTTTGGGGCGGACTGGTACGACTGGGCTACTCTTGCCGCCGCGAATGGATGGCTGGTGTTCAGGCCGAACTATCGAGGGTCGTCGGGGTATGGGGACGACTTCATGTTGGAGATTATGCCGCACCTGGTGTCGAAGCCGGGGAAGGACATTCTGGAGGGCGTGGATGCGCTCGTTAAGGATGGGTATGCTGATCCGGATCGGCTGACGATTGGCGGGTACAGCTATGGCGGGTATATGACGAACTGGCTGATTACGCAGACTACACGGTTCAAGGCGGCCGTGACTGGGGCGGGCGCGGTGGAGCATGCGGCTAACTGGGGCAACGACGATGAGACATGGGACGATGCGTGGTATTTGGGTGGGCAGCCTTGGGAGAATGCGGACCTCTATCAGAGCGAGGCGGCGCTGTTCCGGTTTGACAAGGTGAAGACTCCGGTACACCTGGTGCAGGGCGGGGCGGATGTGCGCGTAAGCTATCTGGAGGGAGTGACGATGGAGCGGGCTTTGGAGGCGCTGAAGATTCCGCACCGATTTTTGGTTTTCCCTGGAGAAGGGCATGGATTGCCGAAGAATCCGTGGCATGGGTATATCAAGCTGAGGGAAGAGCTGAAGTGGTTGGATACCTATGTCCCGAAGTGAAGCTTCACGGTTTAGGGTTGTGGTTTCTCGTCCATTGAGCTTGTAACTTGAGATAAATGTGGAAGCCGCTGCCGGTTGAGGAGCATCTCTGAATGAGGGGCTTCCGCGAAGAGGTCCCGCAGGGGCTAAAGCCCGTGTCATTTTGGATGGGTTTTCGGCACGACTGAAGTCGTGCCCTGACACAAAGCAGCGTTCAGGCATCTACAGGACAGAATGAATCCAGTCGACCAGGCACGGCAAAACGCATTCCAACAGACGCTGCTGAGCGCGCGCCGGACCATGCTTTGGACGGAGACGCTGAAGCTGGCGCTGGATAGCTTCAGGGCGAGCAAGATGCGTTTTGCGTTGACGGCGCTGGGCATGGTGATCGGGACGGCGTCGGTAATCCTGGTGATCACGATCGGACTGACCGGGCAGGAGTTTGTGCAGCAGGAGTTGCAGAAAATCGAGACCAACGCGGTCGAACTCGAATACAAGGGCGGGGGCGCCACGGCTGCCGAGCGCGTGCTCTACAACGACCCGTTGACGCGGGACGACGAGAAGGCTGTGCGGGCCCAGTTGCCAGGGGTGGTCTATTCCTCACCCATTATCCAGATGCACGACCGCATCAGCTTTGGCGGCGGGGTGACCAAGGATACGCTGGTGCTGGGCGTGAGTCCGGATTACCAGCACATCCGCAACCTGCTGACGCCCATGGGGCGGTTCTTCGACGAGGAGGACGACGCGGCCCACATCAAATGCGCCGTGGTCACGGAGCAGTTTGCTCACGACCGGTTCGGGAGCAACGACGCAGCGGTAGGTCAAACCTTCGAAATCAGCCGCATTCCCTTTACCATCATCGGCGTATTCAAGGAGGCCGTTACCGACTTCGGGAATTCAGAGATCGAAGATCAGACAGTCTTGATTCCGCAGTCGGTGGCACGGCTGTTCACAGGATCGGAAAATGTGCAGCAGATTTATTTTTCGATGCGCTCGATGGAAGAAGTGCCGGACGCGGCCAAGGAGATCGAGCGGATTGTGCACTCGAACCCGAACCACCGGGCGGACTCGGTCTACCAGGCGCAGACGCTGAAGGAGTACATGGCGATTGCCTCCAGCATTACCGAGGCTCTCACGGCCTTGCTGGTGGCCGTGGCCTGCGTGACGCTGGCGGTGGGCGGCGTGGGTATCATGAACATCATGCTGGCCGGGGTAAGGGCGCGAGTACGCGAGATCGGTATCCGCAAGGCGCTCGGCGCCACGCGCCGCGAGATCAAGCTGCAGTTTCTTACCGAAGCAGTCATCATCTCGCTCACGGGCGGCGTAGTCGGAACCATCGTCGGTCTCGCTCTTCCTCTGTCGGTGCGCATGTTTACGGACTTTGCCATCCCCATTACTCCGTGGTCGGTCGTGATTGCGATGTCTTCCGCCATGGTGGTGGGAATCATCTTCGGCACTGTGCCAGCCACGCGCGCGGCGCAAATGGATCCAGTGGACGCGCTGAAGTATGAGTGATCGTGAGCGCGAAGAGACGAGCGATGAAGAAGATTCAGCGTCAAACGGGCCGAACCTTGTGCTGATCTACAGCTTGATTGCGCTCGCGCTGGCTGCGGCAATCGGATTTGCGTTGATGATTGTGGCTCCGTTTCATCACCGGCACTAAATTGGAGTGTCCCATGCCTACTCAAGCTGAAAAGGCTGCACTGTTTCAGGCGCTTCATCAACGACAGGAAGTTTTTGTCATCGCGAACCCATGGGATGCGGGGACGGCACGCATGTTCGTCGGTCTCGGGTTTCAGGCTCTTTCAACTACGAGCGCAGGGTTGGCATTCGCGCTGGGGCAGCGCGATGGCACGGCCAGCGTGAGCCGCGCCGAGGCGCTTGAGAATGCACGATCGATTGTGGACGCGACCACGTTGCCGGTGGCGGCAGATCTTGAGAATGGCTATGGGCACACCCCGGAGGCTGCTGCGGAAACGATTCGTCTGGCTGCGGAAACGGCTGGATTGGTGGGCGGATCGATTGAGGATGCGACGGGCGATCCGGCCAATCCGATTTACGATTTCGAACATGCGGTGGAACGGATTGCCGCTGCTGCCGCGGCCTCGCGGTCACTGCCCTTCCCTTTCATGCTGGTGGCGCGGGCTGAAAACTACTTGCATGGACGGCCGGATCTGGACGACACCGTTCGCAGGCTGCAGGCGTTTGAAGCGGCGGGCGCAGACGTGTTGTATGCGCCGGGGATTACGCGGTCGGAGGATATTCGGACTGTATGCGATTCGGTGAGCAAGCCCGTGAATGTGCTGATGGGTTTGAAGGGGGTGCCGCAGCTTTCTGTGAAGGAGCTGGGAGCGCTGGGGGTGCGGCGGATCAGCCTTGGATCCGGATTCGCACGGGCGGCGATGACGGCTTGCTTCAATGCAGCGCGCGAGGTGATGGAACAGGGGACTTTCACGTTTACCGCGGACACTCTCTATATGTCTGAACTGGTGGATCTCTTTAAGTGAGGTCCTGGTGAACGGGGCGGGTTGAGGGCTGAGGTTTCCCGCCCTTGCGATAGGAAAAATCGCAAGGACGGGGCACGGGGCATATCTGGCGCATCCGGCACAGAGTTCCTGCAGCTCGGAATGGAGTAGTGTGGTGTCTCAGAAGTGAGCTTGAGGAGATGAGACATTGAAAGTCAATCGCAGAGAATTTCTTGCGGGCACATCCGCACTGCTGCTTTCGCGCTGCGCTGCCGGCGCTCAATCCGCACCTGCACGGCCGGCGCGCAAGGACTGCTTCTTCGGGTTGCATTTTGATTTGCATCCGAACGCGCAGGACAAAGACCTGGGCCGGGATCTGACCGATGCAATGGTCAACAATCTTCTGGTTGCTGTTCGTCCCGATTTCATTCAATACGATTCGAAAGGGCATCCGGGCTATCTGGGATTCCCGTCGAAGACCGGCATGGCTGCGCCGGGGATCGTGGCGGATTCGCTGGCTGTGTGGAGACGCGTCACCGCTGCGCATGGCGTGGCGCTCTATAACCACTTCTCCGGTGTGCTGGATGGACTGGCTGTCGAGAAACATCCGGAATGGGCGCGCGTGGGTGCGGACGGAAAACGCGATGCGCAGGAGACCAGCCTGTTTGGGCCTTATGAGCGCGAGCTGATGATTCCTGAACTGCTGGAAGTGGCGCGCAACTACGATCTCGACGGGTCGTGGGTGGACGGAGATAGTTGGGCGGTGCAGCCGGACTACTGCGAGGGCTCGCGACAGAAGTTTGAGGAGAAGACGGGCATCGCCGTATTGCCGAAGGGGCCTTGGGACAAGGGCTGGAACGACTTTCTTGAATTGCAGCGGGAGCAGTTTCGTAAGTATGTAGCGGCGTATGTAGATGCTCTGCACAGCGCCAACCCCGGTTACCAGATCACCAGCAACTGGATGTATTCGACCTTTGCGCCGGAGCGGCCCACGCTGGCGCTCGATTATCTTTCCGGCGATGTTGCGGACATTGCGGCGCTGCGCCAGGCGCGGATTCAGGCACGCTATCTTTCGCGCTGCGGCAAGCCCTGGGACCTGATGTCGTGGGGGTTTGAACGAGGCGAAAATTTCGGCGGCGTATCTGACAAGCCGGCGGCAGAACTGGAGCAGGAGGCCGCCGTTGTGCTGGCGCAGGGCGGAGCCTACCAGATTTATTATGTGCCTTCGCGCGCGGGGTGGATCGATGCGCACGAGATTGAGACGGCTGCGGAGGTCGCGAAATTCTGTCGTCAGCGGCAGCGCTGGTCCCATGGATCGGAAAGCGTTCCCGAGGTGGGCGTGCTGTTTTCAGGGCGCACACTTTACCGCACGGCGGGCCGCGTCTTTGGCGGATGGGGCTCAAGCGAAGCACCGGCGGCGGGGGCGATGAGCATGCTGCTGGCGTGCGGATATTCCGTCGATCTCATTCCCGATTGGCAGGTGGCGGAATGTGTGGCGCAGTATCCGCTGATGGTGCTCCCCGATTGGAAGGATGTTGGCGACGAGGTTGCGAGTACGCTGGCTGAGTATGTGAATGATGGAGGGAAACTGTTGGTGTGCGGCGCGGAGAATGCACGGCTGTTTTCCGCTGTGTTTGGACTTCAGTTGAAGGGGACAGCACAGGAGCATACCTACTTCGTGGAGGATGAGAGCGGGCTCGCGGAGTTGCATGGAAGCTGGGTAGAGATGGATGCGGCGCCCAAGGATGTTGTGGCTGAAGCGTACCGCATGCGCGACGCACGCAAAGATGCGCTTCCGCTGGGGGTGCGCGTGCAATATGGCAAGGGAACGGCCATTGTTTGCGCTACAGGGTTGACTTCATCGTACGACAAGGCGAGTACGCCAATTTTCAAGTCGATTGTGCGCGGGATGGTGAGTTCGCTGCACGCACCGTTGGTTACGCTTGAGGGCGATTATCCTGCCGTCGAGATCGTGCTCAGGAAGAAAGACGGATACACGCTGATCCATTTCATCAACACGGAAGGAGCGCCGGTAACGAGCGAGTTTCGGCATACTGGCGTTGTCCCACCGAAGGGGCCGATCCGATTTAGATTTCGGCAGCCGGGACCGCCCGCCAAGATCCTCCTCGGCCCGGATGTGGTGCTCGAACCGGAAGACACAGTGCTTCCAAGGCGCTACGAGGCGGGCGAATGGCACGGTTTGCTTCCGGATTTGCATATTCATGCGATTGTGCGCATTGCATCTGGATCGTAGCGGGAGTGCTGCCTGATTGCGGAACGAGTTGGAGGACCAGGCGTCGCGAGAACGGCGAAGGGATTAGGATGGTGTGTCGTGGGAGTTGAGGGAATTGGCTCAGCTTCTTCACATGAGGACACACATCATGGCGTTTTCTGCTTCGCTTCGCAATGCTTTGTTGCCGGTTTTTCTGCTCGCCACTGCTGCATCGCTGGCACAGTCGGTCGCCACTCCATATGACGCTGTGAATCCGATCATCGGGACGGACGGGGGCGGAAACACATTTCCTGGAGCGACACTTCCGTTCGGCATGATGCAGTGGAGTCCGGATACAAACACGGACGCCTGGTATTACTACAAGGACAAACAGATCACCGGATTTGGGCTTACGCATATCAGCGGCGCGGGGTGCCCGCTTTACGGGGACTTCGCGGTGCTGCCTGTTACGCGCGAACTGACATTGAGTCCCGGCGCGAGCTTTGCCCCGTACGCCACGGACTTCGACCATACCAAGGAAGAGGCGCATCCTGGCTACTATGCTGCGACTCTTGTCAATGGCGTGCGCGTTGAGATTACGGTTGCCGAGCGGTCGGGGATTGCGCGATTTATTTTCCCCGAGGGAACGCGGGCGCGGCTGCTGTTGAATGCGGGGTCGAGCGCCAATACACTGGCCGGCGAGAAACCCATGCGGCCTGACCAGAGTGTCTATACCAATCAAATTGAACTGAAGGGCGGCGACGCGTTTGCCGGCTCAACGACGGCGGGGGGGTTCTGCTCGTCGGATTCGCATTACAAGCTGTATGTGACGGGGCAGTTCAACAAGCCCTACAAGGCATCGCAGGTGTGGCAGGACGATGCGATTGTCGAAGGCAGTATTGGAGCGCAGGGCAAGCATACCGGCGCATGGCTGGACTTTGGCGGCGAGCATGAAGTGGTGCTGAAGGTTGGGATTTCATTTGTGAGCGCAGCGGGGGCAGAGACGAATCTTCGTCAGGAAATTCCGGGATGGGATTTCGAGCAAGTTCATGCAACTGCGCAACAGATCTGGAGCCAATTGCTTGACCGCATCGCAGTGGAAGGCGGGACGCCCGATCAGCGGACGATCTTTTATACGGGCGTTTATCACTCGCTGCTGTCGCCGACGGTGTTTAGCGATGAAGACCACAGTTATATGGGATTCGACGGCGTGGTGCGTTCGCTGGCGGGGACGAAGCAAGGGGCGCAGTACGCGAACTTCTCCGATTGGGACATCTATCGCAACACGGCGCAGTTTCAGGCACTGCTGGATTCGGCGCGCGAATCGGACATGATGCAGTCGCTGGTGAACGACGCGGTGCAGAGTGGGTGGTATCCGCGCTGGGAGGCGGCCAACGACGTGACCTACGTGATGGGCGGCGATTCGCCGGTGATTCTGCTGGCTTCGTCGTATGCATTCGGGGCGCACAATTTCGACGTCGAGACGGCGCTCAAGTACATGGTGAAGGCTGGGACGCAACCAGGGCCGGGGCCACATCATAATGCGGAGCGGCCGTTCCTTGAGGAGTACTTGAAGCTGGGTTATGTGCCGAATGAGAAGGACACGAATTCGGCCTCGCGGTCTCTGGAATATGCAAATGACGATTTTGCAATTGCGCAGTTCGCGAAGAGCCTTGGACACACCGCAGAGTACCAGGCGTTCCTCGAGCAATCAAGAAGCTGGAAGAGTTTGCTGGACCCGGAGACGGGGTGGATTCGGCCGCGCAACAGCGATGGAAGCTGGCTGGCGGGCTTCGACGCGGAACGCTCGCTGCCGAAGCGCATTTGGAACGGCAAGATCTCCGACGATCAACTGGGATACGAGGAAGGCAACACTTACCAGTACACCTTCATGATTCCGTTCGATTATCCGGCACTCTTCGCGGGGATCGGCGGGGACGAGAAGGTGATTCCCCGGCTGGACAAGTTCTTTCTGAAACTTCGCTGCTGGAACCTGCCTTGCTACAACATCGAAAATGAACCGGACTTCGTGGTGCCATATGCGTATGTGTTCGCGGGGCAGCCGTGGAAGACGCAGGAGGTGGTGACGCGGATCGGCAAAGAGGTCTTCAAGACTACGCCGGATGGGATTCCAGGGAACGACGACCTGGGTGCGACTTCGGGCGTGTATGTGTGGGATGCGCTGGGGTTTTATCCGGCTGTGCCCGGGGTGGGCGGACTGGTTTTGGGAACGCCGATGTTTGATAAGGTTACTTGGCGCATGGCGGGTGGACGAACGTTGGTTATCGGCAAGCAAGGCAGCGGAATCTATGTGCAGAAGGTGACGCTGGATGGGGTGGAGTATGCGAAGTCGTGGCTGCCGATTGCTAAGTTGCATGTGGGGATGAATCGGCTGGATTTTACTGTCGGACCGGTGCCGAATATGGTGCACGGGACGAAGGTGGGGGATCGGCCACCGGCGTTCAGGTGATTGTGATTTTTGCGGAGAGGTCTCCGGTATTCGGCGGCCAAGCAAGTAAGGAGTACAATTGAAGAGGTAAGGAGTCCAGCGATGGCGACCGCGACCAAGGCATCTCCAGTTCGAATGATCCGCGCCAAGGTTACCAGCAAGGGTCAGGTCACAATCCCGGTAGAAGTCCGCAAGTCGCTCGGCATCAAACCCGGCGATCACCTCCGCTTTGTGCAACATGGCCAGGATATCCACCTGATCGGCGAACCTCAGGAGAACGTCTTTGAGAAGTGGCGCGGGATCGGCATTGACGGCATAGCACCTGGGCGAGAGGACGTGATGGCCTACATGCGAGAAATTCGAGGCTACGATGACTTTGACGACAACCTCGCTTGATACGAATGTCCTCGTCTATCTTCTAAATCAGGACGACGCTCTCAACAGACGCGCGTTGGCCGCAATAGAAGAATCCAGAAGGAGCGGGCCGCTCATAGTTTCCGGTGCAGTCTATGCAGAACTGTTAGGCCTTCCATCTAGAACCCAGGCGATCCTCGATGAATTCTTCACGATTGGTGGCATACAAGTTGACTGGCGATTCGATGAGACTGTATGGCGCGCTGCAGGAACTGCATTTCAGGGATATGTGGAACGAAGGCTGGCAGGTACTTCGGTTCTTCCGCGCCGTATTCTGACAGATTTTCTGATTGGGGCACATGCGTTGGTTCGTGGCTACACCCTGCTGACCACCGACGCTCGCCATTACGCTGCCGCATTCCCGGCGCTGCCCATTGTTGCCGCGTAAAAAGGCCGGCAAAAGGAAACCAAATGGCAAGGCTTCCTCAAATTATTGCGATGGGTGGCGGCGGGTTTTCAATGGAACCGGAGAACCTGCTGCTTGACCAGTATGTTCTATCTATAACGGGAGTGGCTACGCCGAAGGTGTGTTTTGTCGGCACTGCTAGCGGCGATGCGCAGAGTTACATCGACAAGTTTTATGCCTCGTTCGAAACGCTGAATTGCTCTCCTTCGACCTTGTCGCTTTTTATGCCGCCAACGACGGATCTGCGCGATTTTGTTCTGGAGAAGGATGTCATCTACGTGGGCGGCGGGAATACGCGCAACCTTGTTGTGTTGTGGCGTGAATGGGGCCTGGATGCGATTCTTCGCGAGGCGTGGCAAGCCGGTGTGGTGATGACGGGGCTGAGTGCTGGCTCGCTTTGCTGGTTCGAGGAAGGGGTCAGCGACTCAGTTGTGCCGGGAGACCTGGCTCCGATCAAGTGCGTGGGCTTTTTGAAGGGCAGCCACTGTCCGCATTACGACGGGGAACCGGAACGGCGGCCCGCGTACCACCGGTTTGTGCAAGAGGGCAAGCTTGGCGCCGGGTATGCAGCGGACGATGGAGCTGCGCTGCACTTTATTGGCGACGAACTGGCGGGCGTTGTGAGTTCGCGGGAGACGGCGAAGGCTTATTCTGTGCGCCGGGTTGGGATTCAGGTGGAAGAGGTTGCGCTCGAAACGAAACGGCTGGCCCTGTCGGGGATAAGCACCGGGATGCCATCGACGATAGGGTAGGAGCGAGAGCACGCGTCGCAGCGAAGCCGGTTGGCTTCGAGGCGTAGATTGCCGAGGCAGGCGGGACAGGCTAGCTGTTCGAGGATCGATGGATCGAAGGCTTGAGGACGGGCTGGGTTGGCTGGCATCTGGGCCTTACTGGATGCTGGCTTCGGGGGCGGCTTCGGCGCTAGTACCGCCGTTTGTTGCGGGACGCTTGGGGACCTTGGCGAACTCCTGCTCGATGCTGGCGTTGGTGCCGGCTACCGCGGATTCGTAGGCTACGCGGATGCCGTTGAAGATGGCGCGGTCATTGGACGAGCCATGGCCGATGATGCACACGCCACGGACGCCGAGCAGCGGAGCGCCGCCGTATTCGCGGTAGTCCAGCCGGCGGCGGAATTCGTTGAAGGCGCGGCGGGATAGCAGTGCGCCAACCTGGGCGGTAACCGTGCGGGTTAGCGACTCGCGGAGGACATCGCGGACAAAGCGGCCTACGCCCTCGCTGGTCTTGAGCGCTACGTTGCCAACAAAGCCGTCGCAGACAATTACGTCCGCCAGGCCCGAGAAGATGTCGCGGCCTTCCACGTTGCCGATGAAACGGATAGGGAGCGCTTTAAGCAGCGGAAAGGCCTCGCGGGTGAGGTCGTTGCCCTTGCTTTCTTCTTCGCCAATGGAGAGCAGACCTACGCGGGGCTGGCTGATCTTTAGCACACTGCGGGCGTAGATTTCGCCCATCACTGCAAACTGCGCAAGGTTGTGGGGCTTGCAGTCGACGTTCGCGCCTACGTCGAGGAGGACGCACGGATTTCCGGTGGAACTGGGCATGGGGGTCGCCAGCGCTGGACGGTCTACGCCGGGAAGCGCGCCGAGGACCATTTTGGCTGTGGCCATTGCCGCGCCGGTGTTGCCGGCGGTGACAAAGCCTGCAGCCTTGCCCTCATGGACCAGCTTGAGGCCTACGCGCATGGAGCTGTCTTTTTTCGAGCGAACAGCCTGGGCGGCCTTCTCTTCCATGCCGATGCGTTCGGAGGCATGGTGGACGACGATGGGCAGGTCTTCGTTTTCGAGAATCTCGTCGAGAAGATCGCGAAGTTCCGCCTCCGGCCCAACCAGGTGGACCCGCACGGGCAGTTCGCGGCAGGCGAGGATGGCCCCGCGAATCTCCGGCTCTGGAGCTTTGTCGGAACCTACGGCGTCAAGAACGATGTCTGTGAGCATAGAGGCTCAGGCTACCACTGGCTGGCGCTGCCTGACTACTTGGCTGCTTCCTTGACTTCGAGGACGGCACGACCCTTGTAAGCGCCGCATTTGGGGCAGGCGCGATGGGGGAGCTTCTTCTCGTGGCAGTTGGGGCACTCGGAGACGCCGACAGCGGTGAGGAAGTCGTGGGCGCGGCGATTGGCGGTACGGCGCGTTGAGTGGCGCCTTTTCGGATTAGGCATGACAAAGTTCCTTTCGTGTTCCGGGCCGCTGCAAAGTAACGCCGTATGCGGCGGAACACCCTCAATCTCTTGGGGTTATTTCTTGGACTCGATCCGGCCGCGGAGCCCAGCTAGCGCTTCCCAGCGGGGGTCGCTCGGACCCACATCGCAGGTACACGCCGTGCTGTTGCGGTTCTCACCGCAGCGCGGGCAAAGTCCCTTGCAGTCGGGCTTGCACAGGGTCCTGACCGGCAGGGACAAAAGCACCTGCTCACGCAGCACATCTTCAAGCAACAGACCGTCTTTTAGATAATAACCGATTTCCGTTTCCGGCGCAGTAATGGAGCGTTCCAAGGCTTCCGAATCTGCCTCAGCCGGACGGAAGATGAGGTCGAACTCGGCCGCGAGTGGGATTTCGACCGGTTCGATGCATCGGGCGCAGGGGACCTGAAACTTGCCGGAAAAACTGCCTTTGAGGCGGATGTCGGCGACGATGTCTTTGGGGCCGCGGTGCTCGTGGAGCACTTCCACATGGCCGGCGGTGGCCAGATTCCCAACCTGCTCGGCTTCCTCCCCCAGGTCGACTGCGCCTGGAGCCAGTTCCAGGTCAAAGTCGATTGGTTCCCGTTCCAGCTCAACTACCTTGAATTCCATATTATGAGCGTACGGCGCGGGGAGTTGCGCGTCAATGCGCGGGTGATAAAGGGGATGGTGAGAAACTGGCAATTTCGGAATCAATGGCGAGTCTAGGCTTTATCAGGATTGATCGCCACTCTTGAGTGCGTTCTCTACAGAGGACTTCAAAGGTGGAAGATCGTCGTGGATTGTGTTCCAGATTGTCTCCAAATCTACGCTGTCTTACTGATGCCGCAGCCAATTGCCGCTTCCTCGAATGTCGCGCCATGGCACGCCTGGGCACAGGGCTTCTGCATCACCTTTCAGCCGAACGGCGGCTTCGCTGACGATGAGGATCTTGCGCTCGACGGCTGCCTGTGTTTTGAGGTCGCGGCGGAACGTTTCGAAGTTCATTCCCCCGACGAAGTCTTCAATGAGACGAATACTTTCGCGGATGTCTTCGAGATGCGACTTCGCATCTTCAAAAGGCATGGACAGCCTCGCGCATCACACGCGCCTTTACGCGTTGCTTCATCGAATGGGCTGGGGTCAAATCGACTTTGACGCCCAGCATGTCGCTGAGCTGGTTTTCGAGTCTAGCCATGCCGAAGAGGGTGAAGCGTCTGGAGCGGTCAAACTCGGCTAGCAGGTCCACGTCGGACATTTCGGCCGCCTCTCCCCGGGCAACAGAACCGAACAGGCGCAGGTGAACGATGCCCGCGGCCCGAAGCTCCGGCTCATGCATTCGCAACGTCTGGATGACTGCGCCCTTGTCCATACTTGAACTTTGCCACAACCAGCGAATTTTGTTCAACAAAAGAACCGCTAGTTGATTGTATGCGCTGGCTGGAGATAGCGGCTGGCGAAGGTGATGAAGGTGGGCCAATTGGGGGCGGGGGTGTGGCCGCCGGAGTGCTGGCGGAAGGCTATGTCGCCGTCGATGAGGGTGGTTTCGATGGGCGGGAATTCGGTGGTGCCCATGTCTTTTTTGCCGAGGAGCTTGTAGACGGGGCCGGCTGCCGCTGCCGCCAGAAACATGCCTTTGGCGTCAACCCAGCCATCGCCGTCTGTGGCTCCGCCGCTGATGAAGACGGGACGGGGAGCGCAGAGAGCGATCAGCTCGTGGTTGTCGATGGGCAGATCGCCGGGGGTGAGCGGGCCGGCGTATTTGAGGAAATTGCCGGCCATCCAGTGGTATTCCTGGGCGTCCGCTACGTTGGTGATCGGTTCGCCGAAGATGTGGCGGTAAAGCTTGGCTCCTCCTTCGCCGGAAGAGCTGACAAAGGCGATGGCGAGGCGCGGCTCGTAGGCCATGGTCGCAATCGTGGCTTTGCCATAGCGCGAGTGGCCTTCCAAGCCGATCTGCTTGGCGTCGACGGATTTGTCGGTTTCAAAGTAGTCGATGGCGCGGCTTGCGCCCCAGGCCCAGGCACGAATGGCGCCCCAGTCCTCGGGCTTGCGGGGCTGGCCGTGGTTCATGAGGCCGATGATGCCTTCGGTGAGGCCGGCGCCGTTGTCGGCCTGGTAGCTGGTGGGGATGAGTTCGGCATAGCCCCAGCCTTTGGCGAGCACCTGCTGCTGCCAGGTTGGGCCGTCTCCCGGTTTGGGCGCGAATTGCGGGAAGCGCTTGGCCATTTGCGCCATGAACTCGCGGCTGAATCCGTACTCCACGATGACGGGGACGGGGCCGG
>Ga0182030_10018527_pt1 | contig 13343 bp, 9 predicted proteins | sample 812S3MmetaG_FD_121299 | JGI IMG/M metagenome (GOLD analysis project Ga0182030, IMG submission 121299) | Permafrost microbial communities from Stordalen Mire, Sweden - 812S3M metaG (Illumina Assembly) | ecosystem: Environmental > Terrestrial > Soil > Wetlands > Permafrost | place: Sweden... | reverse complement strand
ATCCGGTTCTTGTTCATCGGCCCGCAGCTTCGATCCACGCTTCCTCCCCACAATCGGTCGCCCTCATGCAGTTGCGCTTCACTTCACTCACTGTGACCGGCTTGTGACGGGACCTGCACCCGTAAGAGTGCGCCCATGCTGGGCGCACAAACAACAAGCGCCGGGAGGTGTCCCGGCGCTTGTCACTATCCCCGATGCTGCAATGCGGTTTCTGAGTTTATGGATTTCCGAGCGACGACAGCTGTGAAACCTGTGCTGCCCCGCGGACAAGCTGAAGTTGTGGCCGCTCCTGGGCGGCAAAGTTTGCATTGACCTTTTCGATGACGGTCTTATTTCTAGCCGGTTTCAGATATCGGATGATGCTCTCCAGATTGGTCTGTCCCATCCACGTCATCACCGTTCGGAGGTCGACGCCGGCCTGGAGGTGCGTCGTCGCAAACGTCGCGCGGAATTTGTGCAGCCAGAAGTCATCCTGGTTCAATCCGGCTTTTTTCGCCTTTCGTTTGAGCGCCCGAGGCATATGCGTATCGCATTTGCCGCTTGTAGTGCTGAAGACCAAAGCCCTGTCCGAGCCTTGGGGGTCACCCAAATCCGGCCATAGATGGTCAGCTGAAAACCGGCCATAGAGAATGACCTGAGACATGAACTGCAACTGGGGAAGTTAGCCTCGGTTGACATGGGAAATGTCTTGGATAAAACGAAGCAGGAACAGGTGATTGCGCTGGGGCGGCTCGGTTGGTCGTTGCGGCGGATAGAGCAGGCGACAGGTGTTCGCCGCGAGACGGCTGGCGGCTATTTGCGCGTAGCTGGAGTGGCACTGCGTGCGCCAGGTAGCTGGGGCCGGAAACCGCCAAAACCGGCCATAGAAGTGACCACCGGCTCTGGCGACCCAAATCCAGACGACAATTGAAAACCGGCCAACGAGGTGACCACCGACTTTTTGCCACCGGCGACATCGCCTGAGACGGATCTCAAGCGCACAGCAAGTGCCAGCGAAGTGTACCGCGACATAATCGCGCTGGAGCTGTCACGTGGCCGCAACGCGATGGGTATCTGGCAAGATCTGGTTGATCGGCACGGCTTCGCGGGCGGCTATCAAAGCGTCAAGCGCTTCGTGCGTACGCTGCGTGGAGCGTCATCGCCGGAAGCGCGGGTGATCATCGAGACGCGGCCGGGTGAAGAGTTCCAGGTCGATTACGGCACGGGGCCGATGGTGCGTGATCCCGATAGCGGCAAGTACCGGCGCACGCGGCTCTTCGTTCTGACGCTTGGATGCAGCCGCAAGTCGGTTCGGCTGTTGGCGTTCAAGTCGAGCTCGCGGATCTGGGCTGAGTTGCACGAAAAGTCGTTTCGGCGGTTGGGCGGTTCGACACGGGTCGTGGTCCTGGACAACTTGCGCGAAGGCGTCGTGTCCCCGGACATCTACGATCCTCGCTTGAATCCACTGTATCGCGACGTTCTGGCCCACTACGGCGTGACGGCGTTTCCCTGCAAAGTGCGCGATCCGGATCGAAAGGGAAAAGTTGAGAGCGGCGTCAACCATGCGCAGATGACGCCACTGAAGGGCAAGAAGTTCGAGAGTCTGGAAGAGGCGCAGGCATATCTGGACCACTGGGAAGAGCGCTGGGCCGACACACGCATCCATGGCCGGACCAAGCGGCAGGTGGCGGCGATGTTCGCCGAAGAGAAGCCGTTTCTGCAAGCACTTCCGCTGGAGCCGTTTCGCTATTACCAGTACGGCGTGCGCACGGTGCATCTGGATGGGTGCGTCGAGGTAGAAGCGGCTTACTACGGTGCACCGCCGGGCTGGATCGGCCGCCAGGTGAATGTTCAGTGGGACGTGATGTTCGTGCGCCTGCTTGATCCCCGCACCGGCGAACTTCTGCGTGAGCACCTGAGCGGCAAGCGCGGCGGCCATCGCATCCGCGATGAGGATCGCCCGCGCCGCACGCCGCCGCAGTTGCTTCAACTGCTGGCGCGAGCCCACAAGGCCGGTGCCAACATCGGCGCGGTCTGCGATGCCATCCATGTACGCCAGGGCGAACTCGGAATGCGTCGCATCCAGGGCGTTGTGCAACTGGTCAAGCAGTACGGCAGCGCAGCTTGCGACGAGGCCTGCGCAGCGGCGCTGGAACTGCGTGTTCCGGAGTATCGCTTCGTGAGTCGTTATCTGGAGCCCAGTCCGCAAGCGCCTCTGACGTTGCGGCAGATCGATCCTCTGATCCGCAATCTCACCGAATATCGCGACGTAATCCAACAACGCATCGACTTCGAGGAATCCAAATCATGAACCTGATCGAACTAAATCGTTCGCTGCAACAACTGCGGCTGGGCGGCATGACGGCAGTACTGGAAACGCGCTTGTTGCAGGCGCAATCGGAGAACATGGCACACATCGACCTGCTCTCCACGTTGGTCTCCGATGAACTGGCTTGCCGCGGCAAACGGCTGCTGGAGCGTCGTCACAAGCAGGCGCAGTTCCGCGATGGCGACAAACGCTTGGACAATTTCGACTTCCAGTTCAATCCGAAGATGAATAAGGATCTGGTCTTCGATCTGGCCACGGCGGGTTGGATCGGCAGGCGCGAAGATGCCCTGTTCCTCGGTCCACCTGGAAGCGGGAAAAGTCACTGTGCCCAGGCCATCGGACACGCCATCATCCAGCAAAACTACCGAGTGCTTTATCGCGAAGCCCACACACTGCTCGAAGAGTTGGCCGACGCCGCGCTTGATGGCAAGCGCAAGGAGTTCATGGAACTGCTGACCACCGTACCACTGCTGATCATCGATGATCTGGGAATGCGCAAGTTGCCGCTGACTGCCGCCGAAGAACTGCTGGAGATCATCATGCGCCGTTATGAGCGGGCGAGTACGTTGATCACTTCCAACAGACCAGTAGACGACTGGGGAAAACTTCTGGGCGATAGCGCCGCCGTGACCGCGATGCTCGACCGCCTGCTGCATCACGGACACATCCTCAAGTGCGGCCCGCGCAGTTGGCGCACCAAGATAGGCAGCACGGGAGATGCGCAATGAGAAAAGCCAAAGCGATAAGGATGCCGGGCAAAGAGCGCCCGGCGACTTCGCGACTCGGGATCCAGAAGCCTCGACGCCGGAGCCTCACCATAGGAATCTCGCAACAACGAAACCCTCTGGCAGACGAGCCCAATGGGCCAGCCGCAGAGGGTCTCGCAAACCGATTCCTTCGGAGCCAGCCCCGTGTCCTCGGCTCTGGATCACTCTGCAAGGCGCGACCCCAGCAGAGCGACTACCACTTTACCATGCATCCGGATGCCTTGAATATCGGGACCAGTTCCGGCGACAAGAACCGCGCCTTGCCCAAACACCCTGTGACACGGTAAAACAATCACGTCTCAGGCCAATCCCGTTGGCCGGTTTTGAAGTGACCGCGTATGGCCGGTTTTAAGGTGACCACCGAGGGTCCGAGGACCGAGTGCCGGGCAGGGTCCGCCGGTAGTTCTCCAGTCTGTCCAGCAGGAGCGTAGGAACCGGAACCTCGCGCTCCTTGTAGGCTTTCGGCATCCAGCGAAACTGGGGTTTCCAGCGCATCTCGACGACGTTCGAGTTGAAGTGGATATTTTCCCATTGGACGTGCATGGCCTCCTGTTCGCGAAACCCGCTCATGAGATAGAAGTCGTACTGCGTGCTGTGATAGAGCGAGCAGGCCGAGTGGAGTGCCAACAACTGGTGGTCTTCATAGATCTCGACCTCCTGATCGACGAAGCGAGGGCGGTCGTTCTTGCTGATGAGTTTCGGCACGCCCTGCGCAGCAAGGAAAGTGAGCAACTCGGCGAACTTGTTGTGCACGGTGCGGGGCGCGAGTTCCTTCTCATCGCGCAGGAAAACGACGAAGCGCAGAAGATCCTTTCGCTCGATGTCTTCGACGTAGGTCTTCGAGCAGCACTCCGTGAAATAGCTGAGGGAGAGGCAATATCCCAGCCAGGTCTTCCTCTGACGGGAGAGCTGAATGTCCTCGAGAAAATCCGCTTGGGCCGCGCGCAGGCGCACGCGGGTACTCTCTTCGACGGGATCGGTGACGACCAGTCCTCGCGCAATCGCATCGAGCTCCGATTGCTTCTTCTTCAGGCTGTTGTAGGCGGCAGTCGGATCGGATCCGACTGCCACGCGTCTGCGCTGACCGTCTTCGGTCCAGTCGAGGTAATAGGCGCCTTCGGGGTGCTTTTCCTGCCGCTCATCGACTTCGACCCAATCGGGCTTGATGCGGCCGTTGGGGGTGAAGATGACCCTGCAGAAACGCCTGCCATCGGGGGTGTCGATACGCTTGGTGATATTCACATCCATGGGGCTCTCCCATGCGAGTTTCGTATCCAAGTTCGTATCCCAACCCTGTGACTCAGTCAAACCTATTGAAAGGGAAGAGGTTAGATGGTCGGGGCGGAGGGATTCGAACCCCCGACCCTCTGCTCCCAAAGCAGATGCGCTACCAGGCTGCGCTACGCCCCGACACTATCGTTTGATTGTAACGCGAATTGCTTTGCCGCAGGCCCCCGTCCCAGGGTCTCAAAGCCGGGTGAGCCATACCAGAAACCACACCACCAGCGCGATAGGCACTGCGAAGACCAGTCCGACGCCCGCGGCCAGCAGCAGCAGGAAGGCCCAGTCGCTCCAGTTGTGGCCCCGAGGCGCGTCCAGGTGCCGGCAGAGCAGGCGATAATTGCGGCGATTGGCCTTCCAGAGGACGTCGAAGAGGTCGCCGAACAGTGGAATCGAGCCCACCAGCACGCCGATGCCGAGATTGGCCGCCATGCGCACCAGCGTGATGTAGGGGACGCCGCGAACCCAGGCTGCCAGCGGAATCACCAGCGAAAGCAGGCCGGCCAGCACGTCGCCCAGTCCGGGAACCAGGCCGATAATGCCGTCCAGGCCGAAACGGATGCCGGTGCCGGGAACGACAAAGGCTTCGTCCAGCAGAATTTCCAGCCCGTGCAGGGTCCGGTCGCGGAATAGCCATGTGCCCCGGTTCCAGCGTTCGGGCGACGGGGGTTCGGACTGTGCCCTGCCGGCTGCCGGGTCTGCGGCAGGGGGAGGGTTGGGAGCGGTGCGGGGCATGGATGCATCCCTCGGGGCGCGGCAACTTTCCGGCCTGATTCGATGCTACAATCGAAAAGGCATGTGGCGGCTATAGTTCAGTGGCAGAACGCCTGTCTGTGGCACAGGATGTCGAGGGTTCGATCCCCTCTAGCCGCCCCAATTTAGAATCAACAAGTTAGATCGGCAACAATATACCTTTCTCATCAGACTCCGGCGCTGCCCCTCTCTTCCCTATGATTCGGCGTGCGTTGAGACTCTTTTCTTTCCTTGGCGGCTGTGGGCGCTCGTCCACATTAGACTTTTCGAGCGGGGCGCCCCAATGAAATTCATTGGGAATATCTACCTTTGGCTGACCCTAGGTTCGATCCTTGCCGTAACCGGCGGGGACGCACTGTATCGCGACTACAACCCAGACAGCAAAGAGGCGCAACAGGCGGCTGGGGAGCGGAGGGATGAAGGAGAATCCTCGACTCTTTTTGACCCGTATCTGGACGGATTCTTCATCGCTCGAGTCCTTGGTGGAGGCTGGTGCGCGACGCCTGAGCAGGCGTTCGATTCAGACCGTCTGCCCCACACCGGGCAGCAAAGAAACAGGCGAAGAGCGATTGCCCTTCGCCTGTCTCTGCTGCTTTGAGGCCGGTCACCGCGTTTTCGATTCTTGTGCTTGCAGAAGCCACCATGCAAGGTGGCTTTTTCCTCAAGAAAAAGCCGCCTTGCACGATCTTCAAAGGTCAACACGTGAATCGAGAACGCTCTAGAACTCCAGTTTGAGGGTGAACTCCGTGGTGCGGGGTCCGCCCTGGTCGAAAGTGCCATTGCCGGACCCACGCAGTGTTCGTTGGCCGAACAGAGTAGCCTGCGTGTTCGTCCCATTGAGCTGCCCCTCTGCGGAACCGGCATCAATGCCCAGCCCGCCAAATCCACCGTAGTTGGCCATGTTGGTGACGTTATACATGGTAACGCTGGGCGTAATCAGCAGCCCCTCGCGGAACCTCTTGAGGTAGGTGATGGGGTAGCGGACGCTCGCGTCCAGCGTGCGGGTTGCGGGGTTCTTGATCGGGTTGTCGGGCGCCGGGGCCAGCGACGGTTTCACTGCGCCGAGACCGATGAGCTGATTTGCTGTGAGGATACCGGCATCCACAAGGGCCTGGCCGGCCGGTGTGAGAGTGCCCGCCTGTTTTGCGTTGTAGTCGGCGATGACGTTTTTGAGGCCTGAACCCTTGACCTGGTGCATGTAGGTCCCTGGTCTCTGCCCCGGAAGCAGGTCTCCCGTCGTGCCGTCCCCGTCCACATCCGTCTGGAAGATCTGGCCGCTACCCAGGGCGCTGGCCGCATAGGCCAACGTCAGGGAGGATGGTGGCGCGGAGAAGAAGTGGCCAATCAAGGCGACCTGCGGACCGTACTTGATGGTTGCGCTGCCGGCGATGCTCAGCATGTTGGTGTGGTCCAGGTCGCTCCGGCCGATATAGCGGTTCACCGAGTCCTGGTTCCAGGCGCCATAGCCGCCGAAGAACTCGTTGCTGCCGCCGCCGGAGCCGCTTTTGATCTCTGAGAAGTTGTACGAGATCTGCCCGTTGCTGCTCACGATCCCTGGCAGTGGACTAGACTTCTGCTGTTGCACGACAATCTGGAGTGCGTCGTAGGCGGACTTGCCGATGGGCAGAATGAAGCTGCCATTACCCACATTCGCATTCGAGCCAGGGAAGGCCACGCCCGTGTCTGGCGTAAGGCCGGCGAGCGAAGCGGGACCGCCAAGCTGACTTGTGCCCGAGTCGAGACCGTAGTTGGCATAGTCAGCAATCGTTGCACTATCGTTCGGTTTGAGGGTGATCGGGTTCACCCCGGAGCCACCCGGGCATCCACCTGGAGCGTAAGTGGCCTGAACGCTGGAAGCTCCGCAGGCCGCGACTCTCCCCGCGATTGCGTTGTTCGCCGCGTTCTTATTGAGGTACCTCGCTGCGCCCACGTGGTTGGTGTCAACCGTCAACGGAATCCTGAGTGTCGCGCTGTGAAGGTAGTCCACGTTCAGCAGCAAGCCCGGTTTCAGCTCGTACTGTACGCCGCCGTTGAACTGCAGCGAGTAGGGTGTTTTGTAAGGACCCGCGTACGCGCTGCCTGGCTCCAGGTTATGTCCGATAAAGGTGCCGTTCGGCTGCACCACCGCCGACGCCGCCTGGTACTTGGTTTGCAGTTTCTCCATGATGACGGTGGCGTCCGCCGTTGACATCTGGAACAGGTCTTTCCACGCGATGCAGCCGTCATCCCCCGTTGTCGTGCCCAGGTTGCAGGGGTCGCCGCCTGAGGTCACGCCGTGAACCGCATTCTTCCAGCCCGTCAGGTTTACCGTCGTGTAGCTGTAAACAATGGGGAGATAGTCATTTGCACGGAAGGACGCGGGCGTGTTCTGCGCGCGGGAGTTGCTCTGGTTGTTGAACAGGTTATTCTCGTAATAAATGCCGATGCCGCCGCGAAGCGCCAGCTTGTGCGCGCCGGGGCTATACACCAAGCCAAACTGCGGGCCAAAGTTCTTGTACGGCTGGTTCGTCCTTTTCCCGAGGCCCAGGCCAGGTCCAAAGAAGTCGAACAGCGGGGTATTCGGCGTGGTGCTGTCGCAGCCGGAGAATTGCAGGTTTGTATCGACCTGACCGCAGGTGATTGTCGGCAGATCCTGGTTCGCGCGATCCGTATCCGTGCTCCAGCGCAAGCCGACCACCAAGGTGAGGTCTGGCCTTACTTTCCAGCTGTCGCCAACGTATGCCGCCAAGCGCCAACTAAAGTCGCCACCGCCGGGCAGGCCGAAGGAGGGCCGCTCGCTTCCGCTTCCGTTGCCGTTGCCGAGATAGAAAAGATAGGGCTTGTATCCATAGAGCGGGTCATCCAGGCACTGGCCGCTGTCATCGATGCCGCCAATAGCCTTGTCTGCGGTTGTGGCGCATGTGGCCAGTTGCTGTTTGGGGATCGTGGTGCTGGACTCGGCCAGCATGGTATCAAAAAAGGAAGCGAATCCTCCCTGAAGGATGCGGGTGACCTCTCCGCCGTACTTGATGCTGTGCGCCCCCTTCGTCCAGGTTCCGTCATACCGGAACTGCTTGCTCGATTGATAGGTCTTCTGCGGCGCCAGTTCGTTGCCGCCGGCATAGAGCCGGTTGGAGCCATACCGTACGCCGATCTCGAACGGGAATCCGAGCGTCGTCCCAGGGTTGTATATGCCGGCGCTGCTGCTACCGAAAAGGTTATTGATGAACTTCAGATAGCCGTAGCGAACCGAGTGCGTGAAATTGTGACTCGTGAAGTCGGCGCCGCCCACCAGCGCAGGCACGTTGTCCTGGTTCTGAAACAGCCCGTACGGGTCCTGGCCGGATGTGCCGAAGCCGGTGTTGTTGCTGTAAACCGCGCGCGCAAAGTAGTGAACATTCCACGGGCCGGTGTAGTCCAGGCGGCCAATGCTGAAGGTGTCCTTGAACGGGTCGGGGGTGTTTGGGTATGCCGCATAAATGGCCGCCATTTTGGTAACCGATTGACCTACCGGGCTTGAGTCGAACTGCTTGTTGCGCTCTGCGCCACCGAAGAAAAAGAGCCTGTCCTTCCAAATGCGCCCGCCCGCATAACCGCCAAATTGATCGCGCTGGAAAGGTGAGTCGGAGCCCGCCGTCCCGTTGGCGCCGGCAAAGCCCGCGCGCGCATCCTGGAAGATGCCGAATAGGTTCCCGTGGAAACTGTTCGTTCCCGTGTGGGTCGACATCAGTACTTGCCCGGTCGATGTCACCTCGCCGGAGACGTCCTGCGTCGAGCGGTTCAACTGAAACTCGCCGATAGCACCCTCGGGAACGTTGAAGACGACCGTGCCGACCGTCTCATCGCTGATGTCCTGGCCGTCCACGAGAATACGCGTTGAGCGACCGTTCTGGCCATTTACGGCCAGGGCGGAGTAGCCCGTCTTGGTCGGGTCGAAGCTTTGTCCGGACTGAAGAATGACGCCGGGCTGGATCTGCGCGATGTCGAGGATGTTGCGGCCGTTGATCGGGAGCGTGTCGATCTGCTCACGCGAGACAACGCCGGCAACACCGGCTTGCTCTGTATCCACCTGCACGTCGGACGCATTCACCTCGACCGTCTCGCCCTGGCCGCCAGGAGTCAACTGGACGTTGCCGGAGGTTACTGTGCCCGTCTTCACCACGGTCTTGATGACCTCGCGCTTGAAGCCCGAGGCTGCAACGGTGATGGACTAGCTGCCTGGTATCAGTGGCCCGATGCTGTAGAGACCCGCCGAGCTCGTGGCTTCCGTATGGGAATAGCCGGTGTCCGGATTGGAGATGGTCACCGTCGCGCCGGGCAGCACCGCTCCGGTGGGGTCTGTGACGGTGCCCTGAATTGAGCCGCCGTTCATTGAGATTGCCTGCGCGCTGGCTGGAAGCCCTATCGGGGCCTGCACGATGACGATGGTTGCGGCTATACCCAGCGCTGCGAGCGCCGAGCGAAGTAACAGATGAAGCTTTATCATGTGTTTCTCCTGAAGAAACCTGGCATCCTGAATTGGCGGTGATCGTGTTCGGATTCGATTCGGGGGACCGGGTGCGGGTGCGGGAAAGTCCGCTTCTGAAGTGGACTCTCGTCAACGCCGGATAGACCTCCGGCATGCAGTATTCCCTGGATGGAAGTGCTCTTGCAATGAACCGCGCGAATGCGTGCTACCGAGCGGAGGAGGGACAACAGCCAATGAGTGCGCCTGACGTAATCAGGCGCGCTGGCACTGCGGCTGAAGCGGGAAGCTGCTTGCCGGCCGCCCGAAAGCACGGCCGCTCGCACACAAAATCGTTCACCGATGCTGCTGTTACGAGAAAGCTCCCACAGTCAACCATGAACTTGGCCCCGAAGCGTACAGTTTCAGATGAATGTAGCCCATGTGCAGAAAGAATCGCTCTTGCCAGACCGGATATTCGATTGTCGGGAAGAACTACGCCTGTGCAAATTTGTGCTCGATATCGCAGCTGAGATGATCAGCGACAACAGAACATACGACAGGCTTGAATGCGTCGGGAATTCAATGCGTTTTCCCATTGAAAGTGTAACAAATGGTTCATGTTCCTATTAAAATAGTGCAAAACAATAGCAGTGTCAACAGAAAAGGACTCCCCCCCTTCGGCAATCCTTTTCACAGCAGCTTCAGAAGGAGAGCCTGCAAAGTGGTGGGCGGGGCATGTGGAGACGGCGGATTGGAGTCGGACCTGGAAAGGCAGAAGCGATGACTCCAACGTCCAGAACTGTGGTTTCCCACACATTCCCTCCCACGATCGATGAGCTTGCGCATGCGGATGGCGGGCTCACAGATCCAGGCGGAGAGGTCTATTTGGCCATGCTTTCGGCGATGGCCGTCAGGGCCCGATGACTGGATTGTATGGCGCAGCTCGTGGGCTGATAGTCGGCGGCCTTAATCCGTCGCTGGGGTGGAGGCGTGGGCTTGGACAGAGCCGGCCGAGATGGCGGCTTCTGTGTCGGTCTGGATGCGGACTCTGCTGAGGTCGCGCTTGCATCATGTCCCGGCATGTACAGGGCTATCGAGCGAATGGCTTCAGTTCAGCAATCACGCTTGCGGCAGCTTCGTCAAACGTTTTACCTGCGTACTCTATCTCAATTGGCTCACTCATATGCAGTCCAACCTGCTTGAAAGCCTCCTTGATATCAGCAACGTTTACGTGAAGTTTCGCAACATGAGCTTTTCCGCCAGCAGTTCCGACTATATCTACGGGGATTACCAAGCCCCTTGACGCGTCGACTATATATAGATCGATGCCCGTGCTTTTCTTCGGAAACATTTTCGAGTCCACATCCATCTTCTTGAAGAAATCCTGGATTGTGTTCTCGGTGAAAGCTCTATCCCTTGGTAACGAATCGACGACCGCGCTTTCAATCCGATCGTGATAGGCAGTTCCCTCATTGCCCCGCTCGGCCCACCGGGTGTAGTCAAAATTGTTCGGGTTGTCCAAATCCCCCTGACGCCTACTCTCAAAGCCTTCGATTTCATCGGCAGCCGGGAGCGAGATATCTGATTCTTCTCCAATGAAGCGACGGTGTGCGGCTTCAATTTCCGAAGACAGCTTCTTAAAAGCGCCCCGGAAGCGGGATGGAAAGTCTACTTTCATGGTTCCCCGCTTCACTGCCGTCTCCATTGCCTCATCGAGAAGATGGATGCGGGTCATGAGATTTTCCGCATAGCCGGCGTACTTAGTATTTCGTACAGCATCAGCAACTTCTCTCGCCAAATCAACCTGGAACTTGCAGGGAGAATGGCAGATTTTGCACAGGCCCTCCTCGGAAACTCCGGCATAACCTCCCTTTTCCAACGGTTCGGGCGGCTCGCCAGTCACTCGCTGGGTTTCCGGATCTTTGGATGTTGTGCCTCCGCTATTTTCGTCCTTATTTTTACCATTCGATTGATCCTCTGTTTTTCCTTGGCCCTCTGGCGTGTCCGCATTGTCCAGATCACCCGCGGAAGTGTCCTTTGTCGCCCAATCTGTTATCTTTCCGCCTATTTTTTTCGCGGCCTTCGCGCCATAATGGGTTGCAAGCCCCGCGGCAACAGCAGTCGCAACCTTACGCGCCGCAGCCGACAACGCGGTAGCCTGCATTGCAGACGCATGCTGTAGAGCAGCAGCCGTTGTAGCTTGACGTGCTTCCTCGTCCGCGGAGTTCAGGTCTCCGATAGTTCCGGCAATATCTCCGATCAGTTGTGCTGCAAGGTAAATATCCACAATCACATCGACGCCCGGGATAAACTGAAGCACCGTAAAGAGCGCTGTATCCTCGGCCATCCCCTTCGCCTCTTCTTTCCAGTGTTCCTTGAAATCATCCCATTGCTGCTCCATTGCGTCGCCGTAAAACCCGAGTTCGTGACCCCACTGGAGAGCAATCATTACTCGTGATTGGGGATCCTGGTTGCCGATCAGCGCGTCTGCAGCTTCGATAACCTGTGCTGCTTCGGCTGTAACCTCTTGACCGTGCATGAACGACAGTCCGTAAGTTATTAATCCAGTCACGGAATCGATATATGTTATTGCAACGGCGGGATCTATCCTTCCGTCCAGAGGTTTGAGATTAATTGGCGAAATCATTTCCGCTTCTGTGACACCTCTTGGATGATCTTTTGTAAAGCGGTCGTATGCTTCGGGATCAACTGTGAAATCGCCGTTCTCTATCTGCTTCGCAACGATCTCAGCGGATTGAATCCAGTAGAAGAAATAATCGGAATCATTCAAAGCTCGCAAATACCGCACGGCATGGCCGGTAAAGTCGACGAATGCTGGATAAGAACTGTACCCGCTTACGATCGTTCCTCCTCCGGGGATGCTCAACCATTGAAATGCGACGCCTAACTGACTGGCGAGAAGAACGCCATGTATTCTGGTGCTCGCTGCAAAATCAAACGGCAATCCATGTTGAAAAACTGTGCCGGGAATCAACTCCCCGGACCTGCTCAATTCCTGCTTTTTGTTGGCAACCTCTTTCTGCAGAAAATCTCGCTGATCAGTTATCACAAATGCGGTTCTTATCTTGCCGGCCCAATATTGGGGGAACGCTTCGGGAGTGGTCAATTGAGGATTGTTCAAGTAGTCAATTGTTTTGAGTTCATCATCGGCAATCAAGATACTCTCGTCATAGAATTGGTCAAACTCCTTTTGATTTTTCCAATAGGCGCTCGGCTCAGCGAGTACCAATTGCAACCTCAGACCGAATGCTTTATCGGGTTGCATGCTTTCTTTTTCATCGGCGATTGCCTCTGCCCGCGCCGCCTCAGGATCGAACACATCGGCACCCGAGGGGGAATTACTGTCCTCATCACGCTGCAGGGTAGTTTGATCGGCACGGCCCGATGACTGGATGGTATGGGTCAGTTCGTGCGCTAATAGTCGGCGGCCTTGTTCAGTCTCTGGGGCATACTGGCCGGAGGCGAAGACGATGTCGGAGCCGGCGGTGTAGGCGTGGGCCTGGATGGAGCGGGCCGAGGCGGCGGCTTCTGTGCCGGTGTGGATGCGGACACTACCGAGGTCGCGGCCGAAGCGAGGTTCAAAGAAGGCTCGGGTTGAGGAATCGAGGGGGTGGCCTGGGGAGCGGAGCACATTGCTGACGGCGCGCGGGATGTGCGCTGGCGCGGCTGGCGAACAGGCGCGGCGGCTGATGGTCGCCTGGTGTTTCTGGCACTCTTCGCACATGTCGCCGCCGGCGCTGCAGGAGCAATGGGAGGAAATGGGAAAGCCGGCACGGGAGCGCATGAT
>Ga0182030_10018526_pt1 | contig 13345 bp, 12 predicted proteins | sample 812S3MmetaG_FD_121299 | JGI IMG/M metagenome (GOLD analysis project Ga0182030, IMG submission 121299) | Permafrost microbial communities from Stordalen Mire, Sweden - 812S3M metaG (Illumina Assembly) | ecosystem: Environmental > Terrestrial > Soil > Wetlands > Permafrost | place: Sweden... | reverse complement strand
GTTGGCGTTCTGGTACTGCAGGCTGATGGAGTCCTTCCCGTCGAGGTCCATGTCGAAGCCGGCGTCGCGCAGGACCCGGGCCTTGCGCTCCTCGATGGCCTTGCACCAGATGAAGTCCTCGATGTCGGGATGGTCGGAGTCGAGGATGACCATTTTGGCGGCCCGCCTGGTCTTGCCCCCGGACTTGATGGTCCCGGCCGAGGAGTCGGCACCCCGCATGAAGCTGACCGGTCCCGAGGCCGTGCCTCCACCCTTGAGGAACTCGTGGGAGGAGCGGATGCGTGACAGGTTGACCCCGGCGCCCGATCCACCTTTGAAGATGACTCCTTCCTCGGTGTACCAGTTGAGGATGGAGTCCATGGTGTCGTCCACCGAGAGGATGAAACAGGCCGACCCCTGCTGGGGAACGCCGGCCACACCGATGTTGAACCACACCGGCGAGTTGAAGGCGGCCATCTGGTGGATGATCAGGTGCTTCAACTCGGCCCGAAAGGTCTCGGCTTCCTCGTCGTCGACGAAGTAGCCGTCCTTGATGCCCCACGAGGTCACGGTGTCGACGACCCGGTCGGCGACCTGGCGCAGCGACCACTCCCGCTCGTTGGTGTTGGGAGTTCCCCGGAAGTACTTCTGGGCCAGGATGTTGGTGGCGTTCAGGCTCCAGCTCTCCGGCACCTCGACGCCGAGCTGCTCGAAAGCCACCGCACCGTCCCGGTAGTTGGTGATCCTGGCATCGCGCCGTTCCCAAGCGACCGCATCGTAGGGATGCACCTCGGGGGTGGTGAAGTGGCGGCGTATGCCGATACCGGTGCGCTGCGGGGCGATCGTCATGCGGTGGACCTCTTTCTCGAAGCTCCCATTGGGTCGCTCGGGCGGTAGTGATGCTGGGCAGTAGTCGAAGAACCTGGGCAGTAGTCGAAGCAGTACTGGTGATGGTGGCGACGGCGGAGGGGATCGTGCGTGGTTCAGAACGGGATTCTGTGGCTAACGGGTGATCCGGTGGTTGTCGAGCGGTCGGTGCTGGTGGATGCCCGGTGGGCTGCCACCGGACGAACGCACCGGCCCTGCCCGGTCCACCCCCGACCCCCGGATCGAGCCCTACCGGACCTTACCGAGTGCCTTGGACCGGTTCCTCACCGTTTCTGGGACCTGCGCTCCGCTCAGTCGAGCATTGCCGAACCGGGTCCGCAGCGCCGGGTGAACCCGATAACCGCCTGAACCAGAATATCACCTGAAAACACTATATGTTGTGGTTGGCCCTCCCCCGAGGTACGAGATAGTGGGTACATTACAGCAGCGTAGTTACACTCCTGTCAATGAATTCTTTTGCAATTCGGTCCATTGGGGCCACCGAATTTCCTGCTAGGGGACCGTTCGCGAAATAACGCAAAGGAATGCTGCTTGCTAGCACCAGATCGTGGGTGCGCCCCTCGCTACAGTCCCCTGCGTGCCCCGCCGTGCGCCAGTGACCATCGCCATCGATGCCGGCACCACCGGGGTCCGGGCCCTGGTGGTCGACGAGAGGGCCCGGGTGGTCGACGTGGCCTACGGCGAGATCACCCAGTACTACCCCCGCCCCGGCTGGGTGGAGCACGACGCCGGGCAGATCTGGGAGGTGGTGCGGGCCACGCTGGGCGAGGTGGCCGGCCGACTGGCCGACCACAACCGGGTGGCCCGGGCCATCGGAATCACCAACCAGCGGGAGACCGTGGTGGCCTGGGACCGGCGCACGGGCCATCCCCTGCACCGGGCCGTCGTGTGGCAGGACCGCCGGACCGCGGCGGTCTGCCGGCAGCTGGAAGAGGCCGGGCACCTGCCCCTGGTCCGGGAGCGGACCGGGTTGGTGCTGGACCCGTACTTCTCGGCGTCCAAGATGCAGTGGTTGCTCCGGACCGGTGGTCTGGCCGGTCACGCCGAACTGCAGTTCGGGACGGTGGATTCGTGGGTGTTGTGGAACCTGACCGGTGGCGTGCACGGCGGGGTCATGGCCACTGATGCCACCAATGCCTCGCGGACCATGCTCTTCGACATCGTGGTGCGCCGATGGTCACCCGAGTTGTGCGACCTCTTCGGGATCCCCGAGGGGTCCCTCCCCGAGGTCCATCCGTCCTGTGGACGCCTGGGGCGGGTCGCCGCCACCGTGCTCGGGAGCTACTCACCCCTGGCTGGGGTCCCGATCAGCGGAATGGCCGGCGACCAGCACGCCGCCCTCTTCGGACAGGCCTGCTTCGACCCCGGCATGACCAAGGCCACCATCGGGACCGGCACCTTCGTCCTGATGAACGCCGGCCCGACGGCCCCGAACCCGGTCGACGGACTGATCACCACCTTGGCCTGGGACCTGGGCACCGACGGCGATCTGGCCATCCGGGCCGACGGAGGCGGGGGTCCTCACGGAGGCGGGGGTCCTCACGGGGCCGGCGGTCCTCACGGGGCCGGCGGTCCTCCCGGGGCCGGCGTTGGCGGAACAGGCCAGCTATCCCGATCGGCCGTGGCCTACGCCCTCGAGGGTTCGGTGTTCGTGTCGGGAGCCGGCGTGCAGTGGGTGCGGGACAGCCTGGGCCTGATCGCCGACTCCGCCGAGATGGAGCCGTTGGCCCGCTCGGTCGACTCCAGCGAAGGGGTGGTGGTGGTCCCGGCGTTCAGCGGACTGGGGAGCCCCCACTGGGACCCGGGAGCCCGGGGCACCATCGTGGGGCTGAGCCGGGGCACGGGGCGGGCCCATCTGGCCCGGGCCATGGTCGAGGCCATCGGCTACCAGCTCCGTGACGTGGTCGATGCCATGGCCTCCACGGCCACTGCCCCCTCCGTGCTCCGGGTGGACGGTGGGGCGTCGGTGATGGGACTCCTATTGCAACTGGTGGCCGACCAGACGCGGCTCCCGGTGGTGAGACCGGTATCGGTCGAGACCACCGCGCTCGGAGCCGCCACCCTGGCCGGCCTGGCCGAAGGGGTCTGGGGCTCCCTCGATGACTTGGCCCTGTTGTGGACCGAGGATGAGGAGTTCCGGCCCCTTGCCCCCGTCGAAGAGACCGAACCGGCCCACCAGGCGTGGCTGCGGGCTGTCGAGCGGTCCCGGGGCTGGTCTGACGGCGGGAGTACGGATCCGGGTTGAGTCAGTTCGGGGGTCGGGCCCGGGTTTCAATCCGACCGTGCTCGCTCCGTCCCGGGGGCCCTCAGGATTGGCTGAGCTTCAGGACTGGCTGAGCTTCAGGACTGGCTGAGCTCCCGCCAGCTGTAGTCGGCCAGCTCGGCCATGGCTGAGATCCACCGGCGCTCGCGATTGCGCAACACCGGATGGGTCCGGCCCACCACCAGGACCATATGGGCGTGGTTCATGCGGGCCAATGAGAGGTCGGGTCGTTGACCGTCGCGGCCGTCGATGCCAGGCCCGTTCTGGACCACTGACCCGGCCTCGATCCCCGCGTCGGCGTCGGCTCCGGCCCCGGCCCCGGCATCGCTGACGGATCCGAGCTCGGCGCTGACCTCGGCACTCAGCTCGGCGGGCTCGGGTGGCTCGCCGTCACAGCAGGCAATCTCCGTGGCGTCGGCCGTGACCACCGCGGCATAGGTGGCCGCCAGGCTGCGCCGAACCCGGGAGGTGAGGTGCTTCAGCAAGGCGGCGGGCGACGCCTGCTTGAACAGCTCCGCGGCTACGTCGAGCAGCTCGGTGCTGCGATCGGGCATGGCCCCGTCCACCGGTCGCACCGACTCGATGGACACCCCGTCCACCTCGAGGATCTCGTCCCGGAGGAGGTCGATGAGATTGTCCCCGGCCAGCCCCACCCCCAGTTCGTCCACCACGACGCCGTTGGCCCTCTGGAGGATGTCGATCGAGACCACATCCCCGCCCACCGAGCCGATACGACTGGCCACGGCCCCCAAAGCCCCTGGTCGATCGGGGAGCTTCACCCTGATCAGGTAGTTGAACACCCCCTCAGGCTAGGCCCAGTCTGTGTACAGACTGTTTCCGGCTGGTTACGACATCGGGCGGACCGATCACAGGTATCCCTCAGTCCGATCCGGCGAGGTCTGGGTCCGGTCCGGAGAGACCGGGATCCGATCCGGCGAGGTCTGGGTCCGATCCGGAGAGGATCACGAGGACTTGCTCCGCTTGGCGTAGTGATCGACATACTCCTGACCCGAGAGGGCCGCGATCTCCGCCATCAGGGCGTCGGTCAGCCGGCGCAGCTCGAGTTGTTCGGCGCCGTCGGCCCGTCGCCCGGGATCACCCGCTCGCTCGAGGTCGGCCCGGCGCTCGGAGCCCGTCCGCCGCTCCGGGTCAGCAGCCCGCTCGGGGTCGATTCGACGATCGGGGTCGATGGCCATCTCGCGGACCGGGTTGACGCACCCTCCGGCGACGCCAGCGGCGGTCCCGGTCCCGTCCTCGGGGCAGGTGACCGGGGGCCCGAACCGGACGGTCACCCGGCGGAATGGGCGCATGAACCTACTGCCGGGAGGCTGCACCTCCCGGGTGCCGACGATGCCAACCGGAATGATGGGGACCTTGCAGTTCAAGGACAGGCGGGCCACCCCGGTGTGGCCACGGTGGAGCCGCACATCGGGGGCCCGGGTCCCCTCGGGATAGATGGCCAGGAGGTTGCCCTGGTCGAGCACCTCCATGGCCGTGTTGAGGGCCCGCTGCGATGCGTCCCCTCCCCCACGCTGCATGGGGATCTGGCCGGCGGCCCGGAAGAACCATGCGGTGCGCCAGTGCTCGAAGTACTCGGACTTGGCCACGTAGGTCACCCGGCGTCGGACCACCAGCGGAAGGAAGAAGGAGTCGCAGAACGACTGATGGTTGGCCGCCAGGACGGCCGGCCCCTTGGTCGGGATGTTCTCCCGGCCTTCGACCTCGACCTTCCACAGGACATAGAACACCGGGGTCAGGAGCACCTTGAGCATCCAGTAGGCCACGGGAAACGGTACCGCCGACTGTGATGTACTGCATCGGGTGACCGCCGCCGACCTCGAAGAAGGCATCGCCGAGCCCATCGAATCCGCACCATCCGGCCCTGATCCTGGTCGTGGCCCTGATCCCGATCCTGATCCTGGTCGTGGCCCTGATCCCGATCCCGGCCCTGATCCCGATCCTGATCCTGACTCCGCCGGTCCGTGGTCGGTCATGGGCCGGACGGTGACGCTGCCCGTCGAGGTACGCCGGGCGGCCCAGTGGGGAGTGCAGTACCTGGTACCGGCGGCGGCGGCCCAACGGCTGGTGGCCCCGACGGGCCTGGAGGTCACCGGACCGCTACCAGGCCGGGCGCTGGTGGCCCTGGCGGTGTGCCGCTACGACGACACCGATCTCGACCCCTACCACGAGGTGGCGGTGAGCTTCGTGGTCCGCCCCCACGATGCACCGCCGGCCACGGCGACCCAGCGGCTGCAGGAGTTCTTTACCGGAGCCATCGGGGCGTACATCCATCGCCTACCGGTCGACCAGGAGTTCTCGTGCCGGGCCGGCCGGGACGTGTGGGGCTTCCCCAAGTGGGTCACCACGATTGACATCGACGAGCCGGCGGTGGGCTCGCCTGCGGGCGGGTCGGCAACCACGGTGCGCCTGGTCGACCAGGGCGTCCACGTTATGACCTTGACCATTGCTCCCGGGGTCCGGCTCACCCTGCCGTCGCCATCTCCTCCCAGTTACTCCTTCCGGGAGGGCGTCCTGCGCCGCACCGCCTGGACCAGTTCGGGCGAAGGGACCACCGGTCGGCCGGGCGGAGCCAGGATTGTGCTCGGTGACCATCCCATGGCCGACGAGCTGCGGTCGCTGGGGCTACCCAAACGGGCGCTCTTCTCGTCGACGACGGCCCTGATGCGGGCCTCGTTCGACCGGGCTGAGGTGGTGACACCCCGAGCGGTCGCCGTGCGGACCCGGCAGTAACTCCCGTCCGCATTGACCACTCCCCACCACGCCCCTACGGTCTTAGCACCATGTCCCGCCGGCTCACACCCAAAGGAACACAGCGTCGTCACGACCTGATGGACCTGGCCGCCCGCAAGTTTGCGGCCGACGGCTACCACACCACCTCGGTGACGAGCATCGTGGACGGACTGGGCGTGGGCAAGGGCGTCTTCTACTGGTACTTCCAGTCGAAGGACGAAATGCTGAGCCAGATCCTCACCGACGCCCTCCGCTCCATGCGCCTGGCCCAACAGGAGGCCATCGCCGGCGAGCACGACCCGGCCCGTCGCATCGAACAGGGGATCCGCTCCTCGCTGCGTTGGCTGTCCGAGCACCGTCACCTGTTCGTGTTGATGGAGTTCGCCCGGACCGAGGAGCGGTTCGCCCCGATCATGCGACTGGGCGACCAGCAGACCGTGGCCGATGCGCTCCCCCATGTGAGTGCGGGCATCACCGCCGGGCTCCTCCGCGGGGAGGATCCTGAGGTCCTGGCCCTGGCCATCTTGGGGGTGACGGGACATTTGGCCCGGGTCCTGGTCCTCGAGCAGGGAGAGGATGCCGACCGGGTGGCCGCCGCGGTCATCGCCTTCTGTCGCCAGGGGTACGTGGCCGAGCAGGGCTCGGCGCTTTCGAGGAGGATTGCGTGACATCGAGGAGGACGGCGTGACATCGAGGAGGACGGCGTGACATCGACGAGACCCTGTGACACCAAGGGGGAACAAGTGAGTCCGAGGAGGAGCCGGTGACGGACACGACCACCAAAGAAGCCGCACCCTTCATCGAGGGGCTCCACTTCGGCGAATGCCCCCGGTGGCACGACGGGCGCCTGTGGTACGTCGATTTCTACGCCGGGACGGTGGTGTCGACCGACGAGGCCGCCAACACCCGGATCGAGCTGGAGGTGCCCGGGGAGCCGGCCGGGTTGGGTTGGCTGCCCGACGGCCGGCTGCTGGTGGTGGCCCGCAAGCCCCGCACCGTGCTCCGCCTGGAGCCCGACGGCCGGCTGGTCGAGCACGGCGACCTCAAGCCCCTCGCCGGGTTCTACGGGAACGACATGGTCGTCGACTCGGCGGGGCGGGCCTACGTGGGCAACTTCGGGTTCGATCTCGACGGGTTCATCGAGGAGCGGGGCCCCGTGGCGCTGGTGGAGCCTCCCGGTCCTCCGACTACTCCGCTGATCCGCATCGACCCCGATGGCTCGGCCCACATAGCGGCCGACGAGATCTCGTTCCCCAACGGCACGGTCATCACCCCCGACGGCGGAACCATGATCATCGCCGAGACGTTGGCCGGCCGTCTCACCGCCTTCGACGTGGGTCCCGACGGAGAGCTCCGTGGACGACGGGTCTGGGCCGAGCTCCCGTGGTGCGCGCCCGACGGCATCTGTCTCGACGCCGACGGAAACGTGTGGGTGGCCAACGCCATCTCGCAGGAGTGCTGGCTGGTCACCGAGGGCGGTGAGGTCATCGACCGGGTCGCCACCTCCCTCAACAGCTTCGCCTGCATGCTCGGTGGCGCCGGTCGACGCACCCTCTACATCATGACCGCGCCCACCAGCACCGAATCGGTGGTCAGCGCCGAGCGGACGGCCCGCATCGAACAGGCCCGGGTCAGTGTGGGAGGGGCCGGCCTGCCCTGAGGACCGCCGGCTCCGGGAGGACCAACAGTTCCGTCAGTCCCGGAACCGAGGGCGGTCAGTGGAGCCGGGTCAATGCCTTGCGCAGGTTCCGGACGCCCTGGCCGATGCGCTGCTCGTTCTCGATGAGGGCGAACCGTACATGGCGGTCGCCACCCGGGCCGAAGCCCACCCCCGGAGACGTGGCCACGTCGGCCTGCTCCACCAGGAACTTGGAGAACTCCAGCGAGCCCATGTCGGAGTAGGCCTCGGGGATCGGGGCCCATACGAACATGGTGCCCCGCGGCGGGGTGATCTCCCACCCGATGCGGTTGAGGCCGTCGCACAAGGCGTTGCGCCGGGCCTGGTAGGTCTCATTGATGAGCTTGGGATAGTCCGGGGCCTCGTTCATAGCCACGATGGCGGCGATCTGGATCGGCTGGAACGTCCCGTAGTCCAGGTAGCTCTTGAGTTTGGTCAGGGCCTGCACGATGGGGGCGTTGCCTACCAGGAAGCCGACCCGCCAACCGGCCATCGAGAAGGACTTGGTCATGGTGTAGAGCTCGACCGCCACGTCCTTGGCCCCGGGGACCTGCAGGATCGACGGCGGGGTGTACCCGTCGAAGGCGATGTCGGCGTAGGCGAAGTCGTGGACCAGGACGATCTCCCGCTCCCGGGCGAACTCGACCAGCCGGGTCATCCAGGCCAGGTCGACACATTCAGTGGTCGGATTGTGGGGGAAGGAGAGCACCACCACCCGCGGCTTGGGCCACGCCGACTCCCACGCCTCCATGAGGTTGTCGAAGAACGCCTCACCCGGACGACCGCTGTCGACGGCTCCGTCGGCGTCGAGCCGCACATGGCGGACGTCTGCTCCGGCGAACAGGGGGGCGTAGATGTGGATGGGATACGAAGGTGACGGCACCAGGGCGGTATCGCCCGGGGCCACCAGGACCCACATCAGGTGGGAGAGTCCCTCTTTGGCGCCGATGGTGCTGACGACTTCGGTCTCCGGGTCCAACTCCACTTCGAATTTGCGCAGGTACAGGTCGGAGATGGCCTGGCGGATCTTCGGGATGCCCCGGCTGGCCGAGTAGCGGTGGTTGCGGGGGTTGTGCACCGATTCGGCCAGCTTCTCGACGGCCACGTCCGGAGACGGGAGGTCCGGGTTCCCGAAGCCGAGGTCGATGACGTCCCGGCCGTCGCGTCGGGCTACGGCCTTCAGATCGTTGATGGTGGCGAACACATACGGTGGCAGGCCATTGATCCGACGGAACTCCATGACGTGAGGTTACTTCCGGACTCCGGGGGCCATGGACACCCTGACGGACGACCGGGCCACCTGGGCCGGAGCTCCTTTGCCGGCTGTCCACCTATGCCATGTCGTGTGGCTTCCCTACGCCATGTCGTGTGGCGCCCCGCCTCGGTGTCGCCCGCCGACCAGCTGCCCCGTGAAGCGGGCTACCTCGTCATGCGGGCTACCTGGTGATGCGGGCTACCTCCGCCGCCCGGGCCAACGACTCCAGCGACTCGGGCCAGGCGCAGACCGCCCAGGTGGCACCGGCTCCAGCCACCTCTTGGAGGCGTGCGACGGTGGCCGCCTCGGAGGGGCCGACCGGCCCGGCCCAGGTGACCTCCATTCCTTCAGCCGTCAGCTCGGCCACCCGGAAGGGCTCCCCGTCCCAGAGGTTGACGGCGACCCCCAGGTCACGGGCCACCGCCACCGTCTTGGGCCGGCCTCCCCCGATCCATACCGGAAGACCCAGCTTGCGCAGTGCCGAGGCCACGGAGGTCAGCTGGGCCCGGCGTTCGGCACCCGGCTCGAAGGGGATGCCGAACGCCTCGTTTTCCTGGCGGCTCAGGCGGTCGCCGGTCCCGATACCGGCGATCATGCGCCCACTGCTGATGGTGGCCAGGCTCGACAGCGCAGCCACCAGCACACCATCGGGCACCAGGCCCACCCGAGCCACCAGCGTGCCCACCGAGATGGTGGACGTGGATGCAGCCAGGGCACCGAGGAGCGGGGCCATCGAGAGAGCGGGGCGGTCCGGTTGTCCCATCGGCCACAGGTGATCGAAGCAGAACACGCCGTCGAGGCCCAGATCCTCGGCCCGGCGCGCCGCCTCGATGGCGGATCCGGCTTCGTGCCGGAACTGCGGAAGGGTGATCCCGATCTTCATGCCGTCCGCGGCCCTCCTGGCGGCAGTGGATGCGGTGGCGGTATCGGTGGCAACGGCGGTCACCCTGCCGGCGCCTCGGCCATCACGTGGTGGACTCGACCCGGGCCTTCAGTTCGCGCAACGCAATCGACATGATCCGGCTCTGGGCCCGCATCTTGATGAATCCGGGGAGTGGCACCTTCATCTCGACTTCGAGGTGGTAGGTGACCTCGGTCCCCCCGGTGCCATTGGGGGCGAAGACATACTGCCCGTCGAGCTTGGAGGTGATGTCACCTCGGGTCTGCACCCAGGCGAGCACCCCCGGAGCCTGGCTGAAGTCGTACTGAAGGGTGTAGCTGGTACTCCGCCCGAAAGCCGCGGCCCGGAACGTCACCACCAGGGGGCGGCCCTGATCGTCCCGCTCGTCGATGGTGACGTCTTTGATGTCGGCTGCCCACTCCGGGTAGGCGCCGATGTCCGAGCTGACCTCGAAACACCGCTCCGGGGTGGCCGCAACGACCATTCGCTCAGTGGCTAGTTCCGCCACAATCGGCCCTCCTCCTCGAATCGGTTGCCATGGCCGCGCAGGGGCTCAGCCTGCCACGTCGGCCAGCGAAGCAGCCAGCCTAGGGGCGAGTTTGTCATAGTCGAAGGATGCCTCGGCCCGATGCCGGGATGCCGTTCCCATGTGGTGTCGGAGGACGGGATCGGCGAGCAGGCGGTCGATGGCGTGAACCACGGCGCCGACATCGGTCGGCCGGCCAACGACCAGGCCGGTTTCGCCGTGGGCTACGGCCTCTCCGGCGCCCCCCGAGTCGCCGGCCACCTGGGGAACGCCGGCGGCGGCCGCTTCCAGGAAAACGATGCCGAATCCCTCCTGTTCGAGACCGAGCCACCGGTTTCGACAGAGCATGGCGAAGACATCGGCGGCACCGATCAGGGAGGGGAGGGCCTTGTCGGAGACGGCGCCGAGCAGACGCACCGGAGCTCCGTACTCGGCTATCCGGCCGGCCAGGCGGTCTGCATCCCGTCCCCGGCCGGAGATGGCCACGGTGAGATCGGGAGTGCGCGCCGCCAGCCGCACCGAGGCGTCGATGAGAATATCCATCCCCTTGCGGGGGACGAGTCGGCTGACGCTCACCACCAGGGGCCCGCTGGCGGGGAGCCCGAACTCGGCGCGCGCCGTAGCCCGCTGGTCAGCGGAGAGCGGCCGGAACCGATCGAGGTCGACCCCCGGAGGAATCTCCACCACCGGCGGCACACCTTTACCCCGTCGCGATTTGCGCAGGGTCCGGAGGCCTTCGGCCGCCGGATAGCCGCCGGCTGAGAGGATCAGGGTGCTGTGGCCCAGCACGTGGGCGACCAGGTCACGTCCTCCGGGGAGCCGACCGGGAATGGCCACCTCAGCACCGTGCAGAAGGACGGCGTAGGGCAGACCGAGCTGTGGCCCGATCAGGCCCAGGGGGAACACCGGGTCCAAGACGACCAGGTCGGCGCCAACCCGGTGGGCCATCTCCCGGATGCGGCGAACCAGGCGCGGGCCCGGGATGAGTACGCGGGTCGGTACCCGTTCGATCCGGATACCCCGGGCCGCCTGCTCCTGGTCGAAGGACGCGGCGTCCGGGTGGGACCGGGCCGTCAGGACGGCGAAGGTGTCGGGGTCGAGCCGTCGCCACAGCTCCCAGAGGTAGGCCTGGATGCCCCCGACCTTGGGGGCGAAGTCGTTGGTGACCAGAAGGTGGGTCACCGGTTCACCCCCTCCGCCTCGGGATCGCCCTCGACGAGATCGTTCCTGCCCAACTCTCCAGCCGCCCACCGGGCGTGCTCCACGATCATCTCGTCGTCGACGGACAGCCAGTGGCGCAAGGTGGCTTCGGTGGCGGGGTCGTAGCCGTCGCCGACATTGCCCAGGGCCACCAAGGCGTTGCGGCGGAGATAACGGGGATCCCGTTCGGGGATGTACCAACGGCCGTGGCTAGACAGGAGCTCGTCGTCGGTGGCGTCGAGAAGGTTGAGGAGGTCGACCCACGGTGCGCTGTCAGGGTCCGGGGCCGATGCCGGGACCCTCCTATCTGCGAGCAGGTTGATCGGACAGACCTGCTGGCACTCGTCGCACCCGTAGATTCGGTCACCCAAAGCCCGACGGTACTGCTCGGGAAAGGATCCGGGAGACTGCACTAGCCAGGCCAGGCAGCGGCGGGCGTCGAGTACCCCCGGCGCCACCAGTGCTCCGGTGGGACAGGAGGTCATGCAGCGGGAGCAGGTGCCGCAACCCTCGGCGTGTGGAGAGGCGGTCGTCGGGGCAGTGGGACGAAGCGGGGCATCAGTGACCACCGAACCCAGTACGAACCATGAACCGAGTTCGGGCAAGAGCAGGAGCGAGTTCTTTCCGAACCAACCCAGGCCCGCTCGGTGGGCCGCGGCACGATCGACCAACCCGTTGTCGTCACAGACCACTGTCGCTCTCCATCCGAGTCCGCGCAGCGACTCGACAATCGGGCTCAGTGCCTTGCGGAGGGAGGCGTAGTGATCGCATCGTGCGTACCTGGCCACACGGGCGGTGGGTCGTTCGGATTCTGTCGACTGCCTCGGCTCGGTGGGTTGCGTGACCTGTGTCAGCTCGGTGTGTTGTTTCGGCTGTTTCGGCTGTTTCGGCTGTTGCCGCTGGAGACGGACCGGGCCGACGGGTTCCGGGTGGCGATAGCTCCATGCCCCCACCACCAGTGCCTTGGCTCCAGGGATGATCCGGCCAGGATCGGTCGACCGTTCGGGGTTGCGGTAGGTGAACTGCATATCAGCAGCGAGCCCATGCCGTTTGCGCTCCAACAAATCCTCGCGAGTCCCTGCGAAGATCTCCGCTCCGCAGATGCCCACTGCAGCCAGCCCTGCCCCCAGGCCCAGGCCAACGAGATCCTCGCTCAACTCGGAGAGTGCTTCGACCGAGGTCACGCCGGACGGTCCGGGCGGTCCGGAAACTGCTGATCGGGTCACGCCCCATGGTTACACGCTACGAACCGGGCTCCGACACGCACGTTGTTACCGGCTCAGATACCGGAGGTCAGTCGTCGGGCGTCGCCAGTTTCGACGGTTGCCCTCTGATCGGCTATCGGTCAACTCACCTGGCGTGAGTGGCGAATGCCCGGCACCAGGCCAGCCTGCTCGAGTAGGCGAACGGCTCGAGCCTCGTCAGCGGCCACTACCACCGCGTCCTCAGGCTGTCGGCCGACGATGAAGGAGACCACGCAGTCGTCACACACGGACGTCTGCTGATGCATGCAGTCGGCACAGTCGATAGTGAACGCTTCCGGTGCAGTGTGTGGTTGGTGCGGCCTCACGCCCGGCATCGAAACCGGTACGGCAGATGGGACAGCGGTGAGCGGCATGGCGTGGACTCCTCGGTTTGTTGATTCGTTGGTGTTTTCCATGACTTAGGCATCATGATCCGAGGGTGTGACACACATCCTCGGAGCGGTATCTGAGCGAGTCGAGACGTAACGAGCATTCAGCAGACTTGGGGCAGCGCTGACCTCGCCGGAAACGCTCAACTGGCGGTTCCCCGCTGGGCTTGTCGGACCTGCCCGACTCGGCTCTGTCGGTTCAGCTCCCCGGTGGCGCCCGACGCCGTCCGCTGCCCCCGGTGCCCGGTCGTTTGGTCCGCCGGCTGCGGGC
>Ga0182030_10018525_pt1 | contig 13345 bp, 15 predicted proteins | sample 812S3MmetaG_FD_121299 | JGI IMG/M metagenome (GOLD analysis project Ga0182030, IMG submission 121299) | Permafrost microbial communities from Stordalen Mire, Sweden - 812S3M metaG (Illumina Assembly) | ecosystem: Environmental > Terrestrial > Soil > Wetlands > Permafrost | place: Sweden... | reverse complement strand
GTCCGTTGCTTGATCAGCAGTTCGCGCGTCTTATGCAGCATCAACGTCGCTTGCTGCTCCGGGCTCTTGATCGGCACGAAGCGCATTCCGGGCCGCGACATCGCTTCGCAGATTGCGTCCGCGGATCGCTACGCCGCCGCTCTCGGAGGACTGGACTTCCTGCTATTCTTGAAATTCAATAGAGAGCGTTGAACAGCCCTGCCCCCTAAGCGACGCGGCGTCCAACAGTTCGTCCATGGATCCGGCGTTATCGAAAAGCTCCCTTTGCAGCTTTGTCGGTATCGTGTTCCACTACATGATCACCGCCACGCCGAGGCATCGAAGGATTTTCTCCTCGTCGGCCGCGAAGCTCATTTCGCCGCCTCGATCCAGCGCCTTTGCGGGGGCTGCCCGGTCGCGATTGCTGTAAACCATTGTCATCGCTTCTCCGGACTCAAAACAATTCCGTCGCCCCTGCTCCATTGATGTTGCGCTTCAACGATGGCCGCGTCCGCCGCCGGCATGGCCGCCGCCCCCCGCGTGGCCGCCTCGGCCTCCACCAAATCCGCCCCGTCCCCCATAACCTCCGCCCCCGCCATATCCGGGCGAATAGCCGTCATTGTTCAACCCGCCATACGAATAATTGGAGTAATTGTCGTAGCTATTGGCGAGCGCCGCAGCCCCGATTACCGCGCCGAACATCCCCAGAATGGCCGATGGGCCGACGCCGTGACGACCGCGATAGTGACGTCTGACCCGAGCGCGGGCGCGCACGTCGGTAATCATTGTTTGCGGAGCGACGACCGCCGGTCCGGCGAAGCCTATCGGCGCCGCATGTGCTGGCTTCCTTCGCCTGGGCGCCTTGTCGGACGCGACCGCCCTGCGACGGGACGGCCGAAAGAAATGCGCCGAGGAACATGGCGGCGACGATGCCGCTTTTGGTTCGAAGTTTGAACTTGGGCATTTGGACCCTCACTTGAGTTGTTGTTCACATGCAGGAATTTCCGAGCGGTTTCATTCGGTCATGCATCGATAGAGGAACGACCAGCTCTTTCGCTTGGACAATTGCTTCGCCTTCGATTGCTCCTGGCAAACCGCCCACTTCGCCTTGTCTTGGGCCCACTCCTTCACCGCGTTATCCCATTCCTTTTGGGTCCACTTTTCGACCTTGCTCGCATCGGAGGGCTCGGACGAAGCGGGCGCGGGGGGAGTAGGCGCTGTGTTTTCCGCGGGAACAGTCTCCGGCGTTTTCGCGAACGCGAGTGGGCCGACGAAAACGCAGGCGAGCGCCGCGACAGCGAGGGAAGCGCGCATATGTTTCATTGTAACTTTCTCCATGGCGACGCGGCGCAAGAACGCCGGATTGATGTGAAACCGATCGCGACCCCTGCGAACCACTGCCGACAAGGCGGTCGCAAAGGCGACTTGTTTTCACCCGCGATCTTTTTGCGATTGGGGCGTTCGAACTGAAGTCAACCGGCAGCCTTTAAGCAGCGGCGCCCCGTGGCGACGTCAGTGAATCAGCCCGAGCCCGATCACGCCCGTTATGATCAAATAGAACGCGACGATGTAATTGAGCAGCCGGGGCATAATCAAAATGAGAACGCCCGCGAGCAGCGAGACGATGGGTTGCATATGCGCGATAGTGAGAGTCATGGCCTGTTTGCTCCAAAAGCAAAATCCCTAAAAAGCCGCGGGCTTCTCAGCTTGGAATCTGCGTTGCGATGGAATGACGGAACAAGATCGCGATTCGCGTTCACGAAACTTCGCTCCGATGCCGCCGCCGATGGCGCGAACCTCTTGGCCCTTCCGACAAGCGAAAAGAACGCGAATGAGGACACGCGCCACCGAGCGACTTCAACGACGACCGATCAGGGCTTATTCGCTTCCTTGACCGCGTCCTTCACCTGATCTCTCGCGGTTCCCACCGCATCGCGCACCGCGCCGCCGAGTTGGTCGGCCTTGCCGTGAAGTTCGAGATCCTTGTCGCCGAGAACCTTGCCCGCGACTTCCTCGATCTTGCCCTTGACCTTCTGGGCGGCGCCCTTGATGTTCTCTTTGTCCATGACACGATCTCCAGTTCGTTTGCGCACAACAAATCAGTAGTGGAGATCAACCGACGTTTGTAGCGTCGGAATCTACTCAGCGCGTTGCGTCGATGGCTTGGCCGCCCTTCCCCGAGGGGGCCTGTCCGCATCCGTTCCCGCGCGAGTTTTCCCTGCGGTCTCAGCTCGCCGCGACCGCCAGGCGGATCAACGCGGGAATGGACCGCGATCCGGTCTTCCGCATGATCGCGGCTCGGTGATTCTCGACGGTGCGTTGGCTGATGCCCAGGTCCGCCGCAATGTTTTTACTGGGATGCCCCCCGAGAACGAGATCCAAAATTTGCCGCTGACGCATTGTCAAGCCATTGATATGCGACGCGGCGGCCATGCGCCGGTCCTCGGATCGCGAGGACCCGGGGGCTTGCTCAAGCGCATGCGTAATGCTGGCGACAAGCTCCTCATGACCGAAAGGCTTCTCGATAAAGTCCGAGGCTCCGGACTGCATGGCCCTGACAGCCATGGATACGTCGCCATGTCCGGTGATCATGATCGACGGCAGCGTCGTCTTATCCGCCTTGAGCCGCGCCAACAGCTCGAAGCCGTCCATTCCCGGCAGAACCGCGTCGATCACCAGGCATCCTTCGCGGCCTGGGTGCGCCGCGGCCAGGAACGCCTCACAGCTCGCGAATGTCTCCACGAGCCACCCTTTCGCTTCGAGGATCTCTCGAACCGTATCGCGTATGCCGGCATCGTCGTCGACCACGAAAATGGTCTCGGATGAAGTTTCGGTTGATGTCGGCTTCAGGCTTTCCGGCTGGGCAATCGGCGCTGAAGCGACGACGACGGGCGCTGACGCGGCGAGGAGTTGCGATATCGCGCCCAGGAGTTCCACCGTCTCGACCGGCTTGGCCAGATGAGTACACCCCAGGCTGGTGATCGCGCGCAACGTTCGCGTCGAAATATCCCCCGTCACGACAATCGCCGGAATGACCCGTTGGAATTTCTCCCGCAACCCTGCGATCACCTCCCCGCCATTTGGCCCATTCGGAAGGTTGAAATCGGCGACAATGATATCGGGAAGCTCTGTTGACGCGAGCGCAGCGACGCCGTCGGCGGCTGTGATCGGGCGATAGCCGGCGTCGCGCAAAAGCATTTCAAGAAGTTCGCGAATCGTCGGATCGTCCTCAATGATCAGGATCGAGGCGGCCCCTTCCACGGGCGCGCGGGCGGAGTCGGGACGAACGCCCTCCGCAACGGCAGGGATGGGGGCGGCGAGCGGCACGCAGATGCTGAACATCGACCCCCGCCCCGGAAACGATTTCAGATCGATGCCATGGCCGAGCAGCAGGGATAATCGCTGAACGATCGCCAACCCAAGCCCAAGTCCCTTGCTGCGCTCTCTCGCTGGATTGTTGATCTGGTGAAACTCCTCGAAGATCGCCGCACGATCTTCCTCTGCGATTCCCGGACCCGTGTCCCAAACTTCGATAGATACTGTTTTGCCGCGATGTCGGCACCCGAGCAGCACCTTTCCGCTCGTCGTGAATTTCGCGGCGTTCGAGAGAAGGTTGCGTAGAATCTGCTCCAGCAATCGTGGATCGCTCCGCACGACGCATGCGGTTGGCACAACGCACCAATCGAGACCTTGCCCTATCATGTGGAGGCCAAAGTCGGATTTAAGATTCTCGAACAGCTCATTTAACGGGAAGGTCTCCATGTCCGGATGGATGACGCCCGCTTCGAGCTGATTAATGTCGAGCAGCGTGTTCAGCATTCCCGACATGCCGCCTACGGTTGCGTCGAGACGCTTCAGCAGCTTATGCGCTTCGGCCCCGCTGGCCTTTTCGACCAGCAATCCAAGCAGGAGCCGAATCGTTTGCAGAGGTTGTCTCAAATCATGGCTAGCGGCGGCCAGGAAGCGCGATTTCGCGACATTGGCCTGGTCGGCGCCTTGCTTGGCCGCATCGAGCACTTCCGCAATTTGTTTCTTTTCGGTGATGTTCGTGAACGTTATTACGACGCCTTCGACCAGGCCGTCGTGGGTTCTGTATGGCAATATGGCCCGATTGTACCATAACCCGTTCTGGGTCGAGACTTCACGTTCAACGATCTTCTGTTCGTTAAGAACAATAGAGGCCTCGCGGATCAGATCGCTATCGTTCGCGAGCGATGTGAAATCGGCCAAAGGTCGACCAATATCCGTGGAGATCACCCTAAACAGCGACATGGCTGCGGGCGTGAAAAAGCGAATCTTGAGTTCTTCATCCAGGAAGATCGTGGCGATGCCTGAGCTTTCCAGAATATTCTGGAGATCGTTGGACGTATTGCGTTGCCGTTCGAGGGTCTCGTGGAGCTGACTGTTTAACGCCGTGAGTTCCTCGTTGACCGATTGCAGCTCTTCCTTTGACGTGACCAGCTCTTCGTTGGTGGATTGCGCCTCCTCGTTCAGAGACATCGCCTGTTCGCCGATGCGCTTTTGTTCTTCTTTCGCGCTGTCGAGATCGTGAATGGCGATTTCCAGTTCCCTTGTGACATCCTCGAGCCTGCGCTCCAAATCGACGACCCGATGTCCACCCGCGGGCGACGGCACAGGCAGCCGATTTGTCTGTGGGCCCGCGACGGAGCCGTCGAGAAAGCTGACGAGCAACAACTCCTCGTCATGCATCTTGACCGGTTCGACAGCGACGCACACCGGCGAAGGATCGCGCTCCTTTTCCAGATATGCGTCCGTCACGATCGCGCGCGCGCGCGCGCGACTGGCCCGCTCGATAGCGGCGCGCAGCTTAGGGCGCAGCCCGTCACGGACCATGGCCAGCAGATCGTTGCTGGAGACCCCCGAGGGAACCTTGAGGTATTTGTCGGCGGTCCCGGAAATGTGAAGACACTCATGCCGAGCGTCGATCAACACCGAGCATAAGGCGAATGTGTCGATCAGCGCGCGCCAAGATAGATGGTCGAAGTTGGTTGTGGGTCCCAACAAAGGTTTCGCCGCGAGCGCCAAGGGGAGACGATCGCTGGCGCGGGCGCCTGTTGGAAACGCGACCTCGCCAGGCTGGCTGCGGCCGACATGACGATAGACGCGATGTTCTTTCGACACAGACTCGAAACGCTCTCCAGAGCCGACCGCCTCGGACGCTCCGAGGAAAAGCACGCCGCCATCGCGCAGGGCGAAATGAAAGAACGACAGAATTCTATGCTGCGCTTCCGGCTGTAGATAGATCAAAAGATTACGGCAGCTAACGAGATTTATGTTGGAGAAGGGCGAATCAGCCAAAATATCGTGAACCGTGAAGACAACGCAGTCGCGCAATTCATTGGCCACTTGATAGCGGTGCTCGTCTCGGGTGAAGAATCGCGCCAATCTGTCTGGCGACACATCCGCCTCGATGGTATTGGGGTAGAGCCCGTCGCGCGCGAAAGCCACCGCGTCTCCATTGATGTCGGAGGCGAAAATCTGAAGCCGCGCCGGTCGCTTCAACTCCTCGAAGGCCTCCAGGAACAGCATGGCTATGGAATAGGGCTCTTCACCCGTGCTGCAGCCAGGACACCACACGCGAATAGGCCGCTCGTCTTTCTGCTGGTTGACGAGATCGGGGATGATTTCATTGGACAGGAACTCGAAAGCCGTCTTGCCACGAAAAAATTGCGTGACGCCGATCAACAGATCCTTGCGAAGCAACTCGGCCTCTCCAGGCTTCTCGCGCAGAAGCTTTAGATATGACGAGCGATCCTCTATCCGAACCGCGTTCATGCGATGCTCAAGACGGCGCTCCAGCGTGGCTTTCTTGTAGACACTAAAATCATGCGATGTCTTATCTCGAACAAGCGCGATGATCTTAGCGAATTCGTCGGATGTAGCGTCTGTGAGGGTTTTCGTCGCATCCACGCCGCCAGAGGCCGCCGGGTGAAGCGTTCTGAAGATGAGGTCGGGAATGTCGGCGACCGAGGCGACGAAATCGACCGCGCCGGTCGCGATCGCGCCGCGGGGCATCCCATCGAATTCAGCTTCCTCTGGATCCTGAGCGATAACGAGGCCGCCTTTTTCCTTGATCGCGAGAACCCCGACGCTGCCATCGCCGCCGCTCCCCGAGAGGACGACGCAGACAGCCAGTTCACCGCGGGCCTCGGCAAGCGACCTTAGAAAAAAGTCGAATGGCAGACGGGCTCCATGCCGTTCCGTTGGTTTGGAAAGCCGGAGCAGGCCATCTCGAATTGCAAGAGAGACGCCCGGTGGAATGAGATAGACATGATCAGACTCAAGCGGCGCGCCATCCGCCGCTTGGACAACGCCCATGCTCGTGTGGCTGGAAAGCAGTTCCACCATCAGACTGGGATGCGTGGGATCCAGATGTTGGATCATCACGAAAGCCATTCCACTCTTGGGCGACTGAGCGTCGAGAAAGCCGCGGAACACCTCCGGGCCGCCGGCCGAGGCGCCAATGGCGACAATCGGAAACGCGCCGCTTTCGGCTGATTTTGCCGCGGCGAGAGCGCCAGCGTTCTTCCGACCGGCCCTCTTGCTTCTTGCGGTGGTGGGGCTCGTCATAGTTTCTAGCTGACCTTCTCGGCCCTGTTATGCAGGCAGTATCGTCAGGGCGCGAGGCGTCACATTAGCAAATTCTTGGCTGCTCTGCTTCACAAACTTAACTCGTCGAAGGCGTCTGTCGCGTTTGCGCCGCGCCGTGTTGTTCTGAGTAGTTTCCGAGCCTTTCCGCGATTTTTCTTATGGACCATAAATCAAAAGTCGATTTCGCTACACGAAACAGAGGCGGGAGCTACCCAGCCTCCCTGCCGTCGCCCCCAGACGCGAGTTCGGACACACGCCATGACCAACCATTATCACGCGATTGTCTGGATTGATCATCGAGAAGCAAAGGTCTTCCATTTTAATGCGACCGAGGTCGACCGCATGATCGTGCATCCACACCATCCAACGCGCCACATCCACCACAAGGCCAACGTGATCGGCAGTGGCGACGCGCCCCTGGACCACGAGTTCTTCGAGCGGGTCACGGAGGCGATCGCCGATGCAAAGGCGATCCTGATCACCGGTCCGGCCAGCGCCAAATCGGAACTGGCCGCGCATGTGGCGCGCCATCATCCCGATATCGCCCGTTGCGTTGTCGGGGTCGAAACGATCGATCATCCGAGCGACGGGGCGTTGGTCGCCGTCGCCCGACTTTACTTTAAAGCCGAGGACCGTATGCAACCGCAAATCTAGCGAACCGGTCTTGGCGTATCCACCTGAAAGAAAGGAAATCCCATGTCTCTTGGAACAATCATCCTCATCCTGCTCGTCCTGATGCTCATCGGCGCCATCCCGGCCTGGCCGCACAGCGCCAGTTGGGGCTATTACCCGTCGGGCGCCTTGGGAACGATCCTCATCGTCGTGGTCATCCTTGTCTTGCTGGGCCGAATATAGCCGCGGCGAACCGAGTGACAAGAATCATCACGGCGCGTTTGTCCGCGCCCGCCCCGCGGCAAGACCAAGGGAGACAGAAATGCAAGGCTTTCATCAGGCGCGGGCGAGTGAATCCCGATTGCGGGTTGTCTTTAGGGACGACCAGGTTTCGTTTGGCTTTCCAGCGAGCGCGACGCTTGGCGACGTTGCGGACTGGGTCGCTGGCGTAGCCAAGGCTCATCACAGCGCCGTCATAGCCATCGACGTCACAATGCCCGCGCGGGCAAATTCATCCATCGCGTCAAAAGAGGTCTCCCATGGAACGCACTGACATATCGGTCGCTCGCTTCTCCGATCACACCCAAGCCGAGATAGCGGTTAAAGCATTGGCGCAGGCTGGCTTCGACATGAAGCAGTTGAGCATCGTCGGTCGCGGATATCACACCGAGGACAATGTCGTCGGCTTTTACAACGCCGGCGGGCGCATTCGGTTCTGGGGAAAATACGGCGCCTTTTGGGGCAGTCTGTGGGGACTCTTCGGGGCGGGCATTTTTCTCACTTCGCCCATGACCGGGCCGGTCATGGCGCTTGGCGCGCTTGCCGCGATCGCCCTTTCCGCTGTCGAGGGCGCCGTCGCCTTTGGCGCCTCCGGCGCCATCGGCGCCGCGATCTACAGCATGGGCATTCCCGAGAACAGCGTTCTCGAATACGAGCACGCTTTGAAAGCCGATTCCTTTCTGGTCTTTGTGCATGGAACGGCGGGAGACGTGGCTCGCGCGAAATCGATCCTCGCCACGCTTAAGCCGACGCATATTGACGTGCACGAGGGCGTAACGGAGCCGGTTGCGCCGGCGCCTGTCGTGCGAGCGGCGGAGTGACGATTTTCGACAATGACTCCCGGAGCGGGAACGCCATTGGTCGCTCCGGCCTAGGGCGATCCTGCTCCAACCCTCGATAATCGGAATCGTGTCACATCATCGATGTCTACACCGAATAGGAAGAAACCAAAGGAGAAGGCGCCATGCAGCCCACACACAACACATTATCGGAAAACATTCGCGGTCAGTCCGTCGAATTGCTAAACAAGCATCTGGCGGCGGCGATTGATCTGCACGCTCAGGTCAAGCAGGCGCACTGGAATGTTCGTGGACCCGGATTCATCGCGATCCACGAACTTTTCGACAAGGTCGCGGCCGCGGTCGAAGACTACTCGGACATTATCGCGGAACGCGCCGGCGGCCTTGGCGGCGCCGCGCAAGGAACCGTGCAGGTCGCCGCCGAACACTCCTTCCTCGTTCCGTATCCCCTTCGCCTCGCCGACTGCAACGAGCATGTCTTCGCCGTTTCGAGCGCCCTAGCTGCCTATGGTCAATCGGTGCGCGACGCGATCGGTCTGGCCACAAACTACGGCGACGCGGATACGGCCGATTTGTTCACCGAAGTATCGCGCGGGATCGACCAGCAGCTCTGGTTCGTCGAGTCACATCGGGCGCCAAAATGAACCGAATCGCAACGCTGTCGGACGCGCTCGGAAACGAGATGAAGACAGGCGAGCAGACGGATGGCTCGCCTGCGCGGATTATGCATGACCGAGTGGCGGTGTGGGTGAACGAAGGTGGCGCGGGCGAAGACGTAGCAGACTCTGAACGATCCTATGTTGGAGCTTCTCTTGATCACGCTCAAAATTCGACATCGGACAACCTATCGCTACAGTCGGCCGGTAAGCTTCGGACCGCACCGTTTGATGCTGCGACCGAGAGAGGATCGTGACCTCCACGTTATTTCGCATGAGTTGGTGGTGACTCCCGCCGCGAAGGTAACTTGGGCGCATGATGTTTTTGATAACGCCGTTGCGATGGCCGCCTTCGAGATCATGGCCGATACGCTCGTGATCGAGAGTGTTGCGAAACTCCAACTCCATGCGCTCGCTTGGCCCATCTTCGACATTTCCAAATCAGGCATTTATTATCCGTTCCGATACTCCGACGATGAGTGGATGGAACTCGGCGCCTTGGCAATTCAACAGTGCCCGGACCCGCAGGGACGGTTGCGTGGCTGGGCGCAAGGGTTCGTAGGGGGCAATCCCACGGACACGCTGGCCTTGCTCAAAGACCTAAGCATCGGCATTTCGACGGCGATTCGCTACCAAAGCCGGGACGACGAGGGAACGCAATCGCCGAACCAGACGCTGGATCGTGGTTGGGGATCCTGCCGGGATTTCGCGGTGCTCTTTGTCGAAGCCGCGCGCAGTCTCGGGTTCGGAGCTCGAATCGTCTCCGGCTATCTCTATAATCCGGACCGAAACAGTGTTGGGTCCGCGGAAGCGGGGTCTACCCACGCTTGGGCGGAAGTGTATGCGCCGGGCGCGGGTTGGATCACTTTCGATCCGACCAACCGAAGTGTCGGAGGGTTCAATCTCATCCCCGTCGCCGTCGCTCGCGATATCCGACGGGCAATGCCGGTGGCTGGAAGTTTCGCGGGAACGAGTGACTCATTTCGGGGACTGTCGGTGGAGGTTCTCGTCACATCGTAACAACCCGACCCGGTATCGGAACTCCCATTCGGCGAGACATCATGGATCGAGACTGTCCGGACCGCGGGTCGTTCGACCGTCGGCGACGCGCGCGGTTCCCGCTCCAGCCCGCGGCGAAGTCGTTGTCGAACGCTATTTCGCAACAACGACCCTCGTAAACCTCACTGAAAAACCGCCTCCAGCGCCTTCAACCCCACTTCGGGATCCATCAGTCCGTGATAGATCGGCGGGATCGGCTTTTCCACGGCAAATAGCTGGTAGACCGCGTGCATGGCGCCATGCACCGAATATTCGACAGTGAACACCACGTCACCAGGCAGTTCGGTAAACTGCCCCAGGAAGGCGAAGTTCTCGGACCCCTTCGGAATTACGAGTGGGCGGTCTTCTGGGATGCGACGGCTGAAGACCGCTGAAGCATAAGGCATCATCACCGTGGTCACATCGGTGCTGGCCAGAACTTCTTCCAGGACGTCGCTAAAACCGAGTTGGTAAATAAATTCCGAGAGGATTTCTTTGCCTGTGCATTGGGCCATCGGCTTGCGAATGTAATCGCCGAGGTCGTCGATGAACAGTCCATAACCCCATACAGTGTAAGTGTCTTTTGGAAGATGAAGGAAATGCGGTTGGTGTGGAACCACTATCGACATCAGCCAGCCCGACTGAAAAAACGTCATCAACCCGCCGGTCCCCGCTTGATTGTTCGAGAATTTCACGATGCGTTTCAACAAGGTGTCGCCATGCATCGTCAGGGTGAAGGACTCCCACTTGTTTTCGTCGACATTGCCAAAGAATGTGTTGGGTCGACCAAAATCCTTGGCCTTCTTCGAGATGTTTTCCCATAGCGACCAGTCGCCGCCTCCACGGTTGCGGACGAGTGCTGGAATTGTGTCGTTGCCTCCATAGGTGGAGTCCGCGGTGATCGAGCCCAGCGTAATGAAGGCGGCGTCATGTTCCGCCAATTCGATGACGCCGGAGCCTGCCTTCGTTTGCAAATGCAGGCGGGTGACGCGGCGCGAGGCGCCGATTTCGACAAAGTCGACGTCTGTCACACGCGTCGCGAAGCGGACATCGACGCCGCGTTCAATCATCCAATTTTGCAGCGGCCGGACAATAGAATCATATTGATTGTATTTGGTGCGCCGCACCCCGGAAAGCGTGTGCATGCGAGGAAACTCCTGCACGAAGCGGAGGACATAGCGCTTCATCTCGATCGCGCCGTGCCAATTCTGGAACGCGAACATCGTGCGCCACATCTGCCAGAAATTCGTCTGGAGGAAATGCTCTGAAAACAGCTCGTCGATGCGGCGCGCGCCTAACAAATGCTCCGGCGTCGCCAACAGACGTATCAATTCGATCCGATCGGCGCCATTGAAGCCATAGGCCGCCGCGTCGATAATGCGATGATCCTTGTCGATCAGTCGCGCGTGGGAGTCGGATTTTGTCTCGGCGTTGAAATCCAGGATCTCCTGATACACGCTAATCGCGTGATCTTCGAGCGAGGGGATCGATCCCAACAGGTTCCAAAGCGTCTGATAGGCTTCGTATTCCAGTTCCCGGCCTCCGCGCGTGACATTTCCAGTCCGCGCGGGCGACAGTCCGCCATCCAGCGAGCCACCCTCAATATCCAACTGTTCCAGAATGTGAATGGCGCCGCCGGGAACGCCAGCGTCGCGGATCAGAAATGCCGCCGCCGCCATCGAGGCGATGCCGCCGCCGACCAGCCATACGTGGCTTTTCTTCGGGTCAATCATGATGTTTCCTGTCTGTCGCATTTTGCGATCCGCCTGTTGCGGCATTGATCGCAACCAATGAGGGGCCGCGCCGTTCCAGCTTCTGGACAAGCGCCGCCGCTAATTATTCGGTCGTCGAAAGGATAGCCGCGGATCGGTCGCGAGCGGCAGGCTCGGAAACTACTCAAAGCGCTTGCGCGACAGATCGCCAGTAGGAAAGCTGAATTGTTGATCTCTAATATGCGTTCTCCAACGTGTCGCGCAGGCAGACCAGTTTTGCCGCGGGCGCCGCCTGGTAAAAAATGTGATGTCCGATGACGTCCATCCTTCGCAACGTTCGCGCCCAGCGCGGATGCGCGTAATCGGCGAGATAGTGAGTCGAACCGCCAACATCCGCGGAATAGTCGCCGCCTAACAATACTTCGTGGGCGATGCGCACGGCCGTCTTCCAGGAGACAGGCTCGGCCACGCGAAGGGTTTTGCCCTGACAGGCGAAGGAAAATTGGCAGGCGTTATGACGACGCCGATTCTGGTAGATGACGCCACAAATTGAATCAGGATAATGACCGCTTTGGACGCGATTGAGCACGACCTGCGCCACTGTGGCCTGTCCAGCCTCTGGTTGGCCGCGGGCTTCGAAATAGACGGCTTCATCAAGGCAACGCTCCTCGGCTGCGGCGTGGTCCACATCGAGGAGCGCCAGGAAATTCCGACCTTCGCCCTGGCGCTTGACAATCGCGGTGTTTGGCGACGATTGTTGAGCAGACGATGAGGCGTTGTCCGACAATGCCGATTGAGCGGTGGCCACGATCAGGGTCGCCGTTGGCGGCTTGGAATCGCGCGTGAACGAGCGCGCAAGTCGACATCGCGGGACCAACCGCGACCGGGCGCTGAACCGACCGCGTGTTTCCCTCGAACATATAGCGGATTGGCGGCCGCCCGCATGCATGATTGGCGGCCAATCGGCGTGACCCGGTAACGGGCTCGTGTTGGCGATCAATGGCTGACTGGAGCTTGAAAGATCTGGCGTAGTGAGGCTCGTTCGCATGTTTCGAGTTTGCGGGCGAGCGGCTGCCGACGGTTCCGTCGGCGCCGGGATGCGGGCTGAGCCGATCACAGCCAAGTGCAAAGCCAAGAAAACCTCCGCGATCCCCGCAAAACGTCAGCCACGCTATACATAGCTACCGCCCCACCCAAAGCCACGCAAGTAACGAGCTTTGCAAGGGCGGTTCTGAGACCGACGGTCAAGGCGACTTACAGCCAAATTAATAATAATCATAAAATATTATGCAAAGATAGAATCGGAAACTACTCATCAGATGTATCGATATAACTACCAGTCGCTGTTGATAGCACGGGAATATAAATTAAATGTCAGCGCGTGGCGGCTTAGCGTCGCGCCGATCACTTGCCGCAGTCGGACTGGACGGAAAGATCGTCTACTTGCGTGCTCTCAATCATGATTGGCGTACAAAAAAAGCCCGGCGAAACGCCGAGCTTTCCATCATTCTGACATTCAGTCGAAATCGGTGTTTAGAGCCGGCCTCGCAAATTTGGACAGTAGCTTAAGTGGATTTTCTGCCTGACAGCGGCGAGGGTTGTCGCCGGGAATCAGGAGCTACGATGACGAAACGCACACGTCGGAACCACGCGCCGG
>Ga0182030_10018524_pt1 | contig 13345 bp, 16 predicted proteins | sample 812S3MmetaG_FD_121299 | JGI IMG/M metagenome (GOLD analysis project Ga0182030, IMG submission 121299) | Permafrost microbial communities from Stordalen Mire, Sweden - 812S3M metaG (Illumina Assembly) | ecosystem: Environmental > Terrestrial > Soil > Wetlands > Permafrost | place: Sweden... | reverse complement strand
TGCTTGAGAATGAGCGACACTTCAATAAGTTGATGAGGGTCGATGGGGCCAACTGCACGGGCTCCTGGAAGCGCCGCGTGCTCGGAACCGCGAATTGCGATCTTCTTTGCGTTTGCCATGTTTTCTTCTCCTGTGGGTGATTCCTGGTGGCGGTTGCTCAAAGTAAGTTGGCGAAGTGCTCATTTCCATTTGCCGTGTCGCGATGGCCTGTAGGTAGTCGGACAAAAGCCAGATAAAGCAAAGGCACGCTTCGCAGTCTTGGAGCGAAATTTTCCTGGTCTGACCGGGCTCCCTTGGCGAACACACTCACGCGTCATCGCGAAGATATGAATCTCCCGGGCAGACTGTTCGAATTTTGAAGGGGCGAGGAGTCGGTCCCACGCGCAGCGATGGATTGCGAACGGGACCGTCAAGCTTCTCGCGTAGAGCGGCTTATACCGCCATTGATCCTGGGCCGACTCTGTCGCCGATGAATTCAACAGAGGTTAGAGACGATGGTTCTACTTGTGTTGCCTCTCCAAGGCACTCGATCATTCCCGTCGAAAACCTTCTCTGGCCTCGTTGGGATCGGCGTTCCGAAAGCGATCTAATTGGTTATTTCCGCATTGCCTTTCAAAAGCGCTACAACGACGAAACGCGAAACCGACCGAGCCTCAATATACCCCTATTTTCTGTGAATCGTTCTGTGCATATTTTTTGGCGGGTTTTTCACGGGCGGAGAGACGAAGGTCAAGGTAAGGCGCGCGGACCGATTGTATTTGCCCGAATTTAACCGCGAGAGGCTCCGGCATTCGTCACACTCTCCTTGACAGTCTAGGAGAGCCCAATTATGCTCCTTCCTAGACGGTCAAGGAGAGAGCGGATGGGCCCTTCGAACCAGGACAAAAGCAACGATGTGCTGCAGGGAACGCTCGACATGCTGATTCTGAAGGCAGTCTCGCTGGGGCCGCTTCATGGCTATGGGGTGCTGCTGCGCATTCAGCAGATCTCCGGTGAAGAGCTGGTCATCCAGCAGGGTTCGTTGTATCCGGCGCTGTATCGATTGGAGCATCAAGGAGCCATTGCCAGTTCGTGGGGCGAGAGCGAGAACAATCGGCGGGCGAAGTATTACCGTCTGACTGCAACGGGACGAGCTCGCCTTGAAGCCGAAACGTCGAAGTGGAATCGCATGTCGGGCATCATCAATGGAATTCTGCGCGCCAGGCCGGAGCAAGCGTAAAAAAGACAGGGACTGAGGGACTGAGGGACTAGGGACTAGGTGAGTCGACGATGAAGGTCCGCAGATTTGATCCAGGGATTTTTGCTCGGGTGCGCTCGTGGTTGCGCGCGTTGATTCAGCGCGGCAGGCTTGAGTCGGAAATGGAATTGGAGCTTGCGAACCATCTCGAGGCGCGTGCGGCGGATTTGATTCGAAGCGGATGCACGCCTGAGGAAGCGGTGCGGCGCGCACGTGTTGAGCTTGGTCCTGCATTAATGCACAAGGAAGGGATGCGGGCGTCTGTTGGGCTGCGCTGGGTGGACGAGACGGTCGGCGATCTGCGCTATGCTGCGCGGATGCTGCGCAAGAGTCCTAGCTTCACGGGGATTGCCGTGGGCAGCTTGGCGCTCGGGATTGGCGCGAACACTGCAATTTTCACTGTGGCGCAGCACATGCTCCTCGACCGGTTGGATGTCCCGCACCCCGAGCAATTACGCATGTTCTATTTGAATGAGTCCCGCGACGGCGTCGTCAACGAACTGTGGGGATGGTGGGACGATCACCCGAGCGGCGGACGAGTCACCACCTCGTTCACCTACCCGGTGTATGAACAGATACGAAACCAGAACAAGTCGCTCGCGGACGTGATGGCGTTCAAACCGTATGGACGCATGACAGTGACCATTCGCGGCGAGGCCGAAGCCGCAGACGCGGAGATGGTTTCAGGGAATTACTATTCCGTGCTGGGTGTGCGGCCGCAATTAGGGCGAGGCATTCAGAATTCGGACGACGGGGAGGTGGGCAGCGGGCCGGTGGTGGTGATCAGCGACAGGCTGTGGACGAACCGGTTCGGGCGCGCGGCAGATGTGGTGGGAAAGAGCCTGCTGGTGAATGCGACGCCGATGACCGTGGTGGGCGTGAACCCACCGGGATTCACGGGCGCGTATTCCGCGCAGGGAACGCCGGACATCCTTCTGCCATTCAGCATGCAGCCGATTGTGGCGCCACAGGAGCTTGGATCGGAAAAAGTGCCATCGCTGCTCCAGAGCAAGAGCCTTTGGTGGGTGCTGGTGATGGGTCGGGCGAAGGCGGGTGTGAGCACGGCGAAGGCCGAGGCGGAGCTGAACGTGGCGTTGAATGCGGCGGTGCGCTCGACCATGCCGGTGAAGACGGAGGACCAATTGCCGCGGCTGCTGTTGAAAGATGGGAGCCGCGGGCAGAATCCGAACACCGACGACATGGAGAAGCCGGTTTACGTATTGATGGCGCTCTCTGGACTGGTGCTGCTGCTGGCGTGCGCGAACCTGGCGAACCTGTTGCTGGCGCGGATGGGTGCACGGCAGCGGGAGATGAGCGTGCGGCTGGCGTTGGGCGCGGGGCGATGGCGGATCCTGCGGCAGACGATGACGGAGAGTTTGCTGCTCTCACTGATGGGCGGGGCCACGGGACTGCTGCTGGCGTGGGCGATGAGGAACGCGCTGCCGCGCATGCTGGCGGACTCGTGGGCGCCTCCTGCATTTGCGGCGAAGTTCAGCTGGCCAATCTTTCTGTTTGCCGCAGCCATATCGATTGCGACGGGGCTTCTCTTTGGGCTCGGGCCGGCGTGGCAGGCCACGCGTGTGCAAGTGAGTTCGAGTTTAAAGGACAGCGGACAGACGGCGACCCGAAGAAGGCGTGGATTCGGCGGGAAGGCGATTGTGGTATTGCAGGTAGCGCTCTCCATGGTGCTGGTGGTGGGCGCGGGGTTGTTTGCGCGGACGCTGATGCGGCTGGAAGGGTCGGCGCTGGGAATACGGCCGCACAATCTGCTGCTCTTCAACGTGGAGCTTCCAGAGGCGCGGTATCCGAAATCGACGAGCACGCCGATTCTGCAACGTCTGGAAGAGGGAATCGCGACGGTTCCCGGTGTGCAGGAGGTGACGCTGACACGCGAGCCGCTCTTCTCGGGCAGTGCGGTCAACCAGACTTTCATACCGGAAGGGACGCAGCGCAAAGCGGAGGGAAACCCGAGCGTGCTGGCCAATCGGGTCGGACGGGACTTCTTTTCAACATTTGCGATCAGGGTTTTGGCGGGGCGCGGGTTTGACGGGAGCGACACGCGCGCATCGCTGAAGGTGGCGGTGGTCAACGAGAGCCTGGCAAAGAAGTACTTTGCGAACGCGAATCCGATCGGCAAGACGTTCGAAGAGGGGCGATTTCAACCAGCCACGATCACGATTGTGGGCGTATGCGCGGATGCGAAGTATTACCGTGTGCGCGAGGATGCGGCGCCGACGTACTACACGCCCTACTGGCAGAAGGCGGACGGGGTGCACGATGCCACATTTGCGATCCGGACGAGCGGAGCAGGCGCGGCGGTGCTGCCCAGCCTGCGGGACGCAATCCGGCAGGTCGACCCGAATCTGCCGATCTTGGATGTGCGCACGCAAGATGAGCAGATTGCGGCCAATCTGCGGCAGGAGCGGCTCTTTGCCGCTCTCACGAGCGGTTTCGGTGTACTAGCACTTCTGCTGGCCTGCGTGGGAGTCTACGGGGTTATGGTGTATTCGGTGACCCAGAGGACGAACGAGATTGGCATTCGCATGGCGCTGGGGGCGCAGCCTGGACGTGTACTCCGGATGGTGCTTGGCGAGGCCACGTGGATGGTGCTAATTGGGGTAGTTGCGGGAATCGGCTCAGCCCTTATGCTGGCAAGCGCGATTGCAGCCATGCTCTACGGATTGAAACCATGGGATCCGGTAACGTTTGCGGTGTCGAGCGTGCTTTTGATTCTAGCTGCGCTGGCGGCGAGTTGGATTCCGGCACGGCGAGCGGCTGGGGTGGAACCGATGACGGCGTTGCGGCATGAATAAGACAGGTACTAGATGCCGACTGGCAGTGCGGGCATGCTGCCGCGGGCCGTGGCTTCGGCGACTACGGCGTCGAGGTGCTCGAGCACTTCGGGAACGCTCATGGTGTAGACTTCGCGGCGGGAGTCGTAGCCTTCTTCGACGAGCTGCTTCAAATAGCGGCCGGCAATTTGTGCGGTCAATTGGTCGGTAATCATCATGCCGGTACGCTTCTTGTGCTCCACCCAGGCGGTGCAGGGAAGGGCAATCCACATGGGATGATTATTCACTTCGAAGCGTACGTCGACCGCATCGGCGTGGCGGGTGGCGATGGCGACGATGTTCGCCTTCCACTTGCAATAGAGATCTTCGCCGCTCCAGCGGTCGGTTACGTGGAATTCCTCGTACATGGCTCTAGGCTATCGCTCCGTCGCGATGAGAGCAAGTTGGCGTGTCAGGTTTCGGATTGAAGGGAGCCGGACTCAAGAAGGATCCTGCTCCCTTCGTCTTCCTAATTCCTCTCGGGATGTCCCATCGACAAGACCTGAATCGTCACCGGCACCACCCCGGTCTCTGCCATGCCGATCTGTTCGGCGGCAGCATAGGAGAGGTCGATCACCCGCCGGCCATAGAGAAGCCCGCGATCGGTGATTCGAACAACCACGGCGCGATGGTTTCTGCTGTTCACCACCCGCACCTTGGTCCCGAAGGGCAGAGTCGGATGGCATGCCGTTAATTCATTCATGTTGTAGACTTCGCCGCTCGCCGTGGGACGGCCGTTGAATACGCCGCCATACCAGGAAGCGAAGCCGTGCACCACTTTTCCCGGCGTATTGTGTTTGGCTGGCGCGGCGGCTGTATGCACGGGGGTTGGGTTCGTGACCGGGGCTGCGGAAGGGGCTGCCGCTTCTGGTCGAGAGAGAAGCACATCGGCCTGCACGGTTCGCGCGGGAAGCGTCAGGACTGCGCCGGCGAGAGCAATACAGGAAGCTCCCACAATGAGCCAGAACTGGACAGGATCTTTTGCGTTCACCTTGTTCGCGTTTCGTCTCATAAGCATCCCCTCATTTTACTAGTTCAGCACTAGTAACCTCAAGCATTAGGAAGAGATACAACAGGAGACCCAGGGCGGGAAATGAACCGGGATTTGGGGATTTTAACTTCTAAATCCTTACCCAAGAAAAGCTTACAAATTGCACCAAATTTAGTGCAGTCAAGGGTGTTTCAGGTGGTGAAACCGAATCGTGCGAACTTTAGAAAATAAATGCGCTGTTCGGTTTTTGCGCAGGCTCGGCACCGATTTCTGGCCTGCCCAACCGCGCAAGGCTATCATCCAACCCCGTTCACCGTACAGCAACATTTCGCGTTTTTCGGCCGTCTTTTCCACAGAAGTTTGGAGGGAAGTGAACTCGCTTCTCCAGTTACCCGCGCACTAAGATTCCCAGGCGCATTGCGGAATAATTCGCGCTCCCTGCTAGCGTGGAAACAGTGCCCGTCAGGGCGTCATTTTTAGATAGGGGCTTCGGCCCTTGAGATCGCCATCCGCGTTGGGTGGCGTTTTCTTTTTAGGAGGAAGTATGAAGCTGAGCGCGGCAGGTTTGGAGCTGATTAAGAGATCGGAGGGTTTTCGCAGCAAGGTTTATCTCGATATGGCCGGGCTCCCGACCATCGGTTACGGACACCGCCTGGTGCATCCCGAATGCTATCCCGACGGAATCTGCGAGACCCAGGCGGACGTGATTCTCTTGTGGGATGTCCATGAGGCCGAGCAGGCCGTTTCTCGACTGGTCAAGGTGCAGCTGATGCAGGGCCAATTCGACGCGCTGGTCGATTTCACCTTCAACCTCGGTTCCGGGCGGCTCGCTTCTTCGACCCTCCTGCAGGATCTGAACGCCGGCAAATACGATGCAGCCGCCTCGGAACTGTTGCGCTGGGATCACAGCGGCGAACAAGAAGTCGCAAGCCTGAAAGCCCGCCGGGAAGCTGAATTCCAGTTGTGGGCGGGCGCCGCTGCACAACAACATGCGGCAGCCTAGACGGAGGCAGTGAGCGAGCGGATGATCCTTCGGGCTCGAAGCAATGCGAAGACACACGAACCCCAAAGCAGGATTCCTGTCCCGAGCGAGACCGAAATGATGAGCGCATTCGAGCGAAACAGCACCCAGCAGAGAATGCACCAAAACGTCATCAGGATGCCGACGATGCCGAAGTGGGGCGCACGAAAGATCCTGGCAAGCGGCAAAAAATGGAGACCGACGATCAACGCGCACCAGTCGGTGGCGAGATCTCCGCGATGGAGCCGATTCGCCAGGATCGAAACCAGAGCGATTGCAAGGAACTCAATTAGTACGATCAACAAGAACCGCTTCCGAGTGGCGCGCTGCGCGGAGGTGAGTGCGGCCGGGTACTTTTTACGGAGCAGGCGGCCTGTTCGAAGGACGTAAATGGAGGAAACGAACAGGATCAGCGCTGTAAATCCAAAAGTGGGAGCCGTGAAGCCATTGAATGCCTTGGCCTCTCCGAGGCCCCATCCGAGCCAGCCCGCTCCAAACATGGCCTCAACCAATGCGCCGCGGCTCGAGCCAACGACAGCTTGGGCCTGAGACGCCAGATCTATGCGCTCGTCCTCCATCGAAATACGGCTATTCAGCTGACTTTCCATTGGATCAAGCTGAAGTCACCGTAGTCTTCTTGCGAAGATCTGTCAGCACATTTCTTGTTTCGCTCTCAACGGGTCAAGGTGCGAGCTCGGCAACTTCCAGCCGCTCTCCCGGTTTCAAATAGCCTTTCCGTCGAAACCAATCCTCCATCGCGGGCTGAAGCCGGTCAAGCGGCACGCGGTGGCCGGCTTCGAGGATGCCGTCGGTGGCCGGTAGAGTGTCGTCGAAGATGGCGTCGTTGGTAAAGTTGCGCATTGCGAAGTTGTCGATCCAGCGCAACGGGCACGCATGGCGTTCGCCTAGCTCGTCGATTCGCTGGATGGAGAGCTTACGGACAAACATAAATTCCCTCTATCGCGGCGCGCGGTTGGCAGATCCGCTCACGGCTTCTTGGCGGGTGCAAGCTGCGCGGCCTTTGCCTGCTGCGTCTCCACCTTGAAGCGCTTGTAGTCGTAGTCCCGCTCGATAAAGTGCTGGCGCAGATTCTTCAACAGGAGCACGCGCGCCTGCATCGTCCCTTCGCCGCCGGTCGGTAGCCAAAGCTCGCCATTGACCAGTTCCTGGTCGAAGTGAAAATTCGAGCCCTTCTGAATGTTCGCGAAGAGGCCGCCTATCACATGAAAGTTATCGATGAAACTCACTTCGAGATGCGCTACCTGGTGATCGGCTTCGTCGACCCAGATCGTCCCCTGCAGCTTCTTCGAAGCGTCTTCGGCCAGGCCGTGCGTCTTGGCGTCTTTGCGGCCGACAAAATCGACGACAATGGCCGGGCGCCCGCGAAAGTTCACCCGCCGCTCGTTGCGAACATCCATAATCTCGAGGACGCGGGTGACGCCGATGGTTGGGCCTTCCAGCGGCTGCCCCGGTGGAGTCTTCTCTGCCTTCTCTACCTGCTTGGTAATTCGCTCCGTTTCCTTTTGCTGGTCATGATCGCTCAGCGGCTGACCGTCCTTTTTCACCGTGCGCTCGATGATGTGGCCATTGACGAAGAAGTCTTGATTCTCCTCCGTCTCCGTCTTCTTCACCTGCCCATTGGCGTCGATGTCCTGTGTAGTCTGCAATGAAGTATAGGTATAGGATTCGCGAACTTTATCGAGTTGCCGCTGGTGGCTTTGGACGTCCTGCATGAGCTGGCGAATGTCGGGGAGGGGAGCATTCGCCGCCTGACTTCCATTTTGTCCCGAGTTCTGTCCCGAACCCTGCGGCGCCGCGAAAAGCGGTACGGACACGACGGCTATACAGCAGACGATGGCTTGAGCCAGCATGCATTCCTTTTTCGAAGTAGGTGGCTTGCGACGCCAGTCCCGCACTGTTTCCTGTGTTCTTTGACCCGGCGCGAATCGAAATGGTCACGGCGAGAAGAGAAATCGTCCGCAGTCTCTCCTCATTGCCATGCTATACCGTTACAATCAGGGTTTTTAGAGCTGCTCTCCAATTCATGTGGTGTTTTGAGTGTCGAGCAAGGCGGCTTTTTCTTCCACCCCACGGACCAGGACCCGTCCGCGGGGACCCCGGTTGATGAAAACGCCACTTAGCTACCGCGGCTTCACTCTATAGCAATTGGAGAACAGCTAGACTCGTAGGCGCACAGAAAGGCGAAGCACTTATGTTTCGATTGCTGATTCACTGGCTTCTCAGCGCAATCGCACTCCTGCTTGTATCGCGCATTGTTCCGGGCTTTTTCGTGACCGGCTTGGAGTCCGCTATGATTGCGGCGCTGGTCATCGGCTTCCTCAACGCAACGTTGGGATTTCTGCTGAAGCTGATCACCTTTCCCATCGCGATCATCACCTTCGGCGTGTTTCTCCTCGTCATCAACGCGGCCATGATCCTGTTCGCGTCGCATCTGGTGGGCGGCTTTACCGTTTACGGGTGGGTCCCGGCGTTTTGGGGAGCGGCAGTGCTCTCGGTTCTAGGTCTGATCATCCGCGCCTTCTCGAAGGAGTAATCGGCGACCCACGCTTGCTTCGCAACACGGCTGTATTTAACGGCGGGGCCGGGCATTGGCTCATGGTGCGACTGGTTTCGCAACTGTCTTCTTGATGGTCTTCTTCGCGCCGTCCGGCGGCTTTTTCTCCCCGACAGTATTGGGTAGCGGATGCTTTAGCACGGTTCCGTTCAGCGTCCGCGGTGTCCGAATCGCGTTCGCGCTCGAGAACCCTCCATGCGCAGCCACAGGGGGAAGAGCGATTGCGCTGGGCGGCTCTGCCGGTTGCACGCGCGAGTAAACTTCCCAGCCGCCACCAGCCACTACAAACACAATCGCCGCTGCTGCAGCGGTACGCGCCCACGTGCTCTGCATCCAAGCCGAACGCGGCCCAGCCGGCCAATGCAACAGGCTGGCGCTGCGCGGGGCCTGATGAAGAGTAGCTTTCACGCGATCTTCCAGGCCAGGGGGCGCAGGCAGACCAGCAATCAGATGCAGCGTTGTTTCAGCTTCTCCTGCTCCAGTTCGAAATGCGGCGCCTGTCTTCGAATCAAAGGTATTTTGAGAATGCGAATTCATCGGAGATTCCTCGAGTGTTGCAGCAGGTCGGCCATCAGGTTCCGCGCGCGAAACAGCCGGGAGCGAACGCTGGATTCGGTAATCCCAAGAACCGAAGCGATCTCCACGCTGGTCAACTCCTCGAACGCCGAGAGAACCATCACTTCGCGTTCCTTCGTGGGTAGCCGATCGACGCAAGAGAGGACATGGGCGTGATGTTGTGCTGCTGCGGCGCGCTGTTCGGCGCTTAAGCCATCGGCGGGCAGCACACGCGCCAGTTCGGCAACGTCGTCGGTTTCCGGGCGAGTCTTGGCGCGCCGTTTGCGGTCCAGAACAATGTTCCATACGATGCGGATCAGCCAGACGCGATGGTCACGAATTTCGCCCAGAGTGTCACGATGGCGCAGGACGCGCAGAAATGCCTCCTGCACGGCATCTTCAGCGTCGGAGGGATTGCGCAGGATAGAAAAGGCTACGCGGTAAAGGGTCGACGCGTACTGGCCGACCAATGCCTCCAGTGCTTCCTCTTCCACTTGCTGGCGGGCCTCGTCCTCGACGGCGCTCGGTGCGATCTCCATCCAACCTGCGAATACGGATTGGCTAGCGCTCATACCCTAAGACAGACGCGGCCAACCGGGGAAATGCTCGAAATTCAATCCAGCTTTACCGGGTTCTGGAATCTCTATTGCCCTTATTGTCCAGTAAGCTTCTGCGACGCAATCGATCCGGCAGCGCCGTCCTTGTCCGCGTCTTTCACCTTGGCCCACAGAACCCGCGCCATATCGCGCTTTCCAGATGCGGCATAGAGGTCGGCAAGGTCCAGCTGCGCCACCGCCGCCGAAACGGTAATGGACGGCTTCGCAACGATCGCGTTGTAGAGATCGATGGCCTGGGCATCGCGATTCGTCTGGTGATAGAGACCGGCAAGGGCCAGCTTGGCAAGGTTCGACAGATTGTGATCCCATGCATCCGCGGCGGCCTTCAGCTCCGTTTCCGCGGGGCCGCTGCGGCCCAGTTCGGCGTCGGTCACTCCGGCAAAATAGCGCGCCTTCGAACCTTCGGGCAGCCAGCCGTATTTCTCCGCCACAGCCTGGAATTGCTGGTTGGCAGCCTTCGCACGCTCAGCCGCAGTGGCATAAATGCCATTCTCGGGCGGTGCACCAGGAATCGCCAGCGGAGACGAATAGGTGTCCATCGCCGAACCTAGCGCCGTGTCGGCCGCGGACGAGCGCAGAGACACAAACACCCCTGCACCGACGAGCACAACGATGACTACGGCAAGAAGAACCACTCCGCGCACAACGCCGGAGCGATGACCGCTGAGCCAGTTGACGCTGGTTTGGGTGGCCTGGGCAAATTTGTCGCCCTTGAGGGCGTGGCGAGTTTGTGTATCCACGGAGTCTTAATGTCCTTCGTCGAATGACTTGCAGGCGGGGTCCTTACAGGAGGGGGCACAGCGACTGCAACCCTCCTAGTCTATCAGCGCGCAAACTGGAGCGTCCACTTGCGTGTTCCCGGTTGTACAGGTTGGTTCGCGATCGACTCAAGAATCAGTTCAATAGCTGCTCAAGGGCGAGAGGGTGTGTCTTTGGATGTCAAGGCGCGAATCCGCTCAAGCGCACTCGAAACGACCGCTCCTTCCCCCATCGCCTGTCGACCTTTTTCGACGAGAAGTTCGATGTAATCAATGATGGGCAAGCCGCGCGATTCCGCTTCGCGGCGCATTGCATCCGATACATCCACTGAAACCTGCATGTGAGCGATTCCTCTCTGAGGTTCATCGGCAGGGACGGGAAAAGGTGCAGCGGTCCGCGCAGAATCTCGATGAGCAGAACCCACTTCAGCCATATTCTCTAGCTTGCACCGCAGTCAGGTGCAGAGCTTCGTTTGCTTTCTCGGTTGCACTCACAAACGCCGCAGTTTTGATCTGCAAAACTAACTGGAAGGCCATTCCGGCCGAGCTTGGGCGCCCTGTTCGCCAGCCACTTCCAGAAACGTGTGATCAAGTAAGCATCGTCGTTTTTCTTGTGTCCCTGGGTCGACGCGATCAAGTAATGGAACTTGTCTGGGATCTCAATGGCGTCACGACCGAAATAGTAGAACTCCGATGAAATCAGTGCATTCTTACCGCTGAGATCGCGACCTCGATTGCGCTCGTCGTGAATTCCGCCGGGCGCGCAGCACCACTTGCCAAATGCATCTTGATGCCAAATATTGTCACCCATTTTTCTCACTGGAGTCCTTGGTGACGGCCGCTTTGACGGATATCGTACCCAGTACTCGTTGAACGCTAGAACTTTTTCGACCCGCATGGCGTAAATTAGCCTTCTGGACAGCCCGCAAGTTATTGAGCCAGTTCCGATGACAATATCTCCGGGGTTCGCGTTGCGCCGGATGGTTGGCTTGCAACAAGCAAGGGTGCATACTCCACCGAAGGGATTCGGAGAGAATCCAAGGTCGTGCCTCACTATATATGCGGAGAGCTTTCTTTTTTCTTCCGCTTTCACCGAGATCTTCCCTTTTCTATGACACCTTATCTCTCAGCCAGCCGACGAGCCCTGCGTCCATCGCGAGTTCCCCGAGGCGGGCCGGCCCGACAATTTCGACATGCTTAGGAATCTCGGTGGCGCCCTCAAGGTCGCTTTCAGGCGAATGAACAATGAAAAAGATCCGCCGAAAGTCCTTATTGGAGAATTCCTTAACGGTCTCTCGGAGCTCGGCAAGACCGGCCCGCGACTTAACCTGAACGACATATCGGTCACCAATGATCGGTTCCCGAAGTTCGAGGTCGTAGGCCTTAACTTGTTGGCCTAGCACGCTGACTCTGATCCATCCAGCAGCGCGAAACACAAGATCGACAAGAGTCTCAAAGTCTTGCCAATGCAACCCCTTGATCGCTTCCGTGAGATCCAGCTCAAGAATCCGGCGGTGTTCGGCAATTGCGTTGGCCAGTTCACTCCGAGAGCCACTCAAGGTCCTTCGAAGGAGATCGATTTCATGAACTCTACAGACAGTCGCCCTGAACCCCTGAAGCTGGGAGATCTTGCCGGGAAGAGTGCTGACTACAAGGAGTCGACCGAGTAAACTGCGATCGCACCACGGCATGGCAGTCCGTCGAAATTTCGAGATGTCATCCCGCTCGACAGGTCCCGAGGTTAGCCGCGTCCACCACAGCTTTGCCTTGTGAAAGGTAATCCAAATGTCCTTGCCAGTCGAGGCTGCAATAATCTGGAGCGCTTTCAAGTCGCTAGTCGTCGAAGCAACGCGTCTGCCCTGATCTTTTGTCCTAAGCTGCTCGTCAATCAGATCCCATCGCCCGGCATTAATGTCGTCGATTGATTGTTTCCGCCACCCGAGACGAAGCTTTCCAGATTCGACGGAGTCGCTTTCCCACTCCCCGCCTCGGCCTAGCTTTACGTAGTAGGCGTTGATTAAATCGCTAAGGGGAGCCGGAGTAGAGTCCACCATATAGGCACCGCCGATTTACTCTGCAGATTTCTCCGCCATCTTAATCTAAGAAGCGCTGTTGCAGATAAAGAAAATTGGGATGACAGAGGTTGGTTTGCGTTCGTTGCTTTCCCACATCTCAAAGACGAGATGTGGGGCACCCAATTTCGAGTGGATTGAAGGCGTGTGTGCGGGATCAGTCGGTGTCGGGGCGTTTGTAGGGTTTTTGGAGGAGCATACGAGCTTCGTTGACGGCGCCCTGGGTGTTGTCGTTGGTCTGCACGGCGAGGCGGTACTCGTTGACGGCGCGATCGCGCTGGCCGGTGATGTCGAAGATGCGGCCGATGGCGATGTGGCTCCAAACCTCTGTCCATGCGGGCTCGTCGTCGCCGCGGAGGGCGTCGCGGAACGAGTTCACGCTGGCCTGGTAGTTGCGCTGGGTGAAGAGCACCTCACCGATGCGGTAGCTGGCGAGGGAGCTTTGCGGATTCGCGGTGAGAGCTTTCTGGTACTCGGCCAATGCGCTGGTTAGGTCGCCCTGCGCGACGAGTTGCTGGCCTTTGAGGATGGAGATGCGCACCTGGAGGTCGGGCGATGACTTGAGGACCCAGTCGCCGGGATCGATGGCGATGCGGCGCGGGCGGCCGAAGGTATCGACGACGAATTGCGAGTCAGTGCCGACGACGTCGATCTTCTGATTTTCGGTTTTGCCGTCAGTCTCGACGCG
>Ga0182030_10018523_pt1 | contig 13345 bp, 4 predicted proteins | sample 812S3MmetaG_FD_121299 | JGI IMG/M metagenome (GOLD analysis project Ga0182030, IMG submission 121299) | Permafrost microbial communities from Stordalen Mire, Sweden - 812S3M metaG (Illumina Assembly) | ecosystem: Environmental > Terrestrial > Soil > Wetlands > Permafrost | place: Sweden... | reverse complement strand
ACCGGGGTCACGACTCGGCCTGTGGTTGCAGGGGTGCTCAATCCGCTGTGAGGGCTGCATATCGATGGACACCTGGAGTTTCAATCGCGGTCTAACGACGGTCGAAGCAGTGCTCGACATCATAATTCCTGCGTTGTGCATCGCCGATGGGGTCACGATTTCTGGGGGAGAGCCCTTCGATCAGCCAGAGGCGCTTCGCGCGCTCCTCAAGCGGATCCGGGCTGTGCATAGCGGCGACGTTTTGGCTTTTTCCGGCCATTCATTCGAGACCCTGCAACCATCGCTCGCTGCTTTCGATGGTCTCATCGACGCCCTCGTCACGGACCCATTCCGCCGCGACGGCCCGCAAACGCTGGCGCTACGGGGAAGCGACAACCAGCGTCTGATCCCCCTCACCCCCTTGGGCGAAGAGCGGTTCCGCTCTTTCGACCGTCCACTTCTGCCCAAAGATCGCGCCTTCGACATCATGTTTGACGACAATTCAGGGGACGTTTTCCTTGCCGGGATTCCGCGCCCCGGCGATATGAACCGGCTGGCGGAATTGCTTCGAGGAGAAGGCCACCGGGCTGCTTCGACCGAAGACAGGCGTTTTGAACCATGAATACTCAGCCAAAAGCTTTGATCCGCGTTTGCCCGAAATGTCGAAGCGAACGACCTGTCAATGAGGCCCACTGCGAGAACATGGTCGACGGCAGCGTCTGCGAATGGATGCTGACAGACGAGCCCATCCTGCAAGCCGGCGAGGGCGCGACGCCCCCTCAGCCTGCCTCTCCCCCGCCATCGACGCCGTCTCGTCACTGCGCCAACGGCCACTCCATCCCAGAAGGCGACGAGATCTGTCTGATCTGCGGCGGCGATCCGGTGCAAGAACCGCAAGAGCCGGCTAGACCACTTCTGCCTGAACCCCCAACCGAAAAGGTCATCGACGGATGGCGCGTGCTTGGGCGCACTGGTCGAACGAACCCGACGGAGCCTTGGGATCGTTTCATCGTCCAACGCGATCCCGACACCGCGGAGGCTCTGCTCACACTCTACCAGGTGGGAAGCGAACCGGATCCGGCGGTTCACGACGCGTTGCGCCGGATGCCACTCGATCACATTCCCGAACTACTCGCCACCGGCACATTCGAAGGGCGCACCTACGAGGTCGTCGAATTCGTTAGAGGTGGCTGCCTTGCCGATCTTGATGCCATTGGGCAGAACGATCACGCGCAACTGAGTCGGATTGTCGATGAACTTGGGCGCGCGCTCGCGAGCTTTGCCGAGATCGGATTGCGGCATCGAGACCTGCGTCCAGAAACGATCCTTCTGCGCACCCGCGACCCCCTCGATCTTGTCATCACCAGCTTCGGCTCCGCCCGTCTTTCGGACTTCGACCTCGAGGCAGTCGCGCCGCTCGAAATCACCCGCTATTCCGCGCCAGAAGTGATCGTCGGCGCGGTCAGCGCCGCATCCGACTGGTGGTCACTCGGAATGATTCTGCTGGAGCGAGCGACTCAGGGTGCCTGTTTCGAGGGCGTGAACGATCAAGCGTTTCGCATCCATGTCGTTACACGCGGTGTGAGCGTTCCGAAAGGACTCGATCCGCGAATCCACTTGTTGCTTCGCGGTCTACTTGCACGCGACCCGCTAAAACGCTGGGCCGGCTCCGATGTCGCCGCATGGTTGTCGGGAGCGACGATCGAGGCGCCCGAAGAACAGTCCCCTGAAACGTCGGAGGCTACCGGTCCGACGATCACGCTTGCAGGACGGACCTACTCTCGGCCCCCGGAATTCGCGCTGGCGGGCGCCGAAGCCGTGAATTGGGCCGAGGCGCGTGATCTGACGCTCAGGGGCGCGGTTGCCACATGGCTCGACGCGCGCGCCGCCGACCCACAAATGGTGGCCGAAGTCCGCCGGCTGACATCTGCGGAAAGTTTGTCCGACGATTTCCGGCATTCCTTGGCGCTTATGGCAATGAATCCAACGATGCCACTGGTCGTCGCCGGCATCATTGTCACGCCGGCTTGGCTGCTCGGACACCCTGCCGAGGGTTATGGTCTAATTTCCGGAGAAGTGGTCCGGCATCTCGAAAGCATGCGCCGCGAACTTTGGCTCGTTCGCCTCGGAGCGCGCGCGGAATCGGTCCGTGAGCGGGCGACAATTCTCGAAATCGAGCTCGATGAAGAGAGGGCTCGCATCGCGATGCTTGCATCCTCACGCGCCAATCTTGAGGCGGAGCGCGTACTACAGCGTCGCCTCTACCCAGACACCGACCACGTAGGCCTCAGCTCCATTGTCGAGCGCCCGCGTCTGACCGACGAGGACCTTATCATCCTTGTTAGCGCATCCACCCATCAGTTCGTGCCCATGGCCTCTCTAATAGACGCCACGATCGAACTCGCGCAGCGAACGGGCGTCACTATCGATCGGGCAGAACTTAATCGGCTCCTGGCGTGCCCGCGGCGGGAACTCTTCACGACCGTCGATGAACGCATCGCCAATTTCGCACGATGCGGCATTACGCGTATCGACGAATGGGCAGACAGCTTCCGCATAGAGCGGCGATTGCCGCTTGCCCGTGCTGCGCTCCTTCTGGCGGTTCCCCCTGCCGCGTGGACGGAACCGCCGAAGCAGCAGTATATCGCTAACCTCCTCGAGCACTTCGAGAAACGAGTCGCCGGCGCCGTTGGGCGCGGCCCACTTGTTCGGTTCATTATCGGCAAGACGACGCCGAGGGTCGACCTGTTCGACCTTGGCACATCGCTGCGGACTGCCGAGGCACTGCTGAACCATGTGCTTTCGCGCGTCGAGATCGCTACTCCACTCGACCCACATGCCTATGTCAGCGACGAAGCGCTCGCAGGACGCCTGCGCCGAATGGTGAACCACGCGCTCACCTTCCGTCGTGATACCGGCATTGACGGACGTTATCTCGCGTTCCCCTTTCTCCTCCTCAAGGACGCGAGGCTAGTCTCCTCGACGAGCGCGCCGCGCGTTGCGCCCGTTCTCCTGTGGCCCGTCGCGGTCGATCTGCTCAGCGGAGCGCAGCGCGCCGCCTCCATCATGTTCGATCGGGAACGAGAGGAGATTCGCCTTAATCCGGCTCTCGAGGGACTTCTCGGTGCCGAGACCTTCGCGCGTTGGAAGGTCGCCCGGGAGGAACTCCTCCAGCGTCCGGTGATACGACTTGGCGACGCCATTGATGTATTCGGCACGCTGGCGCGCCCGCGCGGACGATCACTGACCAAACTGCCAGGAAAAGACACAAAGATCAGCCCAGGAGTGATCGAACTCGCGCCTGCGGCGGCGCTGTTTAACGCCGAATTCACCGGCCAGGCGGTCGCATCGGACCTGCGTCAGATGCGCGGTATGCCGCCGAGGGGGACCGGCCTTGAGGCGACGATGCGAGTCGTCTCCAGCCCGCCCGTCTCACCTATCCTGGGACAAATTCCTGAAAAGGACCGCTATCTGACGGTAGAAAGCGATCCCTCCCAAGACGATGCTGTCCTAAGCGCGCGCTTCGCTCCCGGTCTTGTTGTCGAAGGGCCACCGGGAACAGGCAAGAGCCAGACCATTGTCAACATCGTCGCCGAAGCCATAGGCCGCGGCGAATCGGTTCTCGTCGTGTGCCAGAAGCAGGCTGCGCTCAAAGTCGTACAGAAGCGGCTCGACGCGGAGGGACTTGGCGAGCGTTTGTGCTTAGTCAGCGACATCGCCAGCGACCGACAGACCGTCATCCGCGCTGTCCGCGAACAGCTGGCCGCAGTTCAAGGGGCTTCGAAAGACCAGGACGCGTGGCTGCGACGGACCCGTGAGGAAAAGGCAGCCCGTATCGAAACACTTGAAAAGCAGATCGATGGCAACCACGAAGCGCTGTACGCCATCGACGACCGAACGGGCTTCACCTATCGCGGACTTATCGGCGACCTCCTCGGCGTCGAGGCCGAAGGTCCAACCCTCGATGTTCCGTCCTTGCGACCGCTCTTTGTCGATGCCGACCGCGCGACTGTATCCGCAATCGAAGAGACGTGTGGAACTTATGCACGCCTGTGGCTGGAATCCGAATACGAGGGCAGCCCTCTTTTTGCATTACGCATATTCCCCATCGACGAGGCAGTTCGCCAGGATATCGAAACTGAGTTTGCTGCTTTCGCCGCGGCGGACGCGGCTCGGATTGATACGCTTAACTCGACGGCCGCCGCTTTTGATATCGTCGATCCTGCGCCCTTCCAGGGCTGGCTCAATGCCCACCGCGCCCGCTTTTCGGAAATGCCCAGCGAGAGCCGACAACGCCTCGCGTCGTGGTTCAACCTATTCCAGTCGCCCGGTGATGGCGAGTGTCGCGCGAGTGATTTGATGTGTGGCGTTGAGGAAGCGGTGAGCGGCCTAATCGCGCTCGAAGCGGAGGGACACGATAAGGAGCTGTTCCGCCAAATTGCCAGCCAAACACCAATTGAACTCGGTGTGGAAATCGAGAAGAAGTATGGCCATTCCGCGCGTCTTTGGTTCGAGTCTGGATTTCAGGGAACCCCCCATCCTACGCTGAGGTCCTCCGCACTCGATACCGCCAGTCGCGACATCGATACCGCGCTCTCCCACTTCGTGCGGACCGAGGCGGCGAGAACCGCAACGCTGCAATCTGCATCGACAGCCTTCGCAATCGAAGATCCGCGGCCCTATCGTACTTGGCTCGACGCTAATTCGGCGCTTTTCATGCAAATGGTTGACGACGATCGCGAACGCCTCGCGGCCTGGTTCGATCTCTTTTGGCCGGAGCACAGTACAGGCTCTCGGGCGGCGAAATTGATGCACGGGTTGGAGGCGACGAAAATGCGTCTCGACAGGCTCGATGCAAACGCGCACGATAATGACCTGTCAGCTCCTATCAGCGTTCTCGCCGAGAATGAACTGTGGGCCCTGCACACGGCTGCGAGAAAAGCGACGGCGGCGGTGTCGTTCTTTAGTCGCCTCAATCCATTTCGATCGAAGCACAAACGACGGTCAGCCGCGTTCCTCGCCGAACACGGACGGGGGACCAGCGAAGCACAACTGATCTCGCTACGCGACGCTCTCGCTTTGGAGGCGGAGCTCCGCAAGCTTCGACCGAAAATCGATGATGCGCTGCGCGAACTCTACGGAGTCGAGCACCAGGATCCCACATCGCTAGAGACGTTGCGCTTCCAGTGCACTGCAATTCTCAGCGCCCTTTGCGCCACCGAAGCGATCGCAATGGCTATATCGGGCTGTCCTAATGTGCAGGATGCAGCCATTGCGGCACGCACCGGTACGCGCAAAGCTTTCGAATCCCTGATCCTCGCTTTCGAAGACTCTTTGCGTCGACATGCCGCGATCGAGAACAGCCTAAAGGCACTCGCCCCCCTCGGAGAATGGTTTCAAGAGGGATGGCTCACGGACTGCCATGCCCACATTACTCACGATGCTGCGACGGACGATCTTGTTCAGCAGATCATCGATGCGCTAACAACCCTTCGCCGCATGCAAGAGCTCCGTAATGCCCTTAGCTTCGAAAGCAAGGTCGCAAATCTGCGATCCGTGATTGAGGCGACTCAGATGGAGCTTTTTCCGAATGTACCGGAAAGGCCGGTAACGCTAACTGGTTTGCGCGTTCAGGGCGAGAGTATTCTAAGGGCCCTGCACTCCATTGAGCCCGCAGCTCGTGCGGCGTTGAACTGTCCACGGCCGGCAGAGGCCAAGACCGCGATTCTCGCCGCCTCGGAACAAGCGATGCGTGCCCTTTTTGGGCGCTTCGAAGAGTCGCTCCGCCGCCACGCCGCAATCGCCGGAAGCCGCGATAGGCTCGAGCAGCTCAAGAGTTGGTTTCAAGACGTATGGATCGAGAGTTGCGCCACGCGCATCGCCAGCCACGCCGGCACATCCGACCTCCGCGAAGACGTGTGCACCGCGCTACCGAGACTCGTCGCATTTCAACGCTTTCGCATGCTTGCCCCAAGCTTTCCTCCCGAAGCGATCCGCACCTTCGCAGCGATCCGACGACGCCAGGACGAATTGAAATCGATTGCGCCTGGCGAACTCGACGGAATGGTTCGACGGACCTTGAAGAGAGAGACTCTCCTCGCTTGGAAAGGTCGTATGGAGACCCTTCGACCGGAACTCCTCGCCGACCAGGCCCAAATCCAACACAAAGTCGACACGCTCGCTATCCTCGATCGCGAAATGAGGGGGCACAACAAGTTTCTACTTTCCCAAATTTTCGATCGCTCCCGGTTGGCGACACAGGCTGCCTGGGGTCAGATCACCCTTCTGAGCGGACCCCGAGCCCGGCGGCTACGTGAGTTTTTCGACGAGGGCCGAGAACTTGGCCTTATGCACCTGCGCCCGATCTGGCTCATGAACCCCGACGTCGCCAGTCGGATGCTTCCTCTCCAAGCCGGAGTCTTCGATCTCGTGGTTTATGACGAGGCCTCGCAAATGCTTGTTGAGCACGCGGCACCAACGCTTTTCCGCGCCAAGCGCGTGGTGATCTCCGGCGACGAGAAGCAAATGCCGCCGACGAGCTTCTTCTCTAGCCGGATTGATAGCGATGAGGACGAGGATTTCGACGGCGAGGGGCTCGACAATGCCGCGACCGAAGCCGAACGCATTGCGTACGAGGAAACCTGGAACCGGCGCGAGGTGAAGGACTGCCCGGATCTGCTACAGCTCGGTCGAGGGGTTTTGCCGTCGACAACCCTGAAGATCCACTACAGATCGAAATATCGCGAGCTTATCTCGTATTCGAACGCCGCTTTTTACCGCAACGCATTGAGCGTCCCTGCGCGCCACCCCAACGCAGAAATCCGACGAGCCAAGCCGATCGAGGTCATTCGGGTGGATGGCGTCTATGAGAACCAGACGAACTGCATCGAAGCCGAGAAGGTAGCTGAACTCTTGAAGGAAATCTGGTCAGAACCCGTCGAGAATCGTCCTAGCCTAGGCGTCGTCACCTTCAACCGTAAACAGGCCGATCTGGTAGAGGATGAGATAGAAAGGCGAGCGGTCTCCGATCCCGTATTTTTGCGCGCACTGCAACAAGAACGCGATCGCAAGCAAGGGGGGGAAGAAATGGGCTTTTTCGTCAAGAACGTCGAAAACGTTCAGGGCGATGAGCGCGACATCATCATCTTCTCAACCACCTTCGGTCGCGACAAGCAAGGCGGTTTTAGACGCAACTTCGGCGTCCTCGGGCAGACTGGTGGGGAACGCCGCCTTAACGTCGCCGTGACTAGGGCCCGCAGCAAAGTCGTTCTCATCACATCGATACCCATCGGCGACGTTTCGGACTGGCTTTCCGCCGGACGCCTACCAAGCAAGCCCCGCGATTACCTTCAGGCTTATCTCGATTATTCCGCCAAAATCAGCATGGGTGAGCTAGAATCCGGTCGGGTGGTCACGGCGCGCTTGGCGGGGTCCGTCCAAAACACTCGCCGCGCGGCCGTCGTAAACCACGACGGCTTCGCGACATCGGTCAAAACGTTCATCCGCGCTCTCGGTTATGAACCGGTTGCCACGACAGACACTGACGACGTTTTCGCCCTCGACTTCGCAATAGAAGACGCACGCACGGGCCTTTTTGGCATCGGCATCGAGTGTGATGCGCCTCGTCATTCGCTCTTGGGTAGGGCTCGCGCGAGAGAGATCTGGCGGCCGAGCGTTCTCTCGAATACCGTCCCTAAGGTCCACCGAGTCGCATCAGGCGCCTGGTACCACAACACCGACGAAGAAAAGCAACGCCTCCATTCCGCTATCCGCGCGGCGCTATCGTAGAGGAAGACCCTGATGAGCGGTCCCAAAATCGTGCGCGTCATCACACGTGAAGAGATCGAAGCCATCTGTAAGCGTCATATCAAAGACGTTGAAGAAGCATTCGACGCCTTCGTTCACGTAGCAAAGCGGCTGGATCTCGACGATGCTAAGATCCGTGCAGAGATCGAGAATCGTCTTACCGAGTTCAAGGACCTTTTTAAAGCCGGACGCTGGTTGGACGTCCAAAAGCAAGGACCGCAAACGGTCGCCTTTCTGCAATCGGAAATCGAACGCATTCGGACTGAGGCGGCGGTCGCCGCCGTAAAAGTCGTCTCAAAACGCCGGCGTCTCGTGGACAGTGCTCGCAGCCTGATCGACGCCCACGAGAATTCCGGCGCGGTCGCCCCCGCGATTCTTACCCAGGTCGTCGCCACCGCAATGGTCATCGAGGAGAAAGGTCTCACCGCACTACAGGGCGCCGTCGATCAAGCGTTCCAAACTCTCCTACTGTCCGCCGGGTCCAGCCATCCGAGCGCAAATCGGATTGAACTCGCCAGCCGGCTCGAGAAGGGAGAAGCCACCGTTACGCTGAGCGAGTGGCTGGCCGCCCGTCCGAGGTCCTCCATCGTTCAGGATAGTCGCCTAGACGCCTTGCTCGCAGAAATCGACGCTTCGGCAGACCCCATGTTCGTAGCGGCGTTTTATCAACGAGCCGCGCGGATCGCAGAAGAAAGGTTACCGAGCCAACGTGCGCTTCTCACGGACTCTCTTATCCTGGAAGTCTTCGAGCAGTTGAAACAGCAACGAAAGGCCGACGAGGCTATGGCGCGCTTGAGGGACGCCCGAGCCCGCGTCTCCGCAATCGCATCTCCTGCCACCAGCAAGATCGAAGCAGCCCTTTCCGCGGCGCTCGCAGCCGAGGATTCGACAAATGTGGATCAACTCGTCGCTCAAGCACGCGCAGTGGCGGAGCGAGAAATACAAGCGACGGTCAGTGCCGCCCGTCGTAAGTCCGTGCTGAGTGGCCTTGCAACGCTCGGCTATGAAGTTCGCGAATCCATGGAGACTGCCTGGGCGAGGGATGGACGGCTCATTGTCACGAAGCCGGGTCGATCTGACTATGGTGTGGAACTTGGCGCGCCACCGGACGCCTCCCGACTGCAACTTCGCCTTGTTGGCGCCGAAACGCCGAGCGCACCTCGTACTTCAACGCGCGATAAAGATGAAGAGATTATGTGGTGCGGGGAGTTTCAACGTCTGCGAGCCATTGTCATCGCCCAGGGAGGGGGCATTGAGATCGAGCGCGCCGTGGTAGCCGGCGCACAAGCGGTCAAATCCACGAGTTTTGGTCCTGCAGATGAGGAGGATCGAACGTACACTCAGACAGATAGAACGCATCTCAGAAAGTGACGTGATACGACGACTGTGAATCGGCGCCGGTTTGTGACCCCTAATGAGGTCAGCTCAAGGTTTGTGATTTTTTGTACGGTAGATTGTACGTATAGAGAACGGCGTCTCGGCGTCAGCTTTTCATAAGGAGGGGACGAGCTTGACCGGCAAATGTCGTTAGACTCCGCTGATGAAGGATTCGTTCACGAAAGATACTCAACGAAGGCCTTTGATCAGACGTATGTTCCTGATCCGTCCAAATTGCCGTACAAAAAATTACAAACCTTGAGCTGACCCCCTCTTGTTCCATCCGCGATCTTCCGTTCCAAACGAATCGGCGTAAGCTTGCTCGATGCGGCGGGTTTCCTCGTCGGTCAGAGCGGCGAATTCCTTTTCGCGCGCGCGCCTGGACAAGCGCCCGCCATTTTGCCGCAGGAAACCGAGTAAATTGTCGAATGTGCGCTCGGGCATGTCGGCGACAGCCTCGATAGCGGCGTGGAACCGATCAAAATTCTCCAGAAACCTGGTCTCGTTCGGCAGGTCTTGCTCGATGGTTTGTCGAACGCAGGTATAAAGAAATTCCGCATGCGGCGTCGCGTCGAAAAATCGATAGAAGTCCGCCGTGTCATTCAACACACGGACATTGTGATTTTCCGTGGGCTCCCACTGAATGACCGGCAAAAGCCTGCGAGAGTAGCTCTCCAGCACGCCGCGATAGTCGTTGATCCTGTCGAGGATCGCAGCGGAAACGGGAAAATGGACGCCCTGCGGATTGAAGCCCCGGCGAGCGAGCACATGGTGCATGAGGTAGCGATGAATTCGTCCATTCCCGTCCTCGAACGGGTGTATATAGACGAAGCCGAAGGCCAGAATTGCAGCGGCCACCACCGCATCCAGCTTTTCTGCTGCCGTGCTATCGAAAGCGACCATGCCCTGAACGAGTGACGGCAGGTCGTCCGGGCGGGCGCTGACATGATCCGGGATCGGCGCGTAGGTTTCGCGATCGCGTTCGCCCACGAAGCCCCCTTCCTGGCGTAAGCCGAGGTGCACGAACCGCGCATCGCCAATGACAATGCGTTGGAGCCGTAACAATTCATCGACATCAAGCGGTGTCCTTCCTGCCTCGCCGATGGCTCGTCCCCAGCGCTGAATGCGATCGTGTGGCGGCCGTTCTCCCTCGATGACATAGCTGGACTTGGAATCCTTCAGGAGAAGGAAAGCAGCGGTGCGGGCAAGCAGATCGCGCGGAACGCTATCGACCACGGCGCGCGCGCGCTCCGCCAGATTCATCGCAATAAACTGGTCGAGCGTTGGCGTGCGAAAAACCAGAGGGCAGAAGTCAGGGGTGCCTGGCAGGTTGTTTCTCACGCGGTGGCGCGCTGACTTTTCTCCGTCAATTCCCCATTGCAGCTCGGGATCAAGGGCCAAAACGTATGTGCCCTTATCGGCGGGAGGAAGATCAAGCGTCTTCCCCGTGAGCCATTCGTACAGAAACCAGATGCGGCGCGCGTAGCTGCCGGTAGGCGTGGCGCGCAAAATGGCTTCGATGTCGGCAGGACTAACGGCAAGGAACAGTCGCCTAAGTAACGCAAGGTCCAGGCCCTCGTACTTGAGCGCAAAGGTCAGGTGCCCTTCCAGAGAAGGCTTCGGCGCGTGCCTGGGCGTGAAAATGCGCCATTCGGGGGTCTCGATAATCTTGTGGCGTGTACCAATGGCGGACAGTTGGCGTGGCAGCGGAACCGCCAGTCGTTGGGCGTCGATTAGAGTGGCGTACCCTATCGGCGTAGCCTTTTCTGGAAGCCGTCTTTCATGAAAAACTGTGACTGGCCCTGAAAAGCGATATGCATTGTCCTCATTCATGAAAAACCGTGTCGCTTCCCGAAATATCGTTTCTGAACCCCCATAACCGTGAAGAATGATTATATGTCATGAAAAACGATTATTCAATGAAGAAGTCATGAAAAAGCATGATTCGGCGACAGCAATGCTTCAATCGCGCAACGGTAGGCGCGAGGGATATCGGAAGCCCCACTCAATCGGTCTTGGCTCCCGCCGTGACGGAAGGGCCACCGCGCCCATCTTCCTGCGCCCCTCGCGCGCGAAGGCGGCGGGAGGGATATTCGCCAAGGCGGTTCTTGCGATGGCTACGTCACAGATGGCGCTCTGTTTTGTTGTTGAGATTCCGGACGCGCCGTATCACGCTACGCAGTTGGTCGGATCAAGGATTTCCGTGCATACACGTTCGAGGCACGCCGAACGCTTACCAGCATTCCATGCTTGTGTGAGGACCGCCGCAATGTGCAAAACATTCTTCTGAAGTCCGCCAGCATGGCCATATTGCTTGTCAGTCTCAGCACTATAGGTCGCCCAATCCTCTTCTCCGATTTCACTCTTGACGATTGAGCCGATATCGGAATGCCACAATACAAAGCCGCTGCCCCATAGCGTTGCGGGCGGCATAGGATTTTCGCCAGCTTTGCCGAGCAAGGCGAGTAGCGCCTTGTTATCCTTTTCGTGTTTGACGCGGCTCCCGTTGTGGTCTGGCTTGTCAGCGTCTGAATCAAAGACAACGTAGGTGGGGATGCCCATGCGCTTTGCGATCACCAAGGGTTGAATCAATTCGCTCTTTCCGTTCACCGGAACGATATGGCAGCCTCCGCGCCGGTATTCGTCCCACTTATCCATCAAATGAAGCCACGTCGAAAGGTAGCCAGTATCTTCGAGCCCTTCCACTAGGATCAGGCGTGTTGAGAAAAACATTTCGTTGAGAGATGGCTGAAGTGCTTGGTGAATTTTCGCAAGGACCCCTTCCGCCTTCTTCGGTGCGTCCCCTGTCGCCGCAGCGACGGCGGCGGCGATGTCCGCATAAGACACATGCGTTACGGTCGAACGCTTGTCGGCCACGTTCTTGCGGACCGAGCGAACATTTTCGAAGCCCTCGCCTGACACAAATAGAGGACTGTGGGTCGAAACAATGATTTGAGAATTCCCCGCGCTGAGTCTTTGAAGCACGGTGGCAAGATGCCGTGCCTGCGGCGGGTGTTGGTAAAGCTCGGGCTCTTCGACACCAAGAATGAGACGCGGCGATGCGGCGTCGTTAACCGACGCCAATTCCTGAAGTAGAGCCAACAGATACGACCGCTGCAATCCATGTCCGAACCGGGCAAGCTCGCCCTCGAATATTCCTTCTCCTGCGATAATGCGCGCCAGCGGTTCATCCACACGAACGGACTTATCGGGGTCCTGCCGCCACTCAAGCTTGATAGTGGCTTCCGGGTGCGCCCACTCAACCAGGCGGGCCTTCAGCGATTTGGAAAGGTCTTCAAGAACGTGTTGGTTTTCTACAAGCAGTGCCTCGTATTGCGTCTGCATGTTCGTGCGCAACGCTTTGACGCTTTCTTCAAAATTCGTCTTTGCTCTGACAGTTCGCGCCAACAACTTTCCGAGCGCAGTATTCCGCGCTTCAAGTTGTTCGCTGGCGGCGTCTTTGACGGCCGGGACGAAAACCCACTGGACATGGTTGGCGAGCCGGTTTGCACCTTTCGACACGCCATAAAATTGGTCTTCGCTTGGCTGCAATTCGCATTGATCGACATGCTGCGCCTCGTAATTGCGCAGGGCCTCAATCATAGCGTCTTTGGTGCCTGGGGCAGGAAGCTCCACGTTTTTACGTATCGCGTTATAAAGTTCCTTCAACTCGCCGACCTTTTTGCCGTCACCCTCGGCTTTGAAGAATTCCTTGAAAGCGGACACGCCGAGCCGCTGGCCAAATTGCTTCACCGCGGCCTTGCCAGTGCCTTTGTCAAAGGAAGCGATAGCGGAGATGACCAGCTTGCCGTGACGATAGTAGTTGGAGAAATCCTCTTGGGCTTCCGGGCTAAGGTCCGTGAACGTGACAGTCACCTCAATCGGGTCTTCTGGGTTCTTGAGATGGAAATCTTCTAGATCGAGTTGGCTCAGGTCGGTGGCTGCGTTTTCGATCTCCCGGAAAAAGACATTCAAAGCACAGAGGATGGTCGATTTCCCTGAGCCATTAGGTCCAACGAGACACGTGTAGTCATTGCATGAAACACTCTCGTCCACGAAGTGCGAATTCCGATTCAATCCGGCCGGGTATTCCGATTTGATGCCGGCCACCATTCCGATTTGAAACCGGCCGCGATTCCGAAATGAAGCCGGCCACCTGAGCCAATTTTTGGTTCTCTCTGTT
>Ga0182030_10018521_pt1 | contig 13345 bp, 13 predicted proteins | sample 812S3MmetaG_FD_121299 | JGI IMG/M metagenome (GOLD analysis project Ga0182030, IMG submission 121299) | Permafrost microbial communities from Stordalen Mire, Sweden - 812S3M metaG (Illumina Assembly) | ecosystem: Environmental > Terrestrial > Soil > Wetlands > Permafrost | place: Sweden... | reverse complement strand
CCGCAAGCGGGTCTACCCCCACCTCTTCCGCCACAGCTTCATCACCTGGCAACTCCGAACCGGGACCAATCCGATCGTGCTCTCCCGCATCGTCGGCCACGAGAGCCTGACGATGATCAACCAAGTCTACGCCAACCTGACGGTGGACGACGCCCACGACGCGCTGATGAGGTCGCTCGTTGCCGAGCAGGAGAGGTAGCCCTCGGTCCGCTCGAGGCCAAGCTCGATGGACCTGACGCCCTGCCACCCGCCGCGCGCCAAATCCCCTGGCTGTCGAGGGCAAGAACCCGCCCCCGCGAATCTCGCCTCACCAACGTGGCCCCCAGCGCAGGTCTGCGCGTGCTTCGCCGCGGACTGCACATGCTCCCAAAGCAAACGCCTTAGACTTTCGTCGCCCGCATAGCCCTTCATGAATTCACTTGGTCCACTTGCTTCGCCGTTCATGCTTCCAGTCAGCACTTGCTTCAAAGGTCAGGCGAAGATCCGGAAGCAATGAGGCGCTCGAGCGACCGCCGCAGCCACGGCTGATGGAATCTCCTGTCGAGGGTGGGCCCGGCCCGGCTGGGCCCACCCTCGGGAATCATTCACACAGTCGATGGCGTCCCGACTACTTGGAGGCCCCAGGAGCCTGTCCGGCGCCGCCTCCGCCCAGCACCCCGGTCGTCTGGGATGGGGTTTCCACGCTGATATGCCGGGCCCGGTAGTAGTACCAGATCACGCCCAGCGCGATCATCACCAAGCTGCCCTCGCCGGCGACATTTCCGACCGAGGGAATCGTCATGGCACAGCAGATCAGCACGCACCAAAACATGCCGATGTAGGCCAGCGGCTTGTAGGCCCTACCCAGACTGAAGGTGCCCGGGATCGCCGGGTGAGTCTTGTCCAGGACTCCGGCGAGGATGACCAGAAAGTAGGCGGCGAAGATCCCCACCGATGAGACGCTCGTGATTACCGACTCGACCTTGGCAATCAGGGTGAACAGGACCGAGATGATTGCGCAGACGATCAGGATCACATATGGGCTCCGAAAACGGCGGCTTACCCGTCGGAGATGCTCCGAGAAGGGCAGCATGTTGTCGCGGGCCATTGAGAAACCGAGCCGGCTCACCGCTGCCAGGTTCATCAGTCCACAGGCGAAGATGGCGATGAACACCATTGCCATGGCCAGCTCGACCACGATGCTGGGAAGCCGCGCCTGCATTATATAGAGGAGCGGCGTGCTGCTCGCCTGGGCGGCCGCGAGGTTGGGGATCGCCATGGTGAAGCCGAGCAGAACCAGGAAACCCACGCTCGCCGAGATGGCCTCAGCCGTGATGATAGCGCGGGGTATGCTGTGCCGCGGATCCTTCGACTCTTCCGCGAGGTCAGCTGCACCTTCGTACCCGGTCAAGGTGTACGCGCCCAACAGCGCCGACACCGCGAAAGCTCCCAGCCCAGCCGAACCGGCAGTGTTCCCATGCGAGAAGATGAAGCCGATGTTGGCATTGGGAAGGCCGCGAACCACCGAATAGATTAGCAGGCCGATCCCCACAGCGGTGATGCCGATCAGCTCGGTGACCACCGAGAAGTTGTTGACGTAGCCTGTAAACCGAATTCCGACCAGGTGAATGGCGAGGTAGGCAATGATGACGATCGCCGTCACCAGAACGATGATGCCCTGGCTGCTTCCCCACCCAGCATAGGGGGCGAAGTACGCTGCGAAGGCGTACGCGACGCCGGCGGTCCCCGTCAGCCACCCGGCGAGGGCGAACCATCCTGGGAACCATCCGAACGCGGCGCTGCGCATCCGCGACGCCCATTGGTATGCGTACCCCGCAAGTGGGATACGTGGTGCCAGGTGTGCGAGATTCAGCGCGATCACCATCTGCCCGACGCCGACGATCACCCAGCTCCACAGAAGCCGAGGGCCGGCGTTGTCCAGACCGAAGCTGTAGTTGGCGAAGATTCCCGTCGAGATCGAGATCAGCGAGAAGGAGATCGCGAAGGTGGTGAACCCTCCCATCGATCTCCGCAGCACCGGCTTGTAGCCGAACTCGGTGACGGTGCCGGCGTCTGCGTCGTGCTCCTCCATGCTGGGCGCTGTGGCCGGGTGAACTCTATCCATGGTGCCCTCCTGATGAATTGACGTGGTACCGACTCCGTACGGTTGATGCCTGGTGCCCGAAGGTGCCCCTTCAGCTCGCCGTGGCCGCGGCTTCCTCCATCCGCTCCAAAACCTCGGCCAGGATGGCTGGCGAGTGCGCTGCCGACACCGAGAAGTCGGTGTGGAAGTACACGCCCTTGTCGATGCAGGAAGTGAAGAAGCGCCGGCTCAGATCTGGGTCCAGGGCCCGAATGTCCGCATAGGTCCGCACCGGCTCGCGGGTGCCGACGTAGATCCCGAACATGCATCCCAGCCACTGCACACGGGCGGGCAGCGGCGAGCGATCGAAGATCGCCTGGAGCTCGGTCAGGAAATCGTCCGTGCGCTGGGCGAGCGTCGGATAGAACTCGGGCTCGGAGAGAATCGCCAGGGTGGCCCGGGCGGCGGCGAGGCCGATCAGGTTGCCGGCAAACGTTCCGCCCTGAAGCGCGCCTCTCGGAAGCGGCGTCATCAGGGTGGACATGACGTCGCGCCGGCCGACGATGGCCGAGAGCGGGACCCCGCTGCTGAAAGCCTTGGAGAGCAGCGTGATATCCGGGGTGATGCCGTAGAGGACCTGAGCCCCGCCTAGCCCGGTCTTGAAGCCCGACAAGACCTCGTCGAAAATGAGCACCGCACCGGCCGCCTTGACCAGTTCCTGGGTGGCGGCAAGGTACCCGTCGAACGGCGTTATGCAGCCGTTGTTGTAATCGATCGGGACCATGATCACAGCGGCGACCCGGTCGCGATATTGGCTCAACGCCGCCTCCAGCGCAGGGAGGTCATTCCAGGGCACCGGCACGATGGTGTCCGCCACCGCCTGGGGGATGCCGCCCGAGCAGAAGATCACCTTCGACGGCCGTCCGCCGGGGTTGTCCGCGTCAGTGTTCGACCACATCGAGTTGAGCATCGCGTAGTCACTGCCACCGTTGAAGTGACCGTCGACCTTCAGGACGACTTCGCGGCCGGTATGGGCACGGCAGAGCCGGATGGCGGTGGAGACCGCCTCGCTCCCGGAGGCGACGAAGCGCACCCGCTCGGCGGAGGGCACGATCTCGGTGAGTCGGTGTGCGACCTCCTCGCCCAGCCCCGTCTCGTAACCGATGACGACGCCGAACTCCAAGATCTCCCGGATGGCGCGGACCACGTCCGGGTGAGCGTGGCCCAGAACCGTGCTGCCGTGGGCCATGAACATGTCGAGATAACGGCCTCCGTCCGTCGTCTCGATGGTTGCGCCGCTCGCCCGGCGGACCTCCAGGTGCTGACCGGTGTACGGGTTGATACGGAACTGCGAGGAGATGCCTCCCAGCAGACTTTGACCATCGTCAGCGTGCGTTACCATGGAACCCACTCCTAGCTAGTGCCTGTGACGCAATGCATGCAAATACTCCAACTGCGCTGCGGCGGGCTCGCGCCACCCTCCCCGCTGTCCACCTCCCCCCACGATTCCTCCGCGGCCACAACAGACCCGGGCAACATCAGTTGAGCGGTGATGCTGAACCCTCCTCGGCCAACACGGCGGCGCCGATGGCGCCGGCGAGCGGGCCCAGCCGGACCGCGACAATCGGCTCGCCCGTAACGAAATGGGGGGCTCGTGCACGGCTGTCCTCGACACCGGGGAGCAGCAGGTCGAGGTACTCGGAAACGCTGCCACCGATGACTGTCAGGGTCGGGCCATAGACGGTCTCTAGGACCGCCAGTCCGCGGCCCACCCGACCGCCATGGGCGGCGAAGGCGGCAGCGGCAGCCGCGTCCCCGGCTCTCGCCGCCGCCGCCGCGCTCACCAGGCTCGTCTCGGAGAGGGAGAGGCCCGCCGACTGAATCTCCGCCTCGAGTCGGGTGCGCGATGCGCTCTGCTCCCAGCATCCGACGGTGCCGCAGTAGCAGTTGCTGGTCTCGGCGGTCACCCCGATGTGGCCGGCTTCGGGGTGCCCCCCATCGCCACCTCGATAGGGGTGGCCGCCGTCGATGAAGGCAACGCCGACGCCGGTCCCGATGGTCACCAACAGCATCCGGCGGGCTCCCTTCCCGGCTCCGACCCGGTGCTCGCCCACGGCCGCGGCCACGGCGTCGTTCTCGATGACGACGGGCACGCCGCTCACCGATCGGAGCAGGGACGGCAGGTCGAATCCCGAGAACCACGGAAGCGTGTTCCAGTTCAAGATCACCCCGGTGGCAGGATCGATGGGACCGCTGGCACCGATGCCGATAGCCTCGACGGCGCTGCCGGCCGGGATAACGCTCCGAACCAGATCCCAGAGTTCACGCACCCGTCGCGCCGGCTCGCCCTGGCCAATGCTCGAGGTGGAGACAACGGCATCGCCCACGGTTTGACCGGCACTCCAGCCGACCACCCGGGTGGCCGTCCCCCCGATGTCGACACCTGCCACGACGGGCTGATCTGGGGCGGTCACAGCCGCGAGGTCACCTTCTGACCGAAGCGGAACTCGCCCGGCGTCACCCCGGCCGCCCGCGCCGTGGCGGCGCAGAGCAGCTGGATGAACTTTGCGTCCATGGCCAGCTGACTCAGCTCGTGAGTGGCCGGCGTGACCACCGGCTCCGCGGTGCTCGACGGGGCTGCGCCGACCTCGACAGCGAGGGAACCCGTCGCCCCCACGTCGTCGGCCAGCCGGCTCAGGCTGGTCCGCCCTCCAGAGCCGGTGAAGACGACCGCCACTAGGCCAGGGCCGGCGAGCTCCAGCGGGCCGTGGCGAAACTCGCCGCCGATGAAGCTCTCCGCGGGGAGCTTGGTAACCTCCTTGAGGAGCAGCGCTCCCATGGAGACGCTCGCCACCTGGTTCTCCGAGCCGATGAGCACGACCCGGGGAGCGGCGGCCTGCACGATCCGCTCGGCCACCAAGTCTAGCCGCTCACCGCTCGGCGACCATGGCTCGAGCTCTCTCGCCGCCACCCGTACGGCCGCGTATGCAGACTCGCTGCTGCCACCGTCAAGGCCCGCGAAGAGGAGGTGATGGGCGGCCAGCGAGTTGAGATAGCTCTTGGTGCTGACGGCGCTCTCGACTCCCGCCATCAGCTCAAGGACCACGTCGCCAGCCGCTGCCAGCGGACTGGTCGCGTCGTTGGTGATCCCGATCAGCAGCTTCGGTCGGCGGATGTCCGTCCCCAAGCACTGAAGCAGGGCGATGATCTCACCGCTCCGTCCGGATTGGGACGTGATCACCAGCAGGGTGCGGTCGGTGAGCAGCTGAGGCACATCGAGCAGCGCCGCGGTGCTGAGCCACCAGGCTGGCAACCGGGCAGCGACGAGATGCCGCCAACTGGGCAGCGCACTGTGGTGCGAGGTCCCCATGCCAGTGAGAACGACACGGTCGAAATCCCTGACGTCGGGCAGCCTCAGTGGATGGGCGATCACCGCCTCGACCAGACTCCGAAGAGCGGCCGGCTGCTCAGCGATGTCGCTATCGAAGGCGCACGCGACCGCTGGCTGTCGATCCGTTGTCTCCCAGGCCATCTCGTCTCCTCCCACCGCCCCGCTCACGCCACACAGAAGTTGACGTCGACCGCACCGAACGCCGACTGCTGCCGAGGGTCGATGGCCGAGTCGGTGACGATCGTGTCGACCTCCTCCACACCGCAGATGCGCCCAAACGCCGTCTTCCCGAACTTGCTCGCGTCACAGGCCACGATGCAGCGGTTGGCAGCTCTCAGCGCGGCCCGCTTTACCGCTGTGTCATCGAGGTTCCACTCGGTGATTCCGGCGCTGATGTGGATCCCGCTGGCCGTCATGATGTAAACGTCGAACCGGTGGTCTTCGAATATCCGGAGCGCAGCCGGTCCGATCAGGCTACGCTCGTCAGGTCGAACGATGCCTCCGGCGATCATCAGCCGGACCGCGGTCGACGCCGTCAGAACATCGGCAACTCGCAGCGAGAGCGTGCAGATGGAGATGTTTCGGTTCAGAAGCACCTCGGCGATGGCCGCCGCGGTCGTTCCCCCATCGAGGATGACGGTCTCTCCGTCGCCGATCCTGCTCCCCACCAGGGCGGCGATCTCCTGCTTCGCCGCCGCCTTGAGCTTGGTGCGAACGCCAAACGGAGGCTCATAGCTCCCACTCACCACCGGCAGAGCGCCACCGTGGATCCGGCGGATGGTGCCCTCGCTGTCAAGTAGCGCCAGATCCCGCCGGATCGTCATTTCCGAGACGCCGAGGTGCTGGGTGAGATCGGCGATGCTGAGGCGCCCCCTCTCGGTGACGAGCTCGATGATCGCCTGCTGACGCTCCTGGGGCAGCTTCATCTCGCGCCTATCCCCTGTCACCAGAGGAACCTCCCTGGAGCACGACGTCCACGGTCCGCCCCCACTCGCGCCGCCGAGACGCTAGCCGGCCAGCCACGCCTGCACCTTGTCCAGGTAGGAGTCGGTGATGGGAAGGTGGACCGCGGCGGTGTACCAGAGGTTGCCCGCCTTGTGCCAGTACTCCGGCATGAACCTGAGCCCTGCCCGAACGTCGTCCCAGGTGATGCCCATCGCCTCCGGCTGGTAAGCAACGCCGATGCTGTCGAATCGGGATTTGATGAACTCGGGGTCATTGTCCTGCAGGAAGCTCATCAGCAGGACCCCGAGGCTCACGATCTGACCGTGGGAGAACGGGCGATGGGTCAGGTACTCGAGCGAGTAGAAGAAGGTGTGCTCGCTGCCCTCGATGGGACGAGGGTTCCAGCCGGTGTTGTTGAATGATGCGCCACCCCAGCGCAGGGCGTTCATGAGCACCCGGATGCCCTCGTCGGAGACTTCGTGGATCGCATCCGCGGCGTCCAGCACACCGTCAAGAATGGCCCGCGACTTGCCGACCCAGTATTCGTCATACGGCCACTGGGGCTCGCACTTGCCCTCGCGCTGAGCCATCGCCCAGTCCCAATGGGCTGTGTAGTAGCAGGCGATATCGCCGACGCTGGACCGGTTGATCGCAAGCGGCGCGGTCCGGATCACATCGTAGTCGACGTACACCGTCTCGGGAACCGCCCACCCCACGTACTTGAGAACACCCTCGTCTCGCACCGCTGCGCGCTGGGCGAAGGGGGCGTTGACGCTCATCGAGGTCGGCACCTGGAAGAGGGGTAGCCGGCGCCGCCAGGCGATGTACTTGGCGACATCGATGGCCATGCCGCCGCCGAGGCCGACCACCACCTCGACCGAGGGGAGGTCACGGACCAGGGCTTCCAGGTCCCGCACCTCGAGGGAGTCCACCAGGTGGACGTGGTGGCGACTGTGGGTGAACGCCGGCTCGAACCGGGGCCAGAGGTCGGCCATGCTGACGACCAGGTAGGGCTCGCTGAGCGACTCCCGAAGCTTCGGCACGAGTTGACGTCCATAGACCACATTGAACAGTTGGATGCTCATGCTTGCCTCCGATCGACCGAGTTTTGAGAAAGAATAAACACATGGCATGTTCGAGTCAAGCGTCTTCTTGATCGAAATTGGTGTCAGGTTTTCCGAGGCAGAACACGGGCGCCGGGCCACCTCGCCCGGCCGCTGGGGTGCCTTTCAGCGGCCGCCCGTCAGTTCCTCACGCCACGGGGGATCGGCTCCGGGCCTTGTGCAGGTGAGAGCTCCGACCTCACAGGCAAACCGGAGCACCGCATCGAGCTCGGCGTCCGAGCCGGGGACGGCCGCCGCGCCCGCTGACCCGTGCTCCAGAAGCCAGGCAATGACGGCCGCCCCAAAAGCGTCACCCGCCCCGATAGTATCGATGACATCCACCTCCGGCGGACAGGCCCGGGCCTGGCAATGCCGGGTTGCGCCGAAGGCACCCTTAGCTCCGAGGGTGATCAGCGCAGCTCGCGCACCCGCCTCGAGGATCCGGTCGGCAGCGGCCTCAGCGGTCAACTTCGGGTACAGCCAGGCGACGTCGTCATCGCTCGCCTTGACGAGAGCATCCATGGCGATGAGCCGCAGGAGCCGGGCACGGTACGCATCCTGATCCGCCCCTCGAACAGCACGAATGTTCAGATCGAGCATCAGGAGATGCCGCCCACACTCTCTCTCCGCCAGGGATTCCAGGGTGCGTGCGACCGGTTCGAGAAGCAGGCCGAGCGTCCCCATGTGGAGCACGGCGACCTCGGCGCCCAGCTCGGCCGGGACCATCTCGTCGGTCAGGCCCGGTGCCGACGTCCCGTCCACATAGAAGCTGTAGGTTGCGTCGCCGCCATTGTCGAGGGGGGCGACCGCGAGGGTGGTGGGCTCATCGCCCCAGCTGGCCATCGAGAGGTCGACACCGTCCGTCACGAGCTGACCGGACAGCAGCTTTCCGAACGGGTCGGACGAGAGACGCCCCAGGAAGGCGGTGGGAACCCCGAGGCGGGCCAGCGCGCGAGCGGTGTTGAACGGTCCGCCCCCGGGGTGAGGCTGCAGCCGCCCATCCGCGTCGGGGACGACGTCGATCAGTGCTTCGCCGCAGATCAGGGCGCGCGCCCTGTCAGTCAACGGCAGCCGCCGCCGTCAGAAACCGACGCCGTCGGCGGCACACATGGGTATCTCCCCGGGTAGCGTGTCGGACTCAACTCCATCTGTCTTCCACCATCCTCTCGGTAGCCTCAAGATGCTTCCATCTGGCTCACGCCGCTGCCGGAACTCCATAACATCGGGATCGAGATTCAGCATCCTGCCGGCCTCAAGTCGTGGCGTTCCGGGAGAGACGCCCAACTCAATCGGATCGCACACCTTGAGTCAGTCAGCGGACTCCTCATCCTCATCCAGGTTGATCACTGGCTTGCCCTGGCTCATCGTAGCGCGGGCGGTCACATCTACCCCCGCTGCCGCTCGTCAGCAGCCGAGAAACCAACACCGATAGCATACGCACACAGAACCCGCGAGTTATTCCTCCTTAGGGGCCTGCTCCACGTACGAACGGAGTTCCTCTGCGCCGACCCGAACGCGCTCCAACCCCTTCCCCACCACGTCTTCAGGCAGACCCTGGCCATCGCGGACGGCGCGATCGTCGGCACCAGCCTCAAGGTGGATGGCATCCCCCTGGAACGCGGTGGATGCCGCCCGGGCTCACGCGCTGATGGAGAGGGCTCGAGGGATCCGCGCCTCGGCCTCCGTCCCCGCTTGAGCCGACCATCGATCGAGGCGGTCGTCCTCGACATGGACGGCCTGCTCATCGATACCGAACCGGTGTGGCGGGTGGCGGAAGTCGCCGTGTTCTCCGAACTGGGCGTCGAGCTGACCGAGGCAGAACTCCTGGGATCGATCGGCCGGACCATCGACGAGGCCGTGCCCGTCTGGAGGCGACGGCAGCCCGGCCGGGGCGTTGAGACGGATCAGTTGAGCGATGCCACGGTGGCCGATCGGGTCATCGACCGGGTGGCGACGTACGTGAGGGCAGAGGGCGAGCCGATGGCCGGAGTGCTCCAGACCTTCGAGCTGCTCCGGCATCTGGGCCTCCGGGTCGCCATCGCCTCGTCGTCACCGCGACGGCTGATCGACGTGGTGTGCGAGCGACTGGGCTTGACCAGCATCGAGGTGCGCTGCTCGGCCATCGACGAGGTGAGGGGCAAGCCCGCGCCCGACGTCTACCTCACCGCGGCCCGACGCCTGAGCACGAGCCCCGGGTACTGCCTGGCGATCGAGGACTCGCCGAGCGGGGTGCAGGCAGCGAAGGCGGCCGGTATGCGCTGCATCGCCGTCCCCGACCCGCTGCTCGCCGGCGACCCCCACTACCGCAACGCCGACCTTGTGCTGGACGCTTTGACCGGGCTCAATGAAGAAACAATGCGATCTCTCGGGTGGGTGGAATGGCCCCACAGCACAGCAGGTGACGCACCGGGGAATCCCTTCCGCCCTTGATGAGCCCCCATCCGCACCAGACTGGTCTAGCGCCCAGACCTGCGACCCCCTTCGACCTCACCGCAGGATGAGCCCTCCGGCCCGTTCACGAACTCCAGGGCACTTGCTTCGCCCCATCGCGGACCCGGCCGGCCCCGCCCAAAACCAAAGCAAGTCACACTCACGCCGGCAACTTCTTGCGATACCGCTAACAGCGAATCGCCCGTTTCCATGAAAGCAGCGATGTCAATGCCACTTCGGTATGTCTCGGCGCCGGGTCGGCTTAGGACGAATGTACAGGAGTACGCTCCCGGCCGTCCACGGTCCGATGTGACCGTAGCGCGAGGATCTGCGGGTGGGAACTGCGGCACGACGGTGATAGTCGCCCTTGCACTGCGACGGGCACGAGGGATCTGCGTGGTGACCTGCTCGTTGTGGCCCGTCACGGCTCCAGCCTACTTACCGCTTTTCGGCCAGGGGACCCTCCCGGTGCTGGTGGCGGAATCTCCTTGAGACGCAAGCCGGTCTCCTCGGACCGCGCGAGGCCGTACGAATCGGTGGGTCTTCCATCGAGGCCAATCACGGGCCGGCCAATTCTCTTCCCTGGCTCCGCTACCGGGTGGGCCGGCCGGAAGCGGCTGGTCCAAAGGCTCTGGAGGGGTTGTCGCAGGGCTTCCAGATCCGAGTTCAAAACCTGCCTCCAACCCCCTCCCCGGCGAGAGGTATACCTCAGGGCATGAGCGCTACGACCTCATCGAGCACCCTCGCGGAGCTGCCCCGCTCAGTGTAAGCATCGATCCTCCCAGTAAGTTCGGCGAGCACCTGGTCGTTTTGGGGTTGCCGACGCAGCCTGTCTATTGCGATGAGGTCATCCAGGCGTTCCGCGAGCGTAATCACAGCTCGCTGTTGCGAGCCTTCGTCATGGGCCCGCCTGGCTATTCCTTCCTGTAGCTGTACCATCTCCGCTTCAATGGTCATTGGTTGCCAAGGGGCCAATGCGGGGAAGGCCTCCCGGAAGCGTTGCACTGCGTCAGAAACGCCCACCCCTCCGATATTGACGAACACACCGTGCTCCAGGGCGCTCAGGTGATACCGGCCGACTCCCCACCATGCCTTTGCTGCGGGGTGGTCGAAGGGCGGTGCATAGTCAATCCAAGGCTGTGGTCCGTAGAACAGTGCGGACTGCTGCGACTGCGGTGCATCGCGGATCGCTCCCCTGGCCTCACGCACCATCTCCCAGGCGCCGCGCTCGTGTCCTATTTGGAGTAGTTCCGCCACTGCCAAGGTGAAGTTTCTCAGGGCTTCTGGGCGCTGATTGGGGAGGAAGCTGTTGGCCGCTCGTCGGTGCTCCTCAGCCGTCACGAGGCTCTGAACTACCGGGAGGATGCGATCCGCCTCCAGTGCGTCCTTGAGGTTCATACGAAGCTCAAGGACCAGATTTTCGGGCCAGTCGCATCGGACCTTCGCCGCTTGGGACTTCGGATCCAAGATGACCAACTGCAGCCGGCGATTCGTTCCCCGCACCTCCCTCACGAGCCGGGAAAGCCACTCATCGCCGAAGCCATACCCGATGACAACAAGAACAGCCGCCTCGGCGATTGCGGTGCGGAATCGGGCCAGAAGGTTCGGATATGGGGACAAGTCGGGCTCTTTCTGGAGTTCCGGGTAGACGAGCATCTCGTAAACGGGGCTGCCATCAACTCCGACCGCCTCACCGCCGATGCGTACAGGCACATGTCGATACCGGTAACCGTCGGTGCGGTACCAACTGACGCTGCCGTGCAGCTTGTGTAATCTGATCAGCGGTGCACTCGCGTCACCCTCTCGGTCCAGAAGCTCTGGATTCCACTCAGGAGAGAATCCCGTCTCGCATGGAATGTCGGTTAGCTCGGCCGCGACCTCGATACACCGGTCGTAATTGAGAGTGAAGATATCCAGGGTGCGGTAGACGTTGGCGAGCTGGACGAGCGGGTGCAGGTAGACAACATCGTTCGGCTGAACATTCACGCACCATTCTCTGATCTTGCTGCGCAGGTCAGTTGCTATTCGGCGCGCAGTGTCTCTGTCCTCGGGCGGTACTGTCCCCGACACCGCGATGGCAAGATCGTCATCAAGTCGTGCGTACCGCTCGAGGCTGGCGAGGAGGACCTCGATATCCTCCTCTGGCCGCTGGTGCTTGGTCGCCCAATGCCTAACCCGTCGCATCCGCTCTGTGGCGAACTCCCGGTCCTCTTGGGGGAGATCTCTCATGAAGAGCTCGTACATGCGCGGCATGGTCGGAATCTTGGCGTCAGCGGAGGCGCCTGCCCCGAGGAGGAAGACGACTTTCTTTGGTGTTGAGGCGACGGGAAAGACGGTCACAATCGACCCCCCATCGGGATTACGGGGAGCGGCCCCGAGCGCAGTATGTGCTCGCCAACGACCCCTGTTCAAGCGGGACACCGGCCACGCCTCCACAGCCCTTGACGCACGAACATGCGTACGATACCACCACGCGCCGGGCCTATGGTGAACATCCACCAGGATCTCGAAGTCCTCACCGGAAGAGGGAGAATCTGCTCTTCACATGTGGCTACTGAGGACGGCGGGAGCGGCAGCGCTGGTGGCAGTGTTGGGGGTCACCGGCTGCGGGGGCGGAACACCGATCAGCATCTCCGGCACGGTGTCGATCCCCTTCGATGGTCCAGCGACCTACTCAGCGGGGACCGTGACAGTTCAACTCGGTCAGATCTACTCGTACGTGTGGAACACTAACGACTGCGACAGCGCCGACAGCCAGTCCTGTGCCCTCGAGCTCCAGAACGACGACGGTCAAGTGGTTGTACTCGCGGCTCCGACATTCACGGGTTCGGTGTACCTCCAGGCCGGTACCTGGACCGGGGTGCCAGGGCTCGGCGCCGGGAACCAGTTCACTCCCGACCAGATGCCCACGGACTGGTCGCTGACGCTCACACCGTCGTCGTGATGTCGGCAGCAGGCCTGGATCGGGAGACGGGACTCGAACCCGCGACATCCGGCTTGGAAGGAAAGGGGGCATGGGAGACTCGCCCCGCGTATTCGAGAATGCCCTCAACGCGGTCAAATCTGTCCGGCCCTCCGAGAACTGGTTCACCGCGGATGTCGTGGTCGCGAGTTTCGTTGGGGCCAGGGTGGGAGCCGGGGTCTCGGCGGCTGATGGCCACCAGCCCGGCAAACTCTCTATCCCAACCACTTCCTAACGCTAGAGGCGGACCGTCATTTGCAGGCCATTTATGTAGGCAGACGCTGCATCCCAATTCACAAGGTACTATGCGACCGCCGAATCAATAGACAAGCCGCCTTCTAAGCGCGCAGGTCGCAGGTTCGAGTCCTGCAGGGGGTAGTGCTCCGGTGTATGGATCCGCATTCCAGACACTGCCATCGAGGCCGTGAAGATCCCGGAGGTGTCGTCAGCAT
>Ga0182030_10018520_pt1 | contig 13346 bp, 7 predicted proteins | sample 812S3MmetaG_FD_121299 | JGI IMG/M metagenome (GOLD analysis project Ga0182030, IMG submission 121299) | Permafrost microbial communities from Stordalen Mire, Sweden - 812S3M metaG (Illumina Assembly) | ecosystem: Environmental > Terrestrial > Soil > Wetlands > Permafrost | place: Sweden... | reverse complement strand
GCGTAGTCAATATCGTGGTCGTGGCGGTCCAGCAAGTTCAGGAATTCCACCGAGACGCGCCACGTTTTGTTGATCTGATAGCCCGCTTCCGCATTGAGCAATAGCGTCTGGCTGGATTTATAATCCCCGTCCGAGGTCAGATCGCGCGGTCCAAAATATCGCAGCCGGAGGCTGGAGGAAAACCCATGCCAATCGTGCAGCGTCAGGCCGGAGGAAACCACCAACCCGACCGCCTCGGGCACATGATTGCCGCCCGGACCAAGGACTGTGCTGCCCGGGCTGATGGGCGCGGCATCGGCCGCATCAAGCGAATTGAAACGGGCGATGGAATCCGCCGCGTCGAAGTCGAACGACACCTGCTTGGTCAGGGAATAAAAATTTGCCCACTCGACGCCGTAGCGGTCGCTCGCCTGCTGGGAGGCCACGGTGCCGCCGGTGTCGCCATCCTGCTCCAATTCGGAATTGCTGTGCAGATACCACAGTGAGACGGTGCTTTGGAGCTTGGGGACGATCAGCGTGCGCACACCGATTTCCCCGCCATGGGTCTGGATCAAGGCGGGAATTTTTGATGTCGCTCCCCCGTAGGGAAAATCCGCCGAGACCGGTTCCTGGGTCTGCGTCGCGCCCCGCCCATCATTGCTGTGAAAATCATAGCCGCCTTGCACGTAGATCTCCGTTTTGTCCCACGGGCCGAAGATCAAATTCAACTTGGGGCTGGGCAGGAGACTGCTCGCCGTCCCGGAATTGGTGGGATCGGTGAAGCTGGTGACATCAAAGTAGTCGAGATCGCCCCGTATCGCCGCAACCGAACGGAATTTGTCGGCCCATTGCATTTTATTTTCCCAATAGAGGCCGATTTGCGTGTCCGTCAAATCATTTACATCCGTGGCGGCGGGGAGAATGGTGCCGGTGGCGGCATCCAGTTTGTCCACGCGCACGCGGTCTTCGGTCTGGTAGAGGCCGTTGTCAATCCAGTCATTGCGGGCCTGCAAACCAAATGTGTTTTCCACGTCCCGGCCCAGCCATTCAGTGAACAGCGAATGATGCGCGTCCGTGCCGGCCACCCAGCGCTGGTCCTGCTGCTCGAACTGGTCGCCATGAATCGGGTCGGTCAGGTAATAAGTGAAATCAGAATATAAATCGAGATAGTAATAAAATCCGTAGAGGGTGATTTTGGTTTCAGAATTGCCGGTTTGCTGATGCCATTCGGCCTGCACGCTGTAACGCTGCGACTTGCCGCCGTCCGTCGGATCGATCGCGCCAAAAAGATTGGTCACGCCAAAACTGGCGGCAATCTGGTCGCTGGAATTCCAGATGCCGTCGTAAGCGCGCGCCGTCACGCTGAAGCCATTGGCCTCGTTGCCATGGCTGTAGGTCACCATCCCGTTGAATTTTCGGTAGTCATCGGGGTTCACCCATGGACCATCGTCGCGATAGGCCTCACCGCCGAAAAGCAAGTTGCCCCAACTGTTGGTTTTGGAGATGCCGATCACCGCGCGTTCAAAGCCATACATGCCGCCCTCCAGCGTGACAAAATCCTGGGGCAGCACCTGGTAAAAATTCAGGTGCGCCGAACCAGCCGAGCTGTAGTTGCCCACGTCCGCATAGTAGGGGCCTTTTTCGTAATCGATGTTCTCAACCAATTCCGGGATGACGGTGTTCATGTCCGAATAGCCTTCGCCGTGCGCGTGCGACGGCAGGTTCAACGGCATGTCGTCGAGAAAAATCGCGAAGTCCGTGCCATGGTCCAGGTTGAAGCCCCGCAGAAAATACTGGTTCGCCTTCCCGCCGCCGGCGTGCTGGGTGATGATGACGCCGGGGACGCTTTCGAGAATTTCCCCGCTGCGCAAAATGGGGCGGTCGGCCAGTTGCGCGGCGCCGGTGGTGCCCTGGGTGGCCGAATCGGCAATGCCCAGCAGGCTGTCCTGGCGGCCGGTCACAATCACGTTCGGCAGGTTTACGACATTGGTTCCCCCTGCAATTTGATTCGTGCCGGTGACGCCGGCTGAGGCAGCGGGTGGCGGAGCATTGGTGTTATCAGCCGCCACGGCCAGGTTGGAAAGCAGGAACGCAGTCGAAATCGACTGGACTAGGCGACGTCCGAGTTGCAATCGAGTTGCGTTCACGGCAAACATTATTGCGGACGCCAGTATTACGCAATCATAATTTCGTGTTACCATTCGAACCAGCCCAGGTATCAATATACCACCGTGCCGGAGCCTTCAGTATCGACCGATGTGCGTTGGCGGGATGGCGCTGGCCGCCTGGCGGCGGCATGGCGTCCACCGCAGCATCCGGCCCTCAATTAATCACCGGGCGTGACCGTCCACATGCGGAAATCGGTGTCCAGTGTTATTGCTTGCACGGCCCCTCTTGATTGCGGTGTTGGTGGAACGGCGCGTTGGTCGCGGGTTGATACTGGACATGTGCCCAGTACAACCCGCTGGGTGTTGGTTGCAAAAACCAAACCGTCCTGACGGGACGATGGGAATCCGGCGTCCTTTCAGGACGCATGATTTCGCTTGGTGCGAGACCAGCCACTTCGTAGCTGGCTAATTTCCGCTGTCGTTCCGCGACAAGGTCCCCCTTATTCCGCCGTCAGGCGGATGATCTCCCGCAGCGGCGTTTGCGGCTTGAACTTCACGAACTGGTTCAGCTTGGACACGCGCGGCTTGCGCCGGCGCATATCGTCGAACCCCGGCGCGTACGCCTCGGCGTAGGGAATTCGCTCGATCTTGGATTTTGAGCCGAGCGTTTTCACCACCAGCCGCGCCAGTTCCACAATGGACACCTCTTCCGTGCCGCCGATATTAAAGATTTCGCCCCGCGCCGGCGCGCAATTTTGCAGCCGCACCAGGGCTTCCACGGCGTCGTGCACCAGGCAAAAGCACCGCGACTGGGCGCCGTCGCCGTACACCTGCAGCGGCTCGTTGCTCCGGGCGGCGGCGATGAACCGCGGCAGCACCATGCCGTACCGCCCGGTCTGCCGCGGGCCGACCGTGTTAAAGAGCCGCGCGATGATCACCGGCAGGCCTTGCTCGCGCGCGTAGGCCAGCGCCAGAAATTCATCCGTGAGCTTCGAGCACGCGTAGCTCCAGCGCGATTGCCCCGGCGGGCCGATGAGGAGGTCGTCGTCCTCGCTGAACAGTGTCTTGGCGCTCTTGCCGTACACTTCCGACGTGGACGTCAGCAGCAGCGGCGTGCCCCGCTTGACGGCGGCGCGGAGGAGGATCTGCGTTTCGTGAAAGCTCGCCTCCAACACGTGCAGCGCGGATTTGACCACCAGCTCCACGCCCACGGTGGCCGCAAGGTGGAAAATGAACTCCGCCTGACCCGCCAATTCCAGCAGTTCCGCACAGTCGGAAATCTTCGAATGAATCACTTGCAGCTGCGGAGGTTTGGCAAACGCCTTGAGATTCTCGCGGCTGCCGGTGGAAAAATCGTCAATCACCACGACGTTCTTGCCGTCTTTCAACAGTCGTTCCACCAGGTGCGAGCCGATGAACCCGGCGCCGCCGGTTACCAGGACAAACGAAGATCGAGGATTAGGTTTCGCGGATGGCATGGGTGTAAATTTACAGAAGGGTGCCAGAAAAGGCCCCGCCGGTCAAAAGCTCCCGGTTGCCGGTTAGCCGGAACGATTCATTTTAACCACAGATGAACACAGATGGACACAGATAGACAAAGATGAAAAACGAGTTTGGCGGTTAAAATCCCGGCGCCACAATTGCTCAAGTTATTCATTCGCGAAGCCTCACTTCAGCGCCGCCGCCACGGCCTCGGCCAGTTTTTGCCGAAAATCCGGGCTGGCGATACGCCGGGCCTCGCGCGGATTGGACAAAAACCCCGCTTCGATCAGCACCGACGGCCGGCGTTGCCCCCGCAACACGCCGATGAAACGCGCGCGGTTGACGCCGCGGTCCTCCAGCCCGGTGGCGTGCAACAGCGACCGCTGCAGCGCTTCGGCCAATTGGACGTTTTGCGTGTCGAAGCCGTTGTTTGGGAAACTCTGGAACAGGATGTCGGGATAGCCCCGCGTGATGTTGGAGGGCAGGCCCGCCGGCGTGAGGCAAAAGGTGGCCAGCCCCACCGGCCTTTGGTCCGGCGCCAGCGAATTGAAGTGCAGGCTCAGGAACAGGTCCGCGTGGCGGCTCTCCGCGAGGTTCACCCGGTTGGAGAGCGCCACGTCCACGTCGTCCGTGCGGGTCAGGTACACGTGCCAGCCCTCCTGTTCCAGCAGCGGTTGCAGCCGCCGCGCCCAGTCGAGCGTGAATTCCTTTTCCGGCCGGCGGTCCACCACGCTGATGGTTCCCGCGTTTATGCCGCCGTGGCCCGGATCAATCACAATCACACGATTGGTGCCATACATCACCGGCGCTTCGCACAGCAGCGGGGCGAAGTTCTTTTGCAAATCGAGCCCGTGCACGCACACCTCGCCATCAATGGTCTCCGGCGCAAAACCCAGGTACACCGTCACGCCGTTCCACGTCACTTCGCGGCTGCCGATCGCCAGCACCAGCACGCCCTTGGGCGAAGTGATCGCGTACGTCACCAAGGGCGATTTGGCGAGCAACCGCGGCGGACCGATCTTTTGCTCCGCGGTCCAGCGCTGCAAGGACGTCCAGGTGTAGACCGGCGCCGTGACCGGCCGGGCCGCGCTGATCACCGGCGGCGGATTGGGGTTGGCGGCCAGCGGGTTCGTTTTGGGGGCCGCCAGACCGTTTGTCTTGATGGTCAGGGGCACCGGATTCGTCAGCAGGACGGCTGGCAGGTTGATTTTCACCAGCGACGGCAAATTCGTCAGCACCACCGCGGGCACCGGCGTGAAACGGCTCTGCGCCTGGAACACCTGGTTGGTCTCCGACCAGTCGGTCGGCGGCGACTCATTGGAAGTCGCACAGCCGGCCAGGAGGGCCAGCCCGGCGCAAAAAACGGCAACGGCAAATTTGGACACCCGCCAATTGTGCGGAACGGGGAGGTGGACTCAAGCAATTACCGTTCGACCACCTTGTGCTTGCTGCGCGCTGCCGGGGCCGCCATTATTTTCACTGTTGAAGATCCTCGTTGCCATCACGGGAGCCACCGGTGCCATCTACGCGCAACGGCTGCTCGATAATTTGAATCCGCGCGAACACGAAATCCATGTCGTGTTGAGCAGTTATGCGCAGCAGGTCATTGCGCTCGAATTGCCCGAAGGCCTGCAGCTCCCCGCCGGCGCCCGGACGCACAACGTAAAGAGCATGAACGCCCCCTTCGCCAGCGGCTCCAATCCGCCGGATGCCATGGTCATCATTCCCTGCACCATGGGCACGCTGGGCCGCATTGCGCACGGTTACAGCGAGGATATGCTCCTCCGCGCCGCCGACGTGGTGCTCAAGGAAAAGCGCAAGCTGATCCTCGTGCCGCGCGAAACGCCCCTGAGCCTGGTGCACGTCAAAAACATGGAACTGCTGCTGCTGGCCGGCGCGACCATCCTGCCGGCCAACCCGAGTTTTTATTCCGGCGCCAAAACCATCCAGCAGATCGCGGACACCGTCGTCTCCCGCGTGCTGGATCACCTGGGCATTGCCAATCAACTGGCGCCCCGCTGGGCGGAGGAGGGGGAGTAAGGGGGGAGGATAGAAGATGGAAGATAGAGGATGGAAAAAACCGACAACACTGAAATCATATGGCACTAATCAGAAGTTTTCGCGAACTGAGGGCTTATCAACAGGCCCGGGATGAAGCAAACCGCATCTTTGAGGCGACCAAGACTTTTCCGAAGGAGGAAAAGTTTTCCATGACCGATCAGATCCGCCGTTCATCGCGTGCGGTCAAATCCATGATTGCGGAAGCGTGGGGACACCGTCGTTATCCCGCCGCCTTTGTCAGCAGACTCACTGATGCCATCGGCGAAGCATCGGAAACCCAATCTTGGTTGGACGACGCGCTGGATTGCGGCTACATCCCACCCTCTCAGCACCAGAAACTCGATTCAGCCTGGCAATCCATCGGCGGCATGATCGCCAACATGATTCTGAAAGCCGACGACTTTTGCCGAAACGCATAGTGAAGATGTCTTTGCCATCCTCCATCCTCCATCCTCGATTCTCGCTCCAACGGTGGGGTTCCTTCGTGCGCTTTTCGCACACCGTCTTCGCGCTGCCGTTCGCGCTGGCGGCGATGCTGGTGGCCGCCCGCGACCACCGCGGCTGGCCGGGCTGGCGAATCTTTCTGCTCATCCTGGCGGCGATGGTCTGCGCCCGCACCTGCGCCATGGCCTTCAACCGCATCGTGGACCGCAAATTTGACGCCTTGAACCCGCGCACCAAAAACCGCCATCTGCCGGCGGGCGCCATCTCCCTGGCAAGCGCCATCACGCTGTGCGTCCTGTCCGGCGCGGGCCTGATTGCCGCCAGTTGGGGCCTCAATCCGGTTTGTTTCCATCTCTCGCCCGTGGCGCTGGTGGTCGTCTGCTTCTATTCGCTCACGAAGCGGTTCACCGATTACACGCATTTCTTCCTGGGCGTCGCCCTGGCGCTGGCGCCCATCGGCGCCTGGCTGGCGGTGAAGGGCCAGCTCGGCCTCCAACCGCCGCCGCCTGACTTCTTCCTCTCCGCCCCTGCCGCCTTGCTATGGCTGGACAAGTTAAACGTGGCGCTCGCGCCCATCATCCTCGCGCTTGCCGTCGTTCTCTGGCTCGTCGGCTTCGACATCATCTACGCGCTGCAAGACTACGAATTCGACAAGTCGCACGGCTTGCACTCGCTCGTCGTGGCTTGGGGTCCAAAAAACGCGCTCTCCGCCGCCTTCCTCGCGCACATGCTCATGTGCGCGCTGCTGCTGGGGTTTGGTCTCCTCTGCCGCTTCCGCGTGGCCTACATCGTCGGCTGGCTCCTCATCGTCGTTTGCCTCGTGCTGGAACATTGGATCGCGCGCCGGCGCAGCTTGAACTGGATCAACCTCGCGTTCTTCCGGCTGAACGCCTTGGTGGGAACGATCTTTCTCGTGGTCGTGGCCGCGGAAGTGATCTTCCAGGGCGGCTTCCGTTTCCGCTAATTCACCGGGCGCTGGCCGGCTCCGGCCCGGGGACGGAACGATGCAGTTGAAAAATGAATCAACCACAGATGGACACAGATGGACACAGATTTGAAACCGAAACTGGCTGGTCCAGAGCGGTGCATGAATTGGTGAGTGGTCCTCATGGTCCAAGAAAGAACCGGCAAGCCCGATTTAAACCAGTGTTCTTCTGTAGTTAAAATGAATCGATCTGGCCGGGGGGCGCGGCGCGATTTTCCGATTTTTCCGGTAACAGCCGGCGGGTTTTGCTTCTGAAGTGGGTATGAACACGGTAAAAATGGAGCCACCAATGCCTGCGAAATGTCCGCAATGCGGCACGCCGCTTCCGGCCGGCGCGTTGGCGGGGCTCTGCCCGGCCTGCCTGCTCCGCGCGGGCGCGGCTGCGGATACCGTCTCGGAGCCCAAGCCGGCCTTCAATCCACCCACCGTCGCCGAACTCTCCGCCAAATTTCCCCAGCTCGAAATCCTCGAACTCATCGGCAAGGGCGGCATGGGTGCCGTGTACAAGGCGCGCCAGCGGCAACTCGACCGCTTCGTCGCCCTCAAAATTCTCCCGCCCGGCATTGGCGACGATCCCGCCTTCGCCGAGCGTTTCGCCCGCGAGGCCCGCGCGCTGGCCCGCCTCAATCACCCCGGCATCGTCACCATCTACGATTTCGGCCGCGCCGACGGCCTGTTCTATTTCTTCATGGAATTCGTGGACGGCGTGAATCTGCGCCAACTCCTCCACGGCGGCCGGGTTTCCCCGCGCGAGGCCCTCGCCATCGTGCCCCAGATTTGCGACGCCCTGCAATTCGCCCACGACCAGGGGATCGTTCACCGCGACATCAAGCCCGAGAATATTTTGCTCGACCGCCGCGGCCGCGTGAAAGTGGCGGATTTCGGCCTGGCCAAAATCATGGCGGGGCAGGGTGGGGAACCCGCGCCGGCCGCCCCGGGCGCCGCTCCTGGCCCCCTGCTCACCGAGTCCGGCAAAATCATGGGCACGCCCCAGTACATGGCCCCCGAGCAGAAGGAACATCCCGACGCCGTGGATCATCGCGCGGACATTTATGCCCTCGGCGTGGTGTTTTACCAGATGCTCACCGGCGAATTGCCCGGCACGAAGATCGAGCCGCCCTCGTCCAAGGTGCAAATTGATGTGCGGCTGGATGAAGTGGTGCTGCGGGCTCTCGAGAGGAAACCGGAACTGCGCTACCAGCAGGCCAGCGTCCTCAAGACCCAGGTGGAGACCATCGTACAAACGCCCGCGGGCCAAGCTGCGACACCGGGGCCCGGAAAAGTGCCCGGGAGCGGCGCGACTGTAAAAGTCGTTTTGGGTGTCGCCATCGGCGTGGCTGCAGCCGTCTTCCTCATCGCGTTTTTGGGCTTGCTGGCGGGGGTGGCCATTCCCAATTTCATACGCGCCCGGGAACATTCACAGCAGCTCGCTGCGCAACAGTGGACCGAACAAGGTTGGCAGCTTTGGCAGTCGGGAAAGCTGTCCGAGGCCGAAACACAATTCCAGAAAGCAGTCCAACTGGCGCCCGATAATGCGAACGCGTGGAACGGTCTCGGCTGGGTACAATTCAATGCCGGCAACAGCGCGGCGGCGGAGGCGTCGTTTCAGAAAGCCGTCGTGCTTGAAACCAACCAGCCCGGCGCGCTAAATGGCTTGGGCCAAATCTATTTGTCGCAGCGAAAATTCGACGCGGCGGAGAAATATCTGCTCCGCGCCGCGCCGCAGGCTCCGGCCGCCTGGTTCGGCCTCACGCGGCTGTATCTGCTCCAAGGCAAATTTGCCCAGGCGGAAAAATGGGCGGAGCAGATCGTGGATTCCGGCCAGGCCGACGACACCGTCCAAAAATTGCTTGCCGCCGCCAAGGCAGGGAAACTCAGCGACAGCCTGCGCGCGGTCCTTGAGCCGCCGCCGGCCATCCGAGGCGGTGGCCTTTCCAGCGGCAACAGCCAAGGTGGCAGCCCGGCGGTGCTGCCGGTCGAAGTCGCCAAGGCGTTCCGGGGAGATATTGGCGTCCGTATCCAGGCCCTCGGCACCGTCGCGCCGCCTAACAACCCCACGTCGTCGCCTCCGGTCCACGAGGGCAGCCCAGCCGTGGTGTTCTTTTCCATCGTCCAAGATGACGTTCAGTCGGTGGTCAAAAGCCTGGATGCAGGCAAAAAGCTGGGCGTTGAGGTTTCCGGCCGGGATGGAAAGCTTCTGGGCACGGGTGTCCTGGTGGGAGTGGACAACGAAATTGACCCGCAGAATGGCACGCTCAAGTGCCGGGCCAGCGTGCAGCCCGGTCCGGATGTTCTGCTGTTTCCGAACCAATTTGTGAACGTTCGTTTGCAACTGGAGACGAAGCACGGCGTCACGCTCATTCCCTTCACGGCGCTGCAAGTTGCCGCGAGCGGCTCCAGCGTGATGGTCTTGGATCCCGCCGGTCATGCCAGCAAACGTCTGGTTACCCAGGGCGTGGTGGACGACGGCTTGGTGGAAATCACCGAAGGCTTGTCCCCGGGAGAGATCGTGATTACAACTCCAAACTCGAACGTGGAAGAGGGGGCGACAGTCGCGTACCATCTCATGGGAGACCATCCGTCTGCCAGCGCAAATCTCCCGGAAAAAAGTATCCTGCTGGTCCGGGCGACGAATCAACTCGCGGGCGCCAACTCCAACGCGACTCCGAGTCCGGGCGGGTCTGCCGAAACTTGGTCGCCCACCCTTGTTGCCACCGGGCATCAGGCGGAGGCGGAAAAACCCCCCGGGCAGGCGGTGGCGCTTCTCGATGATCCACGTCTGAAATCCTCCATCAGCGATGCCCAGGAAAAAATTCAGAAACCGAAACCTGCGTCAGACTCCGAGAATGATGCGAATCTCTTGCTGGCCGAACAACCGCCCGTGGTTGTCGAGACCTTTCCCCCCGCCGGCGCCCAGGACGTCGCGCCCGGCGAAACCGAAATCCGCGTTCGCTTCAGCAAGCCCATGAGCGACCGTTCGTGGAGCTGGTCCACGGCCTGGGATAATTCCGGGCCGGAATTCATCGGCGTGCCGCATTATCTGGATGACCATCGCACCTGTGTAGTGAAGGTGCGGCTGGAGGCGGGCAAAACGTACGGCTGGTGGTTGAACAGCCAAGAATTCAAGAATTTCCGCGACCGGGCCGGACAGCCGGCGGTGCCCTATCTGTTTTCGTTCCAGACCAGAACCAATTAATCAAAAGGAGCACTAGATGAAATCCAAACTCACAATCGCCTGCCGCGTGGTGGCGGCGGTGGCATCGTTGCTGGCACTGCCGGCATCCGCGGTTGATCTTTTGGAACGGTATCCCACCCCGTTGACGGCTGGCGATTCCCAACCGGACCACGGCAGAGCTTGGAACTTCAACCAGCAAGATATTTTCCGCGTTTCAAAATTCGAGTTGCAGGTGGGCGACCAACTCAAAGTCGAAACCGATTCTGCCGACTTGGGCGTGGGACATTGTTCGGACGGCGCCGTCTGGGCCGTTCTCATTCCCCGTGCCCAAGGCACTTTGACCAGTCCGGTGGCCCGCCAGGGCGAACCGGTTGCCAATGTCTGGCTGCGATTTCATCCGTCGCAAATCAGCCGGCTCTTCCCCCCGGACACGGTTTTCGCTGATGGCGACACCAATCTCATTTTGCAGATTCAGAGCGTGGTCAATGCCAAGTTCCGCTCCAGTTGGCACGCCGGCATGAACGCCATGATCCCCGAGCCAAAGGAGGTGACGGTCTATGTGGATACCAAGGGTGGCGCGCATCGTTTTTTCATGGTGGATACCCAGGCAAAAACAGCGGAGTATGTCGCGGCGTTCAATCGGCAAACGTCGGCCTCCCCCGAAATCACCCCGAACTCCATACCCCCGGTCGTGGTGAAAACCGTGCCCGAAGCCGGCAGCACGGATGTGTCGCCGGGTGAATGTGAAATCAAAGTGACCTTCAGCAAGAAAATGAGCGATGGCGCATGGAGTTGGTGTACGGCTTGGGACAATTCCTGCCCTGAAGGTCTGGAAGCATCCAAGTACGATGCCGACCACCAGACCTGCGTGATGAAAGTCAAATTGGAACCGGGCACCACCTACGGCTATTGGTTAAACTCGGAAAGATTCCAAAACTTTCGCGACACCCAAGGGCATCCGGCGGTGCCTTATCTGCTGGCGTTTACCACCACTGGACATGCCGCCCCGCCGCCGTCCTATGTGGACCTGCAGCTCCAGCAAGCGCGCGCCGGCGATTACTGGGCCAAGTTCAATTTGTGGGACGCCTATGCCCACGGCAATCACCATACGGAAACCAATTCCGCCGAAGCCGCCAAATGGCTGGCTGAATTGACCAAAGGCGCCTACCTCGCCAAATTCGAGCCCGCCGGCGGCTTTTCACCCATCACCGCCAAGGAATTACTCGACGAGTTTGACGACCACTGCCAACTCCACTCCGGCCGCGGCAGCTTGGGCGGGGCCAGCTTCTTCCGGACCAGCAACCAGAACGGCAAACTCGTCGGTTCCTTTCTCACGGATACCCCCGACGCCTTTAAGGCGGCCGTGGAGCACAACCCCAACCTCAAGCTGATTTCCATCGAACCGGTCACGCCGGACTCGTTTTTGACCCATGAAGCCTCCGGCCAGGAATCGCTCTAGCCCGCCCGCACATCTGGCGTGACGACCGCCCAGTTTCGAGCAGACTGGAACAAATTAATCAACCGGACCATCCGATGAAAACCCAACTTACCATAGCCTGCCGCGTTGTGACGGCGGTGGCCTTACTGCTGGCCATGCCAGCATCCGCGGTTGATTTGTCGGCACACAATCAACAGAAATCATCCTCCCCCAAAATCACCCCGGACTCCGTGCCCCCGGTCGTCGTGAAAACTGTGCCTGCACCCGGCAGCCGCAATGTGCCGCCCGGCGAATACACGATCAGAGTCACCTTCAACAAGCCCATGAGCAACGACTCCTGGAGTTGGTGTACGGTCTGGGACGATTCCAACCCGGAGGCTCTGGGGAAACCCCAGTACGCCGCCGACCACCAGACTTGCGTGATGAAAGTCAAATTGGAGCCGGGGACCACTTACGGCTATTGGCTAAACTCGGGACGATTCCACGGCTTCCAAGACACCGAGGGGCATTCGGCCGTGCCTTATCTGCTCGTCTTTACCACCAAGGGCAAGGCGCCGTCTTATTTGGAGCACGAACTAAAGCAAGTCGAGGCCGGCAATTACTGGGCCAAGTTCCATTTGTGGGAAGCCTATGCCCGCGGCAACCATGACGTGCAAACCAACTCCGTCGAAGCCGCCAAATGGCTCTCCGAATTGGTCCAGGGCGCCTATCTGGCGAAATTCGAGCCCGTCAACGGATTCAATCCCCGCACGCCACAAGAAATGCTCGAGGAGTTCGACAACCGTTGCCCCACACTGCATTCGGGCCCGAGCAGCCTGGGCGGCGCCAGCTTTTTCCGAACCACCAATCAGGACGGCAAACTCATGGGTTCCTTCCTCACCGACACGCCCGGGGAGTTCAAGACCGCCGTTGAGAGCAGCTCCAATTTTAAGTTGCTGTCCATCGAGCCGGTCACGCCCGAAATGTTTTTGGCGCACGAAACCTCCAAGCAGGAGTCGCTCATATCCCGAACCCCCTCAACCACCACGCCGCCGAAACCGATCAGGGTCGCCGAAACCGACGCCGACCGCCCGTGCGTCGTCTCCGTCTTCCCGCCCGACGGCGCCACCAATGTTGATTGGCAGCAGGACATCCGCATCCGGTTCAGCCAGCCCATGCGCCCCGGCAGTATGGAATTGCAATGGCGCAGCGGCGGGTTCGCTTCCAGCGGTGGGTCCCGCTATGAACCGGACCAAAATGAATTTGTCATTCCAGTGCGGCTGTTGTCCGGCCAGACGAATGATCTCTGCCTGAATGTCTTCAATCGTGGCGGCTTCCGCAGCCTGGCCGGCCCGGCCGCGAGGGAATTTCATTGGCAGTTCACCACCCGGCCGATCGTTGCCAAATCCGACGCCCCCAAACCCAAGCTGGTTGAAACCGCGCCTTCTGACGAGAATCCGCTGCCCGTGCTGACGATGCTGCAACTGACCTTTGACCAGCCGATGCGGCCGCCGGATGAGGGGTTCCCGTACTTGGAGAAAAGCCCGTTCCTCGGTGTGCCCGCCGTCATCGGCCAGTTTCGATATGACGCCGCCGCCAGGCGTTTCACGGTTCCTCTGGTCCTGCCGCCGGACAATCCGGTGAAGCTCATTCTGAAGGGCTTTTGCAGCGCCGAGGGGGTGCCCGCAGACCCCG
>Ga0182030_10018518_pt1 | contig 13346 bp, 13 predicted proteins | sample 812S3MmetaG_FD_121299 | JGI IMG/M metagenome (GOLD analysis project Ga0182030, IMG submission 121299) | Permafrost microbial communities from Stordalen Mire, Sweden - 812S3M metaG (Illumina Assembly) | ecosystem: Environmental > Terrestrial > Soil > Wetlands > Permafrost | place: Sweden... | reverse complement strand
CGGAAGACCCCCGCAGCTACTACCAGGTAGCCCGCCGCCTGCAGCGGGAAATACCTAACTCCTGGTATGTAAACCAATACGACAACCTCGCCAACAGGCAGGCCCACTATGAACAGACCGGTCCCGAAATATGGAAACAAACCGAAGGCAAGATAACACACCTTGTAGTGGCTGCAGGCACTGGCGGCACTATAGTAGGCACCGGCAAATACCTGAAAGAGCAAAACCCCAATGTGCAGGTATGGGCCATAGACACCTACGGTAGCCTGCTCAAAAAATGGTTTGATACTGGCGAACTGGATATGAATGAAGTACATCCCTATGTATCAGAGGGCTTTGGGGAAGACTTTTTACCACAGAACTATGACCGTGATGCACTCGACCTCTTTGAAAAAGTAACGGATAAAGATGGCGCGCTCATGGCCCGCCGCATAACCCGCGAAGAGGGGATTTTTGTGGGTTACTCGGGTGGCTCAGTGGTAGCAGGGCTCAGGCAGTTAAAAGACAAGCTGAAAAAAGATGACCTCGTAGTAGTCATCTTCCACGATCATGGCAGCAGGTACGTAGCCAAGATATACAATGATGAGTGGATGCTGGACCGTGGCTTCCTCGAGGTTGATACCGTGCGTGACCTTATAGGTGGCCTTGGCCGCAGGAGATTAGTAACCATTGATGAGAACAGCAAAGTAATAGATGCCCTCTCGCTCATGAAAAAATACGACATAGAGCATATTCCGGTAATGATGAACATGGAACTAACGGGGAGCATATCCCAGGGCAGCCTGTTCAAACGGCTGATAGAAGAGCCAGACGTACGCGATACGATGGTTGCAGATGTTATGGATAAACCATTACCAGTTGTGGACCTCGATACACCTCTGGAACGCCTCACTCATTACATAAATAAAGACAATGGCGCAGTCCTGACCCGAGACGACAGCGGCCAGTATTCCATACTTACCAAGTACGATATCTTGAACGCTTTCAGCAAAGGATAAGCAGAGATAGAGTAAATATAAATGGCCCTAAAATAACCCCATCGTTAGACCGTGTTAATTCAACTTAAAAATTGCGCAATTTCAAAGAATTTATTACCGATGTAGTCCGCAAGCCACCAATGCTGTTTCCATTCGTGGCACTATTCCATGTACTCTGGTTTGCCTGGACTATTTGGGACGATCGCCACGAGCCTTTCCCTGATGTGGCGTGGCTGCAGGTGTTGTGGCTGGCAGGCTACACCATATTTTGGATTGCAGCATGCGACCTCCGTAAGTGGGGCGCATTAGGCTACATAGTGCTCACCATCATAGATTCAGCTTTATACATGGCAGCATTGAATCATAAGCTGCCATCTGATTATATCAGTACTTTGTGTTTATATGATGGCCTGTTTAGCTTTTTTCTTTTGTTTTACTACAGGCGCTTTAACTCCTGACGCTAAAAATAATCAGAAGCTACGGTAAGATTGCAGCGATAAAAATTGCTTATTTTGTCTGGCTTATTAAGTTTTATGGCAGGATACTCGTCAACACCATTGTCTAAAAAATTGGGCTATAAAGAAGGCTTCACCATTAAGCTGGTAAATGCACCAGCCAATTATTTTGACCTGTTCACTGACTTACCTTCTGCTATTGACGTCGCTGATGAGATCGAAAAGAAAAAAGACATCATACATTTTTTTACAAAAGCAGCCAATGAGTTGACTCGGGCATTGCCGCAGTTAAAAAAAGAAATAAAACCCAATGGAATGATATGGGTATCGTGGCCTAAAAAGTCGGCCAATATACCCACTACGGTAAATGAAGGCTTGATAAGAAACGTAGCCCTAAAAAACGGCCTGGTCGATATAAAAGTATGTGCAGTAGATGAAACCTGGTCAGGACTGAAATTAGTGATCCCGGTGAAGGAAAGACAAGGCTGATAATTCTACTAAAACATTACCTTTGACGGTATCAATTTCTATTAGTATATAAAATGAAGAAAAATATAGCATTGCTGGCTGGCGGTTATTCCGGTGAATTCATAATCTCCATACAAACTGCCGAAACCATTGAGAAAAACCTGGATACCGCTTTTTACAATGTTTATAAGATCATCATCACAAGGGAAGAATGGTATTATAGCAACGGCAATGAAAAAATATCGGTTGATAAGAATGATTTCTCATTGTCTGTTGCCGGAGAAAAAATAAAATTCGATTGTGTGTTCATTGCAATGCACGGCACCCCTGGCGAAGACGGCAAAATTCAGGGCTACTTAGACATGATGCAGGTGCCTTACACTACTTGTAATTCTATAGTATCAGCGCTGACTTTTAATAAAAGCTATTGCAATAAGGTAGTCAAAGCGTTCAACGTCGTAAATATTGCTAACTCCGTACACTTGATAAAAGGAGAGCCCTACTCTATGGGTGCCGTCTTAGACGAGCTGAAATTACCGGTGTTTGTAAAACCAAATGAAAGCGGCAGCAGTTTAGGCGTAAGTAAGGTAAAGCATGTGGAAGAATTATTGCCAGCTATTGAGAAGGCATTCAAAGAAGATAACCAGGTGCTGATAGAGGAATTCATTGAAGGCAGGGAACTGACAATCGGCGTGTATAAAGTCAATGGCTATTTAACTGCGTTGCCGGCTACGGAAATTGTCAGCAAAAATGAGTTTTTCGATTATGAGGCAAAATACACTCCGGGAGTAACTAATGAAATAACGCCTGCGAAGATAGATGATAACCTTAAAGAACTATTGGAATCAAGGGCAATGTATATATATAGGCACCTAAACTGCAGGGGTATAGTACGTATGGATTTTATATGGCAGCGGGGAACAAACAAGCTTTTTTTCCTGGAGGTAAATACTATGCCGGGGCAAAGTGAAAACAGCATTGTCCCCCAGCAGGTAAAAGCATCGGGACGGACACTCATTGAGTTTTATGGCTCCCTTGTTGAAGATTGTATAAAAAACCATTCTGCATAAGAATCGATGACAAAATAACTTTACTTTTATACAAGGAAGTATATATGAAAGAAAACGTAAAAAAATCTTTTTTATTCAATCTTGGTGTTGTTTTACTGATTTTCGTGGTGCTGTACATTTTGTTTTTTACCACATTGCACTGGGTAACCCGGCATGGTGAAGAAATAAAAATACCAGACCTGCGCGGAAAAGATGTGAATGCTGCAGTTACACAATTGAAAGGGCTGCATTTTGAGGTATATGTAGACTCTACCTATGAGCCTTCTGCCAAACCTTTGAGCGTACTCAAGCAGGTACCCGATACTGGGTCAATAGTCAAGCAAGGCAGAACGGTTTTTCTGACCGTAAATATGCTTACGCCGCCGCACATACCCATGCCTAATCTCGTAAACCTGTCATACAGAAGCGCGGAAATGCTGCTGCGAAATAACAAACTATTGATTGGTGATACTTCTTACAAACCAGACATAGCAGGTGGCGCCATACTGGAGCAGGTGTATCAGGGTACTCCTATCAGGCCTGGGGAATTGATAGCACAGGGAAGTAAAATAAACTTAGTCATTGGCGATGGATTAGGTAATACACAATTTGACGTCCCGCAGGTTACCGGTATGACGGTTGATGAAGCAATGACTGTATTAAACGCGTACAGCATACAGATTGTCATAGTTCCAAATGACGGGTTGTCCTCAATCACCGATACCATGTCGGCTACTGTTGTCGATCAGGAGCCAAGGGCCACTAATGAAACAGGGGCCATAAACCGGATAAAAGAAGGAGATATAATAGATCTCAAGATAGAACAAAATCCGCCTGCTGAAGACATACATGATAACAATATTAACACAGGAAGAAGCGTTAATCAGGATAATAAAACAACCCGCCCAAAGTGAAGAAGAGCATAATCGTATTTTTTCTATCCTTAATTTGTTTTTACGTGTCTTTTGCCCAGGTTCCAGGGCAGGAGCAGGTTGGCCCTATCCGTTACAATGCATTAATTCACAATAGGCCGCATACCAGGCCCGCTGCCAGAACAACCGCATCTACACCGCTTACCCTTCCTTTTTTCGAAGATTTTACCGGGTACGGGCTTTTTCCGGATACCACAAAATGGGCAGACTTTGAAGTATATATCGACAACACCATGTGTGTAAGCCCAATAAGCAGGGGTGTGGCTATTTTTGACGCCTTGAACAGCAATGGCATACCCTATGACTCCTTTAGCAACGTCAGCCCAATGTATGCAGACAGCCTGACTTCGCAGCCTATAGACCTCAGCAGTGATTCTGCTGTTGACAGCGTGTACCTGAGTTTCTTTTACCAGCCACAGGGAAATGGATTTGCCCCGGAGCAAGAGGATTCGCTCAATCTCTATTTCAAAGACAAATATGGCGAATTTATTTTAGTATGGACGGTGCCCGGGACCACGTTGCAGCCTTTTCAGCAAGTAATGCTTCCCATTACAGACTCTATCTTTTTTAATGCTTCATTCCAGTTCAGATTTGTAAATATTGCTTCTCTCAACTGGGCCGACGCTAACTGGATGGTGGATTATATAAAGCTGGACGCTAACAGAAATATTAACGACACTGCAATTCATGATATCGGTTTTGTATCAGATCCTACCTTTTTGCTCAACGATTATTCATCTATGCCCTACCGGCAGTTTTATGCCAGCCCAACAGATGAAACAGCGACCCAATACTCAGACAGCCTACGCAATAATTATGATACAACGCTGCCCGTAAACTACACCTATTCAGCTCTCGCATTAAATACAAGCGCTATACTACAGTTCCCTGTAACAAACAGCGCCACCATGTTACCGTACAGTACACAGCAACTAACTTATCCTTATTTCACCACGACTATTTCTCCACCAGGCCCGGATGATCGGGTTGTTTTTGAGAACACTTATTATATTCAATCAGTATCGCCTACTGACCCGTCTGGAAACGATACAATTGTAAAAGACCAGGTGTTTGACAATTACCTTGCTTATGATGATGGTACGGCTGAAAAAAGCTACTACCTCAATCTATACCCTACCTTGCCAGGTGATATAGCAATAGAATACCATCTCAACCAGCCTGATACGCTACGCGGCATGGCTATATACTTTGGCCGACAGATTCCGTTTGCCAGTTACAAAGTATTCAGCATTTTTGTTTATTCGGCATTAGCGGGAATAAACGGATCCCCTGCAACAGTGGTTATAGATTCGGACGAGCTGATCAATCCGGGATATGCAGACACCATAAATCATTTCTGGGTGTACATTTTTCAAAAACCAATACTGCTCCCTGCAGGCACCTTTTACGCAGGCACGCAACAGCCCGCTGAGAGCGGCAGCGACAGCCTGTACTTTGGCCTTGATGTAAACCGGGTAGGCCCTAACCATGCTTATTTCAATGTTATAGGCGAATGGAGGCCCTCCCTCATTAGCGGGGCAATAATGATGCGGCCAATATTAGGGCAGGCGGTTCCCGGCACTGCATTGCCACTAGTACGGCTTAAAACCGATAAATGGCAGATAACGCCAAATCCTGCAAAGGACTTATTGCAATTTGAATATGATGGTGATCAGGCGGCGGCATATAATATCACAGACGTGCAGGGGCATACTATTCTTACTGGGATGATTACCGGCACGAAAAGGGTTGACGTATCAGGATTACCGCCTGGCATGTATTTCGTAACTATCACTTCTGAAAAGCTGGATGCGACGCCACAAAAATTCATTAAATTATGAACAATATTCTTCATTAATAATCATTATTGAATGAAAAACATAACGGTAGAAGAGCTAAAAAAAAGACTGGATGCCGGCGAGAAAATACATCTTATAGATGTGCGCGAGCCTTCAGAATTTGCCGAATATAATATTGGAGGAAAGTTAATTCCCTTAGGACAGATATTGGGCATGCAACTTGATGACTTAGAAGATTTTAAAAATGAAGAGCTGATCATACATTGTAAAGCGGGCGGCAGAAGCATGCAGGCATGTATGGTACTAGAGCAAGTGGGCTTTACCAATGTGGTTAACGTAACCGGGGGCACTATGGCCTGGCAACAAAAAATCGGATAACTAATTGATGGCACCGAAAGGAACAAAATGCACGAGATAGAGCCATACTATAATTGGCGTCATTTATATAGTGCGGAAGACGATGAGCTTTCGCCCTTTTATGGAGTAGAGCATAGCGAGTTTGAATATTCAAACACAGTTTACAACTACTACATCCATCCGCAGTGGGACGAATTCGGATCAAGGACTTTGTATTTAAAAGTGCTGTTTGCCGACTATGAACTTAACTACGCAATCTTGGAGCTAATAGGAGAATGGAATGACGCGGTGGAAAATGACATTATGCAGCTAAAACGGTCTGTAGTAGACCCTATGGTTGCAAAAGGAATTTACAAGTTCGTATTGATTACGGAAAATGTACTCAATTTTCATAGCAGCGACAGAGACTACTATGAAGAATGGAGTGAGGATATAAAGGACGAAGGTGGTTGGATAGTGGCGATCAATATGCCAGAGCAAACCCAGTATGATTTTCGACGTTCCCACATAGATTACTATGTGAAATTGCTAGAAAGCCCCAGCTGGCGCACGTTTCAACCGCAGGATTTTTTCCAGTCGATAGACAACCAAATGCTGCGCCTCACTTAAGAAATTATCTGTTTTGCTAATTTCAATTTTGAAAAGTAATAGGTAAATGCGGCACCTACATTCCGGATAATTTCCTCATCAAGTTTACGCCACCTTTCTTTGATTTATTTACAGACGCTTTTCCTTGTTTCCCATTTTTGCCAACGGGCTGGTTAGAAAATGATATCTGTTTTGAAGGAAGTTTTGAAGGTCCTTTTTTTGCGGGAGCTGCTTTTTTATCTGCTGCCGGTTCATTTTGTTTTGGAGTATCCATATGTTTTAATGAGCTTGTTTAACAATGCAAAATAAGCAATTAAAAGGAAGATTTTTCAAAGGTAGATTATTAGAGAAATAAAATTAACTGATTATTTTGGACAAAAAAAGCGGGAAAAAATTCCCGCCTATGATAAACCCAAAATGAAACTAGTTAACGAAGGGTAATGATATAAGTATGTGAGCCTATAGTCAGCTTGGCCAGATCGTCACAGCTACCAGTAGAGGTTAAAGAATAACTATAGTCAAGTATTCGGTCGCCACCTGTAAAAGTGCTGCTGGAAATATCCAATATGCCGCTTTCAATATAGTTGCAATCGTAGGCTATTTTTAACGGAGATGTTATTGAAAAAGTGAACACATGGCCATTGGCACGGGTAAGAACTGTACCTGCTGAACCAGTAGCATCTGCAATGGAATAAGAGTCATCGTCCCGGGTTGCTGTAGTATAGCCGGTCAACCACGTGCGCGTGCGGTGAGCAGTCCAGCTAATGACACTGTCGGTGGTCAGGGTAATGGTATCATTTAGTACAACATTGTACCATACCTCTCCTGAACTGTTTGTACCCACATTAGTTACGGATTTACTGCCGGTAACTTTATTATCATTTACATAATAGTTATTGTAAGTAATAGTACGCACCGTGCCGCTATCTTTATACGCGCCGGTATACGAAACAATGATTTCGCCTTTTCTCGTTTTGCCATCTGCACAGAGGCAATCGGCGGCACCGAAATTGATGGTCAACATGCTGTCTGTACCGATTACAGAGCGCGTTACCGTAGCGCAGGGTGATGTGACACGCAGCGTGCTGCCATTGCCTGCGGCAGCCACGTCTGAGATAGAAATTACATCGTTGCTGGTATTTTCCAGTGTGGCAGCATCTGTGGCGTACCCACCATTATCATCGGAGCTGGTAAGTGCCGGAGTTGCGTTGGTGCTCCGCTTACATGCAGCAAGCGTAAGCAACGAGGCTGCTACAATAAGAGCGCCATTTTTGAGGATCGTTTGATACTTCATAGCATAAATGTTTTTATGCTATTAAGACGCAATGCTTTTAAAGAAGTTTAATGGGTGACAATAAAAAAATAAGTGAACCGAACATTTATGTTGCAAGAAATGACGAATACTATTTCAGTTTACTGTGTTTTCTGCTGTAACTAAAGTATATAACAAGGCCTATCACCAGCCAAACAATGAGACGCAACCAATTAGTCCAGCCGAGGCCGGCGATCATAGCACCGCAAACTATTATGCCTAAAACAGAAACAACAGGCACCAAAGGCACTTTAAATTGTCGTGGGATCTCTGGATTAGTCACTCTAAGGATCCATACACCGGCACATACCAGCATAAAGGCAAAGAGCGTACCTATACTGGTCATATCCCCAACGATATCGCCTGGCACAAACGCCGCAAAGCTTCCCACCAGTAAAAGGAAGACCATGTTGGATTTATGTGGCGTACTGTATTTGGGATGCAGATGCGAGAATATTTTTGGTACCAGCCCATCCCTGCTCATGGAGTAGAACACCCGCGACTGCCCCATAAGCATCACTAATATCACGGAAGAAAAACCAAATAGTATGGCCACAGTGACCAGGTTAGCCAGCCAGCCATAGCCAGCCATGTACGTCTTAATAGCATAGGTAACTGAGGCTTCTTTGCCGGCGGTGCGGAAATCATTTACACTGGCTACGCCCGTAAGCACATGCGCAAAAAGTATATACAAAGCAGTACAAATGACAAGGGAACCGAGGATGCCTATGGGCATATCTTTTTTTGGATTTTTCGCCTCTTGGGCAGCAGTTGAAACCGCATCGAAACCAATAAAAGCAAAGAATACAACTCCGGCAGCACCTAGTATGCCCCATATGCCACCATAGTTATGATTTACACCCTGGGTGTCTGTATAAACCGAAGGCGCTGGTATATAAGGCGTATGGTTTACGGGGTTCATATAACCCCATCCCAATACTATGAACAGTATTACGATAGTGACTTTAGAGATCACAATAATTCCGTTTACTACCGCTGACTCTTTAGTGCCTCTTATCAAAAGCATAGTTAGGAGGAAAATGATAAATAGGGCCGACACGTTCATAATACCGTGATGCAGCACTGCTCCTGAAGCATCCTTTAATACTTCAAATGGAGAGTGGGACCATTCATAGGGTACACGGAGACCAAACATTTCCAACAGCTTATTTAGATATTCACTCCATGCAATCCCCACCGTAGCAGCGCCCACCGCATACTCCAATACAAGGTCCCAGCCTATGATCCAGGCTACGAGCTCGCCCATAGTAGCATAAGAATAGGTGTAAGCACTACCTGCTATAGGGATCATGGAGGCAAACTCCGCATAACATAAGCCTGCAAAAGCACAGCCTATACCGGCTACTACAAAAGCTAACGTTACTGAAGGGCCTGCATTGTTGGCTGCCGCCGCAGCTGTACGCACAAAAAGGCCCGCCCCAATAATAGCACCTATTCCTAATGCTATAAGATTACCAGCACTGAGCGTACGTTTAAGGCTTTTTTCCCCATCGGAAGAATCAAGTATGAGCTTGTGTATCGGTTTCTTTGTGAATATACCCATGTGTGTGTTTGATTGTGGTAAAGGGCTAAGATAGTTAATAAGTTGATTAGTAGATTAGCGGTCAATGCTATGCATATACTCGTTTCGAATTTTCATATTTACGGTAGTCAAATTGTGTTGAATTTATATTAGGTTTGACAAATGATTCCAGGGTGCCGGGGTTTACACATTTTATTGGTGTTTTTCCTTTCTTTTTTTGGCTTAAATGCCATTGCGCAGCCTACACTGCCTGATTTTACGGGCAACGAGGATAAAGGAGTTATAGTGCTTTCCTGGAATTGCCAGTACAGCGGCATAAAATCGATAGCCGTATTGCGGTCTGCGGACGGGCTTAGCAAGTATACGGTAATAGGCTACGTGGAAAACGTAGAAAAAGGCCTGCAAGTATTTGTTGACGGGCATCCTGAACCGGGAAAAAATTGTTATAAACTGGGCATTGTATTCCTTTCCGGGGTTAAATGGAGCAGCAATAGTTATTGCCGGAATGTTGAAAAAATACAATTGCAGATCTCTTCCACTTTACCTTCAAACGACTCCATACAAAAACTGATTGTTACTCAAAATATTCCGAAACCTATACAACCTGCCCCTCCGGAAAGCGCCAAAAAGCAGGCATCTTCCCCACCAGAAGCCCCGGAGAAAGTTTCTGTTTCATTTGGGGATGATATTGCTCACTCTACTGCTAAAACACCGCTGCAAAATGATATACAAGCCCTGCCAAGGAAAAAAATCATCCTTTCTTTTGAAGAGCCTGATGAAAAATCGGCAACTCTTGTCAAGTCGAGATATGTATGTACTGATGCCGTAACCGGCCATGTAATTATTGATCTGCCTGGCGATGTAGCAACCCATCATTATTCCGTGAAATTCTATGACAGCAAAAATGAATTACTGACCGAAATACCTAGGATCAATTCGTCAAAGATCATTGTGGACAAAAGAAATTTTCAGCGGAAAGGCATATACAAATTCAAGCTGCACCGGGATGTAGTAGAACTTGAAACGGGATATATAATGATATTACCATAAACCGCCGGCCACTAAAGGGGATTCATCGTTCTATTCTTTTTTTGGATATTTTCGTACTTACTGCTTAATATTTTTCGCCCTTAATCATCAACGCTTCATTCAAAAGCTAAATGTCTTAATCTCAAAGGACACCCTTTTGGGTTGGGAGTAATATTACTGCGCATCATCAAATTCCTGCTCCTGAAGCATTTCCTTCCATTCAGGGCCTAACTGCAAGGATGAGCCTATGTATAGCTTCATGAACTGCACCATCTCTTCTGCATTCCAGGAATAAACGCCGGATGCAAAATATACCCTTCCATCCATAGAATCGAAGTATAGGTTGCCGTCATGGTGAAGGCTTTGAATCAGTTGTTCCTGCGTTTCGAAGCCGAAATAATCGTAACACTTCCCTTTGAGCGGATGATCTGTTTTATGCCCTTTGCCTTCATAATGGAGCATTCCTATATGACGCCAGTCGTATCTTTTCACATGCTGGGAAAAAATAGTTTTCTTAATGATGGTAAGGTAATGCTGTTCCAACAGCAACTGTTCGGTGAAAAACATTCTCGCTAAAAAACGATGTGCCGCAAGCAGGTATAAAACAGATGAGCCTAAACAGGCCGTCCACTGAACAAATGTATGTTTAAACGGGATGCATTGCAGCAAAAAAATGGTAGCCATGCCGCTTGTAACGAGGAATTCAATCAGGTACAAGGCCCTTATGCGCACATGAGTACGATTACCTAATGTAATCAGCAGGTTGTATTCGCCCCAATAATATGTTATCTTACTTTGCGCCAATTAATCACTATAAATATGCCCTTATACACAATAATTTTAAAACTCATTAATTTTAGGAATCAGGATTATTGTTGTCAAATAGCAATCCTAATTTCTCCATTACCTAACTCTTTATCTACACGTAAATAATATCTGCTTCAAATACTATACCAAATTCGTGCCTCAATCTTTCCTTAACTTCAGATTCATCAATATATTTACCTAGTTCCTCTGCATTGAAGTTACACTTTTATCTGTAATTCCACAAGGAACTATATAGTCAAAATACTTAAGGTCTGTATTGACATTCAACGCAAAACCATGCATGGTAACCCATCTGCTGCACCTGACGCCCATTGCGCAAATTTTACGCGTTTTGCCTTTTACATCTGCATCGAGCCAAACGCCAGTAGCAGCAGGTAATCTGCCGCCTTCAATACCGAAGTACATTAATGTACGAATTATCACCTCTTCCAGATTTCGCATGTACTTACCGAGGTCAGTAATGTAGTGCTCGAGGTCTAGTATGGGATAGCCTACGATCTGGCCAGGCCCGTGATAGGTAATGTCCCCTCCCCTGTTGGTCTTGAAGAAGGATACGTTCAACTCCTTCAGGCGGCTATCATTCACCAGCAGGTTTTCCATATGACCGCTCTTACCTAATGTATATACAGCAGGGTGCTCACAAAATAGTAAATGATCCAGGGTGCCTTCTTCGTGGGTAGCATCCGTTGCGGGTGTATTATACCGCTGCGCCTTTATGCTTAGATTAGCCTGCATTAAGGATTCCTGGAAGCTCCATGCAGCATCGTAGTCTACCCTGCCTATATCCCGGAAATGAATCGTTTGCATAAAAGGAGGATGCAATTTATGGCTATTTTATGAATTGAATGTTATTTATTAACCGGCTTTTTCAATTTGATAATTTGATAATTCAAATATTTAAAAAAAACATATTATAATAAATCTTAGTATGTGTCATTTTTTGTTGTTAAATGTTGATATTTTGGCGAATTAGTGTGACACCATGACATTTCCGTACATTGAAACAAAGTAAAATTTTTTGTGCACACCTGGGACGCAGGCCGCGTGTAACTGATTTTCGAGCCTCCCAAAGGGGATTGTGGTGAAGTTCTTTTTCCGGTGGTTGTCAAAACATGTCCTTTGAGGCTTGCACCGGGAAAATAATTTTTTTTTGCTTCTCCTACAGGAAGACTCATGGATTATTATTGCATTCATTTTAAATTGTTTATGATTGTTATTACTTAATATATGCATTCAGGCCTTACCCAGATCGCCTTGTTAGCGACTTCCTTACTTTACTTTCGCATGTCTTGTACAGTCCTTTGCACCATCCTTTTTAGCCCTTTGTAGTTGTCTTTTTCGGGTTGGGAGCATGTCCTCTTCAAAATTTGAAAAATGTACTGATGCGGGGCTGCAAGTTTAGTTTTTTTGATTTTTCCAGGTAAGCAAGGTTGACCTGATTGGTAGTAGGTTGCTTTATGCAAATATACGATGGGGATGGGAGAATTTGTGGTTGCTACGGGTAGGAAAATTATTTCTGAACCTTGATGAAAAGGATTAAAGGATTTTCATGACAGACACTATGTGCGATGACTGTCGGTCATCAATTAGTCGTTTTATACCTGCATCTACATCTGCGCCGAAAAAGGCGCCATAGTCGGCTCAGGATACAGCTCTTTTGTCAAATACTTAAATGTGAAAAGCGGGAATTATTGCTCATTCGCTTTTATCGTCTCAAAGAGCAAATAACTTTTACCATTGAACTCTATCAAAAAGGGCTTCTCTTTATACCAGGGAATGCTTTTGTTCGTTTTTGCATGTACCTGCAGGTGTAAATGAGGTTCTAAACTAAAGCCCGAATTGCCCACCAGGCCCAGTGGCTGACCTTGCCATACAGGCTGTCCATCCTGCACAAACACACGATTGTACTGCATGTGACCGAGGAATATATAAAAGGAATCGGTTTCTATTAATACATGGTTCGTATTACTTGGGCCGCGGTCACGGTGGGGCGGAGTATTATCAGGGTT
>Ga0182030_10018517_pt1 | contig 13347 bp, 10 predicted proteins | sample 812S3MmetaG_FD_121299 | JGI IMG/M metagenome (GOLD analysis project Ga0182030, IMG submission 121299) | Permafrost microbial communities from Stordalen Mire, Sweden - 812S3M metaG (Illumina Assembly) | ecosystem: Environmental > Terrestrial > Soil > Wetlands > Permafrost | place: Sweden... | reverse complement strand
GCAACGGCGGAAACCTGATGCCGGTCATCGTGGAAGCGGTGGAAAACCACGCCACCGTCGGCGAAATCTGCGACGCCATGCGCGTGGTCTTCGGCGAGTACAAAGAAGTGATGGTGATTTGAGGCGAGGGACAGGCAGGCACAAGGCGCGCTTTTATCGTGATGACGTGTTCCTGTCACTCGACGCGAATTTTAATTCTCTGAGGACTCGACGCGCTTATGGCAAACGAAGGTAGAATTCGCGTACTGGTTGCGAAACCCGGTCTGGATGGACACGACCGGGGCGCCAAGGTGATTGCCCGTGCCTTGCGCGACGCTGGCATGGAAGTGATCTACACAGGACTGCGGCAGACGCCGGAGATGGTTGTGAACGCGGCACTGCAGGAGGACGTGGACGTGATCGGATTATCCATTCTCTCCGGCGCGCATAACGCAATTGTTCCGCAGGTTGCGGAGCTGATGAAAGCGCAAAAGATGGACGACGTACTGGTGCTGGTCGGCGGGATCATTCCCGATCAGGACATTCCGGCGCTGAAGGCAGCGGGCGTGAATGACGTTTTCCAGCCCGGCACACCGATGGATGAGATCGTGAAGTTCATACGCGAGAATGTGAAGCCGCGCGGGGTGACCGCGTAACAAGCGACCGCAAGGTCAACGATCCGGGCAGCGAGTTGCGGTTGAGCAGCGTTGGCTTTCCGCAATTCGTGAAGCATTGAATGAGAGCTCGCCTATGAGATCCGCTCACGGACGGCGGGAGCTTTTTTTCGGTGTTCTCTTTGCGCTCCGCGCCTGCGGCTTGGAGAAGGCGTCGCGACCGCTTAACAGGTGATCGCGCATCAGTTGTTCCGCGCTCTCGGCGTCGCGTTTCCGGATGGCGGCCATGATCTGGCGGTGCTCCGCTACAGACTGTTCCACACGTCCCTCCGAAGCGAGAGAGTGAAAACGGACGAGCCGCATCACTTTCCGCATTTCATCGATAAACTGCAACAGCCAGCGATTTCCGCCAATCTCGTGCAGCGTCCGATGGAACTCCTGATTCACTTCGAAGAAGCTTTCGGTATTTTTTTGGGCCGCGTAACGCTCCAGTTTCTCGTGCAATTCCTCTAAGTGGCGAACGTCTTCGGCACTCGCCTTGAGCGTGGCCTCATGGGCGGATCGGCCCTCCAGTAGCGCCAACACGGGAAAAATCTCCTCGACCTCGCGTTCGGGAATCTCGGCCACATAGCAGCCCCGGCGCGGGATCAACGTGACTAGCCCCTCGGCCGATAGTACCTTGAGGGCTTCGCGCATCGGAGTACGGCTGATGCCGTAAGCCCTGGCGAGCGCCTGCTCGTCAATCCATCCGCCCGGCTCGAACTCGTGCGAGAAGATGGCCTGGCGCAGCCTTCCAGCGACCTCCAGGTACAGTGCTCGGGAAAAGATGGCGCCGTTGTTCCCGACGGAAACCGCTTCTGTGTTATTTTTTTGCATTCTGTATACAGGATAACATCCCTATCCGCAGCCCGCGCGTTTTAGATAGCCGGAGTGATCACGCTCTCAACTAACCGATGCTCTGAAGCTTTCCACCGTCGGCGATTTCCGCATCATCCAGCAACTCCTTCGGGGAGCGTCCAACTGCCAGGGTAGCCAATGCCTCGAAGGCCGAATCCGCCGACTGGATACGGAAAGTCATGGTATGAAAGAGGAGAGAATCGCCATCGGTGTTGCATAAGCGCGGCGGACGGTTCAGCGCATCCCGAATGTCCAAGGCGTAGATGTTCAACATGTGCTGAAACACCGGCTGGGATGCGCGCGGAACATTGCTCCGGGCTACGAGCAGGATGGCGCTGGCGATGAGATCACGGTTGGCTTTTGCCACAATGCCGTGCTGAGTGTGGCCGGCACAGTGGTGAATGCCGTGAAGGCGGGCGCCATTCGGCACTTCTTCCTGATTGGCGGCTGCGACGGCGCGCGTCCGGGACGGAACTACTACACCGAGTTCGCCGAAGCCGTGCCAAATGATTGCCTCATTCTGACTCTTGCCTGCGGAAAGTACCGCTTCAACAAGCTGGACTTCGGCCAGATTGGCGGCTTGCCGCGCCTGCTCGACCTCGGACAGTGCAACGACGCCTACTCGGCTTTCCAGATTGCGGGCGCGTGAGCGAATGCCTTCCAATGCGGCATCAATGACCTGCCGCTTTCGCTCGTGTTGTCGTGGTACGAGCAAAAGGCCGTGGCGATTCTTCTGACGCTGCTCCACCTGGGTGTGTTGCATGACAAGTTCAACCTCATGGCGATCACTGAACCAAAACAGGATCTTGCCGCGATTTTGAACTAAGCCCCTATTTATCTTCATCAGGCCCCGGCGTACGCTATTATGCGCCGGGGTTTCGTGCTTCGAACTGTTCCGGTCAGGCGAAAGGAGAGTCGATGCGCAGGATATTGTCTCATGGTTTTGGTCTTTTTGTTTGCGTGCTCACGTTGGGTTCAGCGGGATGGCCGCAGGCTGCAGCGGCAACGCCCGCATCGGTTGCCAAGCTGTCGGCTTCCACTTCAAAAGAGAGCCAGGCCTGCATAGGCTGCCACCAGGACAAGGCGGTCCCACTGGCGGTGCAGCAGTGGGCGGAGAGCAAGCACGCCATAAGCGGCATTGGCTGCTATGAGTGCCACCAGGCGGGCAAGGACAGGCCCGACTCCTTTGAGCACTTCAACTACCGGATCTCGGTCGTGGTGTCGCCCAAAGTGTGCGGGACGTGTCATGCGCAGCAGACGGCAGAATTCGAAGCCAGTCATCATGCAATGGCGGGCGAGATTCTCGGCTCCCTGGACAATGTGCTCGGCGACACCATCGAAGGGCCGCAGGCCGCGATTAACGGTTGCAGGAAGTGTCATGGCAGCGTGGTGAAGGTGATCGGAAACGGGAAACTCGATTCCTCAACCTGGCCAAACGAAGGCATTGGCCGCATGAACCCAGATGGCAGCAAGGGATCATGCTCGGTGTGCCATAGCCGCCACACCTTCTCGCTGGCGATTGCACGGCAACCGGAAAGCTGTGGCTATTGCCATCTCGGCCCCGACCATCCGCAGACAGAAATCTATACCGAGAGTAAACATGGTGTGACCTACCGCTCGCTGATTGGCCAGATGAATCTGAACTCGGACACCTGGGTTCTGGGTAAGGATTACAACGTTGCGCCGACCTGCGATACCTGTCACATGGGAGCTACTTCCAAGCTGCCTGCCACGCATGACGTAGGCGCGCGGCTCTCCTGGAACCTGCGTCCGGAAATTGCGATCAAGCAGCAGAACTGGCAGGACAAGCGCGGCGTGATGAAATCGGTATGTCTGAACTGCCACGCATCCGACTGGGTGGACAACTTCTACACCCAATTTGACGGTGTGGTGGATATGGGCAACGACAAGTTCTTTGCTCCCTCCAAGGAGATTATGGCGAAGCTACAGAAGGCCGGTAAGATCATGCCCACGCCGTTTGATACCAAAATCAAGTGGACTTACTTCGAGCTATGGCATCACCAGGGCCGCCGCGCGCGTATGGGCGCTTCCATGAATGGCCCGGATTACGTGCAATGGCTCGGCTTCTACGAAGTGGCCAAGATCTTCTACAGCGAGTTCATCCCCGAGGCCGAGGCGTTGATGCCCGGGGTGACTGCCGAGACGATGAACAGCGATGCGCACAAGTGGATCAAGGGCCTCTCTGCCGAGGAAAGGCAGCGTATCCGCGAATCCTATCAAAAGAGATACGAACAGAGTCCGCGGTGAAATGCCGGGGCGATTCCAGCCATTTCATTTGCGCTCGAACATCGCCTTGAACGGTTAGGAGACAGTGCATGCCGCTTGAGAACGGCCTAATGCAACGATTGGCGCTAGGACATCCTATTTCCAAGCTCCAATGGCGGGCGGCGGAGATACGTCGGAGCGTATGGTACGCCGCCAATCTGCTGATCGTTTATGTTATCGAAACTAATATATCTATTGTTTATTATCCTTCCACTCCTCGTACCATTGGGCCCTATTATTCCTCATGACGTTGCTGTGAATGCAATCACTTACACAAGCTGAATCGAACAGATTGACAGCATTTGTGTACAGTCCCAGCTACGCGAAAAGGTAAGAATTTGCCGGACCGATAGAAAACACCCACACAGAATGAACCGGGCGAGGTTCTCAGCCACGCCTCTCATCGTCCTAGTGCATCCGTTCGCGCATCTCCCACGCTCATTGGCTGCCATACAGTAGCAGTCATCCCTGCTCCGACGATTTCTCAACGGGGCGAGGAGGGTCTCTCCAGTTGCTTAGCATGACCTTGTCACCGTGCTGTCCCTACCAACCCCGCCGAAGTGTTGCGCCGCATCAGTCCTTGCGACGCTCCATGCTGCCTTCGCCCGATAAGTGAGGGCTCGGCCTTCGGATTTCAGTACTTTCGAGGCCATATGGGTTCACTTGCGTTACGGCCCTGTGACTCGCTCGCCATCCTTGTAGATGGCTTCGTCAATAGGCTTCAGGATTTTCAGTTTCCTTCCTTCCTGCTATTCAAGCTACAGGGCTTGGACTCTTACCCCGGTGGGACTTGCACCCACTGTTCATGCCAGCCTTCGCTGGACGCACACATATCGGGACTAATCTTTGCGCTATGGCTAGATCGCGTCCCAGTGGCTGCGAGATGAAAACGATCGGCCAACGATTCCTAGAGGCCGATTTCGGGCCCGCGACGTCCGAGAGATTCTGTTTCAAAGCCCGTGGGTTTAGAACCACCCCATTTGGCAACGAATCCATGATGCCGGACGGTGCTAAACTTCACCGGAGCAACTCTGTCGCGTTTCACTATGATCACTGTTTCCAAAGAGGACTATCTGAAGGCCGTCGCCGAGGCTGAAGCCGAGGGCAAGACCGTGATCTCCGCCACGCTTGCTCATTGGCTTGCAGTGACGCGCCCCGCAGTGACCGCAGCCTTAAAACGCCTGAAAAAGGACGGCATGGTTGCGGTTAAGAGCGATGGCCGTATTCAACTAACTGCTCAGGGACGGCAGGTTGCCGAACAGATCATCTTTCGCCATCACCTGATTGAGCGCATGCTCTCTGAGATTTTTGGCATGCCATGGTACGAGATCCACGAGGAAGCAGAACGTCTGGAACATGCCGTCTCTCCGGCATTTGAAAAGAAGCTTGTGGAGAAGCTGGGCAACAAAGACATTTGTCCCCATGGAAATAGCCTCGCCCTGAGGAGCCCCGCGGAACGGCGGAAGAAAGGCCAGCGCCTGCTCAGCGAAGCGGAGGAAGGTTTTCAATACCGGGTCGCCAGCGTTTACGAACGCGACCGCAAACTATTGGACTTCTTTGAAGGCGAAGGAATCCGTCCCGGCGCTCGCTTGGCCGTCCAGACCAGGAACTACGATGGCACCATCACCTTAGCAGTCGAAAAGAGAACAATTCGGCTGGGTGCGCCTGCTGCCGAGAGAATCTGGGTCGAGAAAGCATAATTACCTGCAACATGTTAACTATAGTTAACATCTCATAGTCTACTAGTGCTATTCAGGTGGGGCGTTGTCCGTCCGCACTTGGCGGCCATCGGAGTGGACCATGAGACTGACTGCACCAGAAGACCTCCAACGTGATTTTGCGTTCCCCTTGGGGCGAGCTGTGGTTCTTGTCGTGCTGGTGATTGCCGCGTTCATTTTTCCGGCGAGGGCTTTGGCTCAAGGCGAAACCACCAGCGCCATCGTTGGGCAGGTGGCCGATGCGACCGGCGCGGTCGTTTCGGGTGCCACCATAACAATCACGAATCAGGAGAACGGCCTAAAGCGTAGCGCCACGACCGATGACGCGGGCCGCTTCAACTTCTCCCAGCTGAAGCCGGGTGTTTACTCGGTCAAAGTGGACGCGCGGGGCTTTCAGCCGAAGCAGAACGACAATGTCGTGTCGAGCCTGGGTCAGAAGCAAACAGTGAACTTCGTGCTGAATGTAGCTCAATCAAACGAGTCTATAGAAGTAAGCGCCGAGGCCCCGCTGATCAACACGGCCAATGCCAACACTTCAACAACTTTGAGTGCAGCAGCACTGGAGGATCTGCCGAACCCTGGTGGCGATCTGACCTACCCTCTGCAGTTTGCCGCAGGAGCCCTCATCAATACGGCTGGCAGCGGTAATGATTTCGTTGGGAGTTCGAACGGCTACGGCAACGTGGAATTCAATGGATTGCCAGCGCTCTCCAACGGCTACATCGTCGACGGCTTGGAAACGAACGATCCGCTTACCAACCTGAACAGCGGCCTTGCGACCAATCTTGTGCTGGGCATGAATTCGATCTCGGAGGTGACCGTCAACACTCTTTCCTATTCCGTGGACCAGGGCCGCTACGGCGCTGCGCAGGTCAACTACGTCACCAAATCCGGCACGAATCAGTTTCACGGCAATCTCTACGAGTTGTGGAACGGGTCGGTTCTGAATGCGGAGGATTACTTTTTGAATGATACGCCCGGTCTTCACAAGCCACGCTCGAACGTGAACCACTTCGGCGGCAGTTTGGGCGGCCCGATCGTGCATGACAAACTGTTCTTCTTCTTCGATAGCGAATGGGTGCGGATTGCCCTGCCCATCTTCACGACCGCAACGCTTCCCAGTGCTGGCTTCCAGCAGTATGTTCTGAATCAGCTTTCCGCGTCGCCGCAGTTACCGTTCTACACAAGGATGTTTTCGCTATACGGGAATACCGGTGGTACGCCTCTTGCTGTGCTTGGGTGCCCGCTCAATTCGGATGGCACTCTGATCTTGGGTAATTCTCCTGACGGCAATGGCTGCGCAAATCGCCGGGGCGTTTCCCACTCCAGCGATGACAGCGAACAGGTACAAACAGTTCGCATCGACTACAACATCAACGCGAACAACACCACCTGGTTTCGTTTTCAGTCTGACACCGGCCTTCAGGCCGTCTGGACAGATCCCATCAATCCGTTGTTTAACGCGGTGTCTTCTCAGCCACTCTACTCGTTTGCAGCCGGGTACACGCACGTGTTTTCGCAGAACATCGTGAACTACTTCAATCCCGCATTCTCCTGGTATGAGAGCTTGTTTGCACCGAGTAATTTTCAGCAGACTCTCGCTGCTTTTCCGATTGTGCTTCAAGGCAGCGGAGCTGACGCGCCCTTCACCACTATCGGCGGCCTCGACAACACCTGGGTTCAGGGAAGGCGCGCTTCGCGATTCTTCATCAATGACAATCTTGCATGGAGCCACGGGGCTCATGAATTCAGGTTCGGCACGAACACCCGGATCCTTCGCCTCAACGACTATGACTTCGGCGAGGGCACGGTGCCCACGGTTGCATACACAACCCTGCCGCAGTTCATCAACGGGGTAGCGTCCACCGCAACGGAGACCTTCCCTACGTCGGCCAACGAGCCGTTCAACTTCCTCAACCTGGATTTCTACGCACAGGACACGTGGAAGTTAACCCCGAAGCTGACGTGGACGATTGGCATCCGCGATACTTACAATTCCAATCCCTGGAATCCGCATCAGCAGATTGGCCGCCTTAGCGGCTCCTTCGATTCGATATCCCATGATGTCAATCAGCCGTTGAACGCCGTGATCCAGACTCATCTCGGCAATCTGTTCTCCTCCACACCGGTCGCAATCCTTCAACCGCGAACGGCGATTGCGTGGCAGCTCGAACCGAACACCGTACTTCGGAGCGGCTTTGGAATCTTCAGCGACATCATGCCGGGCAGCATCGCCGACCTGATCGGAACCAATCCGCCATACGACAAGACGTTCCAGGGCGGGCTCCTCGGCTCGGTGGGTGGAACGGCGATTGCGCCCGGAGTTCCGAACAGTGCCGTCGATGCCACCGTAACTGCCAATCAGAGTTTCGGCGCAGGATTTTCGCAAGGTCAGCTCTCATGTGCGTCTCCACTCGCCAATTCTGCGAGCTGCCTTCCACCAGTCGCGATTACGGCGGTGCCCAGCGGAGAGCTTCACGCGCCCTATTTTATGGAGTGGAGCCTGGGTATCGAGCATCAGGTCGGAACAACCGCCAGCGTCAAGGCACAGTACGTTGGCACTCGCGCCGTCAACCAGCCCTATCTTACCCAGGTGAATGGCTACCAGACGGTATGCCCAGGCTGTTTTGCGCCGTTCCCTTACATGCAGCCGACCGATCCGCGATTTGCGGCGGTGACGCAGTTCTCCACCGGGGCGAACAGCCACTACCACGGCCTTCAACTCACGGCGATGAAGCGTCTGGGGCACGGCCTTCAGGGGCAGATCAACTACACCTGGAGCCGCTGCATGGATGAAGTCTCAAACGGCGGCTTCCTGCAATTCTCGGCGGGCGGGATTCTCTCACCCTTGCCAGGAAACCTTCATCGCGACTATGGTCCCTGCGACTATGACATTCGCCAAAATCTCAACGCACAATACGTGTACCAACTGCCAGTAAAGGTCCGCAGCCAATGGCTCGGGCATTTCGTGAACGACTGGCAGCTCTCGGGAACGCTGTTCTGGCACAGCGGCGTTCCGTTCTCCGTGCTCAGCACACCATATTCAGCGAACGGGAATGGCATCGTACAGGGCAGCGGCCCTCAGTTTGCTAGTCTTGTGCCCGGAGTAGATCCATACTGCCGCCACTGCAACCTCGCCACCACGCAGTCTGGCACCGTGCAGTGGCTGAATCCTGTTGCTTTTGTCTCCGCCATCGATCCCAGCACTGGCGCCTGCGTCGATGGAGATAGCGCAGCAAACTGCCAATTTGGCAGCAGCGGCAGGAACCAGTTCCGTAGTCCCGGATTTACTTGGTCCGACATGTATCTGACAAAGCGAATTCCTCTTCACGAAAAGCTCACCATGAGACTGGACGCGCAGTTTTTCAACGTCTTCAATCATCCCAACTTTGCGCTGCCCAGCCAAGTGCTGGCCGGTGTTCCGGGGAAGCCGTCGACGCAAACAGGGTTCGGGGCGCTGACGTATACCACCTCTCCACCGACTGGTCTGCTCGGCGTGGGTTTGGGCGGAGATAGCAGTCCGCGCATGATCGCTTTTCAGGCTAAGCTGGAATTCTAGTGAGGGAACCAAGAATGATGATCCGACGGCTCATATGCCACGCGAAGAATCTCACTGCTTCGGTGATTAGGTGATCCTTACAAGCCACCACACTTTCCGACAAGCGTTTATCTCATGGAGCTCATGGTTTCAGACCGTACACATCCAATTCTCCCTGCGGATTGGTGGTGCTGACAGGATTGTGCCCGGTTCCGATGTAGACTTTGCCATTCACCACGATGGGCGAAGTGAACTTGATGCCGAGCCCAGCGGCGTCCGCCGCACTCTGCGCGCTGTTGTAGAGTTCCTTGGTCAGATCGCTGGCTTCGTACGCACGCAAGATCGCGGAGGTCGCAGCAACCTTGCCGGGGTCCTGAATCGGCTGGCCATGATCGAGTATCCAAACAATTCCGTTCGTAGTTCCGTCGGCCGAAATGAAAGGAGTTGTCCCGTAGCTGTTGGGCGCAATACTGTCCGGGGTCACTGCGCCAGGCGTGAGTTTTCCATTGGCGTACGTGAACTGGCGTACCGGCCCGCGAACGGTAGTCAGCGAAGGCGTGACTCCAAGGTAGACCGAGTCATTGAAGAAGGCTCCAGTACCGTAGATTTGGTAGCTCGTGACGTCGCTCGTGAGTACTTTTCCCGTGTTGTCTGTGCAGGTGGTGGAATAGGCGGGAGACAGATCCTGTTCGAACCACAACCACTGGGTGGCGCCCGCATCATTGGGCTGCTCTCCACCCAGATTGGCGGTATCCACCAGGTACATCTTGCCGGTTTTCCCGCCAACCAGCGCCTCCGAGGCGCCGGGGAGGAGCAACAGACCGCCAGCCGCCAAGTCGGCATCCCTGCATTGCAGAAACGCCCAGTCGTCAGGCGTGAAGTGATCGAGCAACTTGAGCTGCGCGTTGAACTTCATAACCGAATCGCCAAACGACGTACTGCCGTTGTAAGGTCCGTTGCCGGTCGTGACGTAGATGTTGCCGCTGCTATCCGCGGCGGGACCACCCCCGCCCATCCAGACTCCTCCGGCGCCTCCATACGTGCCATAGCCGTCGATATCCGGACTCATGTTGAAGACGCCTGTTTGGGCCAAGGTCTGGGCATCATAGGCGAGCAGCCACCCGCTATGGCAGCCTCCAAAGCCGACGAACACGCTGCTATCGGCCAGCAGAAGGGCCGCGCGTTGAACACAGGCTGTGGTCAAGGAAAGCACTCCGTTCACAGAATCCGAGTTCGTTCCGGGCACCGACGCTTTGATCACGACGGGCCCTCCGAACTTCTCCGCACCGGTCACGAGATCGATTGCGTGCAAACGGAAAAACGGAGTTGACGCCGCCTTTTGTGACGAAACCACGTACAGGGTATTGGAGGTAAGGTCGATGGCAGGAGTTGACGTAACGCCCAGAGACGGCAGTATGGCGGCTCCAGTCTGAGGTGTCTCTCCAGCCTGGAGCAGGGAACGCTGCCATAGAGGCGAACCGGTGCCATATTGGTCGGCGTCGAAGGCATACACGCTGTCGTTCTCCGTGGCGACGAAAACAACGTTGTGCGCCGTACCCCCAATTGCAAGATTTGAAACATAGAGTGGCTGGGCATAGATGTAGCCGTCGACCAGGTAGGAGAACAGCTTGCCGAAAGAGGTGGCGTTCACGTTTCCTGTGGTCAACGTCGTTTCGTTCGGGTTCAGCCCGGTACGCTCGTTGTCATAGTGCCAGGTGACGACGTTTATTCCTGTACCGCTGCTCACAGTCACTGCGGCAGAGGCCGACGCCGCAGAACTGGACTGGCTGGTCGCTGTGACTGTGTGTGCACCGCCCGTGGATGGCGCGGTATAGAGGCCGGCAGTGCTCACTGTGCCCGCCGTGCTGTTGCCTCCGGGGACGCCGTCAACGCTCCAATTCACAGCCGTGTTAGAGCTGCCAGTGACGCTGGCCGTGAACTGTTGCGTGCCGTTCGGGGCCAAGGTCGCCGAGGTCGGCGAAATGCTGACTGTGATCGGCGATCCGCCTACCGTAAAGTTCTCGCTCTTTATGACCCATGCACCGTTGTAGAACTGCACGGTCAGGTTGTGGGTACCGTTCGCGACCGGCAACGAAGTATTAACAGTGCTCGATGTCGTGGTCTGGAACTCCAGAACGCTGTCGATGTAGGCCAGCATTTTGGTGATTGGTGTCGAAGAATTGCCGACCGCCGATATCTGCACCGGGCTTGTAACGGTAGCGCCGGAGGCGGGGCTGCAAATCGTTACCGACGGCGGCCCCGAAGCGGGTGAACACGGGCCGCCGCCACCCCCACTGCTGGTGACCGTAACGATAGCGGTATCGCTCTTGGTGGTATCCGCCACGCTGGTCGCCACGATATTGTGAGTTCCGTTGGTGGATGGAGCCGTATAGAGGCCCGCGTTGGTAATGATTCCAACCGTCGTGTTGCCGTTAAAGAATCCATCGACCGACCAAGTTACCGCGGTGTTGCTGGTGTTGAGCACGGTCGCGGAGAACTGCTGCTTCGCGCCGGGCGCGAGGGTCGCGGCGGTGGGTGTAACGACAACCGACACCGGCGCCGTTCCCGTGCCCGAGACGGTGATGATGACCGTACTCTTGAACACCGCCCCGGAGCTGTCCCACGCGTTCACCGTGATGTTGTGTTGTCCGGCTGATAACGATAAGGACGTGCTGAGCTGATTCGCACTCACCTTATCCGCAATGACGTTGTCGAGGTAAACGATCATCGCCGTGACTGGGTGCGCGTTGTCGGTGGTTCCGGCGGTTACCGTAACGGGAGAGCTGACAGTTGCACCATTCGCCGGAGTGCAGATGGTGACCGAAGGCGAAGTCGGGTTCAGAGCACACGGAGCGGCAGTGGCCTCCGACGAAACCAACAGAAGAACGCTAAACAGTTGCGAGAGCAGAAGGCACACGCCCCACACGCGCGGCAGGTCCGTGAACAGAGTAAATCGGCGATGCACGAGAGCCTCCACTGGTCAGCTTTGTTTAGCTACATGGATGCTGGGTGAATCGAGCAGGTGGCCAGGGTTTCACCAGGAAAATCGATGCGCAGAAAGGGCAGGCAACGCTGCAATTGAAAAGTCTTGGTGGAAATCAATCCGAGTATCCGCGCGCTGGGTGGATAGATAACGGTAAACGCCGCTCGATCCTGCAATACGGTCCCGCAGTCGGGTTCTAGAAAGTTAGAAACGCGATGGTGCCTGGCTCTGCTATCTGCCGTCCAAAGTGCGAATGGGATTTCCCTGCATCAAGGTTTTCTTAGCTTATTGCATAGCCTGTTGCCAGACTGCCATTGGGATGACGTGCTGATTCCATCGGGCAAACCAGGCGATGCAGGCGTTGAGGTGCTCCCGAGGATCTTCGGGCATCTTCGCCGGCTCACATTCATTGATGACAGACTAGTCCAGCGGACGGAACTCGAGGGGCTTTGGCTTAGCGTTCTTGAACACTGCTTGAGTCGAGGATCCTGCGCTAAGTTCGTTGAAGAACAATCTCCTCATGCCCGGCTCAACGTTCTCACGGATGAACTCCACGATGAGTTCGGCAGAGATGGTCAGTTCGCTCTTGACCCGGGCGGAGAACTGCAACACGACACCTCAACGCACGAGGTAGTACTGGGCAGCAAGCGGTGCCAGGTACAGACCGCCTCGGTCGAGCTGTGTTACTCGCGATCGATACCACCCCTCGCCCGTGAGGAAACAAAAAAACATTTTCGTCGCGATGCACCTAGTCGAGCGACGAATGTCGCCTGCATCTTGGTCACTTCGGCGACGATGGAGACGCCGGAGCCTTCGTTCAGGATCTCGACGCCGTAGATCTTCATTGCGGGGGCCTTGCCCAGTTCGGAGGCGCCGGCCAGGGTGATGTCGAAGGGCAGGATCTGATCGGAGTACCAGGGCTTGGCGAGCTGCTTCATGCCATCGACCGAGGTCATCGGGGTGTTGAGCGAACCGTTCAAGGCGGTGACGGATGCGCCGGCGGAGGGCTGTCCTGCGGCGCCGCGGACCAGGGTGGCATTGAAGATGGCGTTCTGGAACAGGTAGACGTTCTGGTCGGAGTTGAACTGGGGACGGACGTCATCGATGTTGGCGACGAACTGGCCACCCAGCTTCCAGACCAGATCCAGTAGAGCGTGACGGTCGAAGACAGAAATCGGCGGGTAGGGGTCTGCATGCTTTGGCTCGACGATTATTGATCCGGCCCTGACGGAATGCTACGCGGCGGCATAGGTGACATCCTTCTGCCGGAAGTAATCCCGGACGCGTTGTGGTTGTTTTTGAACGCTGCGCAAGGCGCGCACTGCGGTTTTG
>Ga0182030_10018515_pt1 | contig 13348 bp, 7 predicted proteins | sample 812S3MmetaG_FD_121299 | JGI IMG/M metagenome (GOLD analysis project Ga0182030, IMG submission 121299) | Permafrost microbial communities from Stordalen Mire, Sweden - 812S3M metaG (Illumina Assembly) | ecosystem: Environmental > Terrestrial > Soil > Wetlands > Permafrost | place: Sweden... | reverse complement strand
TGATCCAGGCCAACTTGCCGCTGGTTGTTAAAATCCGCCGCGCCTATGGCGGCGTGGGACTGCCGCTGCTGGATCTGATCAACGAAGGGAACATTGGGTTGATGAAAGGTGTCAGGCGCTTTGATCCCAAAAGAGGGACAAAACTTTCCACCTATGCGTCATGGTGGATCAAACAGGCCATCAAACGGGCACTGGCAAACCACTCGAAAACCATCCGCCTGCCCGTGCATGTCACGGACCGGCTGTTACAGATCCGGCGGGCTGAGGCTAAACTGCACGAATCATTGGAACGGGAACCGACCGATGATGAGATTGCCGGCCATCTTGGGCTGGACGAGCGCCGCGTCCGTCAATACCGCGAAGCTGCCCGGACACCAGTCTCGCTTGATTCGCCAATCGGCATGGATGATTCACTGTCTGTCTCGGAAGTCGTCCCTGATCCTGCCGCGGTCGCCCCCTTGGACCGGCTCATCCAAACCACCGACAGGGCGTTGGTCCGCGAAGTTCTGGTCACCTTGAAGGCGCGGGAGGGAAAAATTCTGGCGATGCGTTTCGGGCTGGACGATGGCGAACCAAAGTCACTCGAAGTCATTGGCAACCGTTTCGGCGTTACGCGCGAGCGCATCCGGCAGATTCAGGAGCAGGCGTTGCAGAAACTGCGCGCTAAAATTAAAAAGCGGGAGAAGCCAACAAACCCATAAGTAAAAACTCGCTTTGAATTGCGGGGTTCTAATGGCGAAGTCAAAAATGGACGCGGCAACTGGAACGGTCTAATCTCGTCGTCATGAGCTGGCGTGAATTGAGCGATTTTTTGCATCGACAGCGGACGGAAATGTCCGCCCGTCCCATCTCTGAATTTGCCGAGGTCGGGGAAAAAGCGGCGGACACCTTCAAGCGGCTCGAAGCCGCGACCCGTGAATCGCTTAAGACCGCCATTCGTGAATTTGCCAGAACCAGAAAGTGGCCACCGCTGTCGGACGAACAATCATTGGTTCTTTATTTTCGTCTCAGCCAGGGCGTTGATCTGGCAATGGCGTTGAGTCAGAACAAGACGGGACTTTTTTCCACCCGGGAAACCGATGAGTCGGAAATGATCCAGTGGGCGCTAAACGAGGCTTGGGAATATCCCGGACTGCCCAACACCGTCCGCTTTTTGTCCGACCGAAGGCGCACCGCCAGCGGCGAAAAATGGAATTAATTATTTAGTTGGCGGGTCGCAGCGGATCCGGGGGTGACTGCGTTCATCTCCTAAAATCCGGCCAAACTAAAAAACGTGATTTATCATGTGACGTATCAGGAAATAAAAATTCTGCTGGAACATCCGGCAGCGGGTCTGCTGCGCAGCCAGAATGCAGCGATGGTGCTGGGGTTCCTTTCGCACGCCTTCAAAGCCCAGCACCGGGCGACGCTGCCGGAAGGCCAGCTCCGTGCGCTGCTGGACGCCTACCTGGAAGACCTTCGTCACGATGACCCGGAAGGCTATCCGATGACGTCCGCCCAGTATTTGGGAATCTGGTGTGATGACGCCCACCGGTTCTTGCGAAAATTCTATAGCGAAGATTCCAACGAGCCGGTGTTTGAATTGACCTCCGGTTCCGAAAAAGCGCTACTGTGGATGGAACAGCTTCAGGGCAACACCGGCTTCGTGGGCACCGAGAGCCGCTTGGAAAGCATCTTCTCCGGTCTGGACGACATCCTCAAAAACACCACCACTGACGTCAATGTCCGCATCCAACAGTTGCAGGCCGATGCCGCCCGCATCCAGGAAGAGATTGACCGGATTCGGGCGACCGGTGCCGTGCCCATTTACACGCCGGTGCAGGTCAACGAACGGTTCGCCTTGATGGTGTCCACCGCACGCGAACTGTTGAGCGACTTCCGGCTCGTTGAAGAAAATTTCAAACAGATCGCGCAGGAAATTGCCGAACACCACGCCAAACCGGAGTTCACTAAAGGCGACATTCTTGGCCGCATGCTGGATGCCGACGATGCGCTTAAGAAATCCGAGCAAGGCCAGTCCTTCTATGCCTTCTGGGGATTGTTGCTGGCCACCGAGCGTCGGCAGAAATTTCAGGAATCCCTGCAAAATGTTTTGTCGCTACAGGATCTCAACGAACGCCTGAAAAGCAATCCCCTGCTGCGAAATCTCATTTCCCATCTGTTGATCGAGGGCGAAAAAGTTTTGGATTCGCACCAGCGCATGACGACGAATTTGCGACGGGTTCTGGACACGACCCGGGCGATTGACCGGGCCCAGGTCCAGTCCCTGATCAAGGACATCCATTCACTGGCGGTGAGGGTGAAAACCGATCCTCCGGATGCACCCATCTGGTCGGTGGAGATTCCCAACGAATTTTTTAACACTATGAGCCGTCCGCTCTGGCAGGCGCCGGATGCCGTCAATGCCGTGACCGGCGTTGAGGTCGCGGATGATCGCATCAGCCTGGAGTTGCTCAAAAAGTTTTCAAACCTGCCGCACATCCGGCTGCTTGAACTGCGCAAAAATGTGGACGCCTGCCTGAACGAAAACAGCACGATGACGCTGGAAATGGTTTTGGATCGGCATCCGCCGAAATATGGCATCACCGAAGTTCTGGGCTACCTAATTGTCGCCCTAGAAAATCAGAAACATTTTGTCGGCGAAGAAGAGGATGTCATCACCATCCCCGGTCGTATGCCATCCCGGTGGCGGGTTCCCAAAGTTCTATTTTGTAAATAACCATGAATGCCCAATCCCTCGAATTCTCAGATCTGTCGTTCATCCTGGTCCGGCTGCTGCGCGAGCCGATTTACCGCGAGGACAAGGACGCCTGGGAAGTGCTGCGCGCCCAGCAGGAAAAAGTCCGCCACTATTTCCATCAGATCGGGCAGGAACTGGTGATGGACGAGGCCGAGGGCTACGGGTTCCTCCGCCAGTTGGAGGCTGAAGGTGTGGATCGGATTCCGCGGCTGAACCGCCGTATGCCGTTGACCTATCAGGCCACGCTTTTGCTGGTTTGCCTGCGTGAGGAATTTTGCCGGTTTGACACGACGGCACCGGATGCAACGCGGTTGGTCAAAACCCGCGGCGAACTTCAGGATTTGGTGGCGGCTTTTCTGCCCGAGTCCACCAATCAAGTGCGCGATTTGGGCAAGGTGGACTCGGCCATTCAGCGGCTCAAGGAATTGGGATTTCTGAACCAGATCAATGATGATCCGGAAGAATTTGAAGTGATGCGCATCGTCAAAGCCCGGCTGGGACCGAACGAATTGGAAGCCATCAAAAACAGGTTAAAAGATTATGCAAGCGCTCATGCCGATTGAGAACAATGGAAAGCAACTGCTGCCCGGGTTCCGCCTGAAGCGGCTGGAGATGCTGAACTGGGGCACCTTCAACGGCCAGGTGCAGCGAATGCAGCCGGACTGCCGGTGGACCATGCTGGTGGGTGTGAACGGCACCGGCAAATCCACGGCGGCCGATGCGTTACGGACATTGCTGGTTCCGCCGGCCCGCTCGACCTACAACGATGCCTCGATTGATCACAAATTGAAACACTCGCGGCGGGATCGCACCAAGCGCACCTACATCCGCGGCGCCTACGGCGCCACCAGCCAGGAGGATTCGGCCACGGCGTTGACTCAATATCTCCGGTCGGAAGGTGTGCAGTCCATCTTGTTGGCCGTGTTCACCAACGAGTTCACGGGCAGCGAGGCGACTCTGGCCCAGATTCTTTGGGATCAGAACGACAAAACCGACCAGATCTATATGGTGGCCAAGTCGGATAAAAATATTCATGACCACCTGACGGATCTGGGCACCTCGCGTGAAATGCCGAAGGCCCTGCGGCGACGGGGTTTTGAAACCTACAATTCATTTGCGGGCTATGAAGAGTCGTTCCGACGTCTGATCGGCATTCCCGGCGCCGGTGCCCTGGAAGTTTTTAATCAGGCCATCGGAGTCAAGGAGGTCACGGATCTGAACCGGTTTGTGCGGCTGCACATGCTGGAAGACTCCAACATGGTTGATTTTATAAATACCCAGATCAAGCCTCATTACACGCAGTTAAATGCCTGTTGGGAGGCGATCAAAAAGGCGGAGAACCAGCTCATAGTCCTCAAACCCCTGGCCCAAAATTATCGGAAAATGACGGACACCCAGAAGTTGAAGGAATCTCTGGATGAACTCAAGGGGGCATTGCCAGGATATTACGCCCAAAAACAATTGGAATTACGCTTTGCATTTCATGAGGCACTGGAGGAAAAAATCAACCAGCAGGAAGCCGAACGCACGGTTTTAGCCGGCGAACAGGATGCTGATCAGACCAAAAAAACTTCGATTACAATCGCCATCGGCAACGATGAAATCGGGCAGCGGCTTAAAGATATTCAGCGCGATATCAATGATGCTGTCCGCGATCGTGATATAAAAATGAAGGCGGCCGGTGAGTTGAAACAGCATCTGGCCATCTTGCAACATCCGCCGGCATTGGAAACTGCGGAACAGTTCGACACGATGCGTCGAAAACTGCTGACCGACCGCGGCCCCATGGAAACCAATTTGGAGGACATGGAGAAAAAGCAATTGGAACACGGCGTCGCAAAAAAACATGCGGAGGAAAACCGGGAGAGCATTGCCAAGGAGGCCGAGAGCGTCCGCAATAACAAGGTTTTGATTCCAGAACATCTGGTGCGCATCCGTGCGTTGATCTGCCAAAAGAGCGGCATCCCGCTGGATGAATTGCCGTTTGCCGGCGAATTGATGGAGGTAAAACCGGAATTTAAGGAATGGACCGGGGCCATCGAGCGATTGCTGCACAATTTCGGCACTTCGTTGCTGGTTCCCGAGCGGAGCTACTTTGCCGTGGCCAAATATATCAACCACCATCATTTGGGAGCCCGACTGGTATTCTTCCGCGTGCCGACCGCAAAACCGACGGTCCGGACGGATTTTCTAAATGATCCCAAACGGGTGCCGTTCCGGTTGGTATTTGATGAAGCTAAGTCTCTGACTGAATGGGTGAAGGCCGAGGTGGTGCGCCGATTCAGTCATTCCTGCTGTGATGACATCCAAGCGTTGAACCAGGTGGATTATGGCATCACCCGCGAGGGGTTGATTCGTGACGGCAGCCGGCATGTTAAAGATGACCGCTCGGCCATCAATGACCGGTCGCATTACGTTTTAGGTTGGAACACGCAAGGCAAGCTGGCTGCCTTGGCGGAAGAATTCGAGGTTGTCGCCAAGAAAATCAAAGACTTGGACGAAAAACTCTCCAACGTGGGTGGCAAAATCAAAACCTTGCAGGCAAAGCTTGCGGCCATTCGCGGGGCACTGAACATCGAGAATTTCGATGACATCAATTTTCAGCCGGAACTGAAGACGCTTGAACAGTTGCATCACGAGCAAGAGCGGCTCAAGAAAAGTTCCGACAAAATTCAGGAACTGGAAAAAGAACTGGCCGAAACCGAGAAGCGATTGATTAAACGCGGCGAAAAGTTGAAAAATCTAGGCGAACATATCGGTGGATTGAAAAAGCAGCTGGCCGAAAACATGGCTCGTGTCAACAAGCTCAAAGCCGCGTTACATGGAATGACAACGGACTTGGTTGCGGTTCAGGCACAGGTGGAAAAATTGCAGGAGACTGAGAAGTTGACCATTGAAAATATTGAAGACGTGGAGGACGCAGTTGCGAACAAAGTTCAACGGAAAATTGACGATCAAGCCGGCGCCATCAGCAAACTGGAAAGCAGCGTGGTTCTGGCCATGGGGCGTTTTCTCTCTGCATTTCCGGATGAAACCGCCGATCTGAAGGCGGACATTTCCTATGGGGAAGAATTTTGCAAATTGGCAGAACAGATCGAGGGCGAACAGTTGAAAGTTTACAAAGAACGTTTTTTCTCCCTGCTCAACACGAACCTCATCATGGACATCGCCGCGCTGAACACCAAGCTGTCCGAAGCCGAGGGCGACATCCGTAAGCGCATTGAGGCGGTCAATCTGTCGCTCAAGAAAATCAAATTTTCACTGGAGACTTATGTGCAAATCATAATGTCCCCCACCAAGACAGATGAATTCAACCGGTTCAGGGCCGACCTCAAAAAATGCCTGTCGCACGGAATAATGCCGGCTCCCGAAGAGCAGGAACGGATTTACACCAACATCCGCGAGTTGATTGCCCGCTTCGACAAGGAACCGGAATGGACCAACCGGGTGACCGACGTGCGCAACTGGCTCGAATATGGCGTCCGCGAACTGTATGCGGCAGACAACACCGAGGCGGAATATTATTCGGCCTCGTCCGGCAAATCCGGCGGGCAGAAAAGCCTGCTCGCTTTCACCATCCTTGCCTCGGCCATCACCGCCCAATACGGGCTGAATGGCGACCAGGATGACATCCACCGGTTCCGGCTGGTGGTGGTGGATGAGGCCTTCGGCAAGACAGACGAGGAAAATTCACAGCGGGCGTTGGAGCTGTTCAAGGAGTTGGGCTTGCAGCTGGTGGTGATCAATCCGTTCGACGCCAAGAGCCGCATCGTGGAGGATTATGTGGATTCATATCATCTGGTCACCAAGCAGGACGAGGTCTCGTCGCTTCGCCGCGCCTCGCGGGCGGAGTATGAATCCGTGCGGGAGGTCAATTGATCATGCTGACACCCACTGAAATCCAAGGCATGGCGGAGCGCAAGTATCCGGCATTTCTGCAATCGCTGGTGACCGGGGAATCAATTTTCCCCATGCGAATCCGTTTTGGCATCCCCTCGACCACCGATGATTTTGCCAAATTACAGCAAGAGGTCACAACCCTGGCCGCCGGCAATTTTGGCTTCACGATTGAATGGGAGGAAAAGAAGACCCGGAAGCATGGCACTCAAAAACTGCCCAGCCAGGTGCGGTTTGACTCCGAAGATCAGTTTGTCAAAGCATTGGGAAAAGCACGCGAGGTTCAATTATTTCGCGCCAATATTTCGGCCTCGCTGTCAAGGCTGCCCCAGCTTCGCGACTGGCTGGTCTCGCATGTGAAATGGGTGGTCGAATTCGGAACCATCTGGAATGAGATGTTGCTCGTGGGTGAATATTTTCTGGCGAATCCCCACCCTGGCCTTTACACGCGACAACTGCCTATCGCGGTGCACACAAAATTTATCCAGGAAAACACCAGAGTGATTGGCAGCCTGCTGGATTTCCTGCTTCCCGATGAAGCCAAGTCAGACGGGAATTCGTTCGAAGAACGCTTCGGCTTGAAGCCACTCGAGCCATTGGTCCGGTTCCGCGTGCTGGATCAAATGCTGCTCAAAACACTGGCGCTTTCCCATTCCGAAATGGGGTTGCCGCTTGATATCTTCTGTCGCCTACCCATTTACAACTTGCACGTCATCATCACCGAAAACCTGATGAATTTTGAATGCCTGCCTGAAGCCGCCAACACTTTGGCCATCTGGGGACAGGGCAATGCCGCCGAGCTGTTGCACAAAGTGCCCTGGCTGGCCGACTGCGATGTGTATTACTGGGGCGATATTGACGAGCACGGGTTTCAAATTCTTAGCCGCCTTCGCAGCAAGTTCCCGAGCATCCGCTCCGTGATGATGGAGGTCGATACGTTTGAAAAATACCGCCATTTGACGGGCGCAGGTGAAACGGCCGGCAAACCTCCCAGCAACCTTACGGCTGAAGAACAGAAGGCTTACGATATTGTCGCGCGGGAAAACCTGCGCCTAGAACAGGAGAAAATCCCGCAACCGGTTCTTGGAGATTTTATCACGTTTAAGCACTAAACCATTTTTATATTGTTTACATGATATATCGGGTCAGCTTCGTTGATTTGCTGAACCAACAATAATCCGTAAGCGATTCAAACTGGATTGGACAAATCTTTAATGAAAGACAGAAGCTTTTTGATTTCAGCTTCACTGTCATGCCACCAGTCGGTGGACCAAATGCGATAGAGCGTCCACCCCAGCCCTTCCAAGATGTGCTGCCGTAGTTTGTCGCGATCCCGCGCTGTAGCGGCCCGGTGATAGGTGGCGCCGTCGCATTCCACACCTAGCAGGTAGCGTCCCTGATTGGCGGGGTCTAAAATTCCCAAGTCAATCCGGTAGCCAGAACAACCCACCTGATGATGAATTTCAAATCCCGCTGCGCGCACCCGGTCGGCCACCATCCGCTCGAATTCAGAATCCACCTCGCCGTCGGCTGACGCCGAGGTGACCGCCGCCAACGCGCCGGCGCCTCGTTCGGCATAATCGAGAAAATATTTGAGGTCTCGCACCCCACGGGCACGCGTGCGGGTGAGATCAATCTGGTCAGCACGCAGCCCGCTGAAAACAAGCACCTCATGCTTGGCCCGGGTGATGGCAACATTCAAGCGGCGTTCACCACCATCCCGATTAAGTGGGCCAAAATTCATGGCAACCCGACCACTCTCGTCAACCCCGTAGCAGATGGAAAAGAAAATCACATCCCGCTCGTCCCCTTGGACATTTTCGAGATTCTTCACAAAGACCGGTTCCCCTTCCACCGGCGGTTCATCGCCAAAGTGAACCTCAATTTCAGGATACTTGCGCCGCTCCTCATCCAGAAGGTTTTCAATGAGCTGCTGCTGGGCCAAGCTGAACGTCACAACCCCATAGGAACGACGAGGACCATCTGGATTACGCAGACGCGCGATCAATTCTGCCACCAAAGCATCCGCCTCCCCGCGATTGGTTCGGGACTTTCCCTTGTCATACCGCGCCTCGGGCAAATGTCTGAATTTCACTCCTCCCTGGGTGATTTCCGCCGACGGGAAAGTAAGGAGCTCGTTTTCGTAGTATTGACGGTTGCTGAACGTAATCAGTCCCTCATGGCGGCTGCGATAATGCCATTGGAGGCGTTTGTGCCGCATCTGATTGCTCATCAGTTCGTCCAGAATGCTTTCCAAATCCTTGAACTCCTCCGGAGCCAGGCTGTCCTCGTCATCACCAGCACTGTTGAAAAAATTTGTTGGTGGCAACTGCTTGGGATCGCCCACCACGATGAGTTGCTGGCCACGGGCGATGGCCCCGATTGCATCCCAGACCGGAATTTGGGATGCCTCATCAAAAATGACCACGTCAAAAATGGCGTGAGATGGTTCAAGATATTGCGCCACCGACAACGGACTCATCAGGACGCAAGGCTTAAGCCGGGGTAGCAGATTGGGGATGCGGCTTAACAGCTGGCGCACTGGTATGTGCCGCATCTTCTTGGAAATCTCCCGCCGCAGCAGGCCGATTTCCGCCTTCGGTATGTCATCGTGACCTTGGTCGCGAGGAATGCCGGCGGCCAGCCGGATGCGAATAATTTCCCGGGTCAATTCGGCGATCTTTTCATCAACCTCACGGAAGCGGTCAATCCGTTCGTTTTGTTCTCGACCAAAAAATTCCCGCAAGGAGGCTTCACGTTCAACGACCGCAAAGAAAAATTCACGTCGGAAACTTCGCTCAAACAGGTTGGAAATATCCATGGCATCACCGCCAGGAGATTCCAGCCTGGCAATCACCGTGGACAGCCCCAGTTTCGTCGCTTCACCGCGAACCTTCTGCCAGAAGCACCACTCACGAATTTGATGCCATGCCGATGGGATTCGCTGGGCCAACTTTTGTATTGCGGTCAAGTGATCGGAGGCCGAATCAAGACTTTCACGCCGGAGACGGACTTCGGAAACAAGGGCGGTAAAGACAGCATTAAATTCTGCCTGTGTGTCTCGATAACGCACCAGCCTAGTGCCAATAGTTGTATTTGCGGCATATACCGCCGGCCCTTCAGCAAATAAGCTGGCCAGCAGTTGGCGCAACTGTCCCAACCAAACAAGATCATCGCCAGCACAGGCCAGCATACGAGCGTGAAGTGTTTCACCCCATGCGCGTGCGCGTGCCACTGCGTCGGCATTCGGCTCACCTTTCGCCCACAAAATGCCAAGACAATCTTGGGCGATGGTGGCAGCAGGGTAGAGTTCGCTGTTAATAGCGCGAAGCCGGGCCGCATCTGTCTGAAACACACTGACGGTTGAAGCGAGGGTTGACAAATGGTCGGCAGCATCTTCCAACGGGCCGCGGCGGATGTCGGCAGATGCCAGCAGAGTTTCATAAGCTGCATCGAATTTGGTAATCGCCTCGCGATAACGGTTCAGACGATTACCGATGACCGTGCCGACTTCATAACTCGCAGTTCCCTGTTTGAAAAGGCTGGCGATGAGTTTGCGCAATTGATCCAGCCAAGCTGAATCTTCACCAGCCAACGACACGAGCCGCTCCTCAAAGGCTACACCCCACGCCCGGACTTGAATTAAATGATCCAGCTGGGGCTCGCCCCGGTTCCAGATGGGGCCAAGCAAAGGTTCTGCCTTGGGCACAGCGGCCACCAGTTCGGCATTAACGGTGCGAAGCCGCAACGCAGCTTTAAGCACTTCACCCATCGTGGCCGAATCCAGTTTGGCTTGATCCGAACGCGCGGTTTGAAGGTGTCGACGGACGTTGGCAATATGCAGCCACTTGGGCAGGAACCATGTTTTCTGTGCGGCCTGCCATTTTTGGTTCAGCAAGTCCAGGTTCAAGGCCAGCAACTTCGGTTCGTCATATCCCGACAATTTTCGTCGAAGATCAACGCGTTCCCGAACCAATGCAATCCATCGATCAAAATCCGCAACCCACTCCGGCCAAGGGGACAGGGCAAACTGCTCGCCGACCGGAACAGGTGCCAGCAGACTGTCCACCAAGGCAATCAGATGGGCAATATCGCCCCGGGTGGCCGCAGCGCGGGGAAAATGCAGCCACCCATGCAAATCCTGCGCCGCCTCCAGCGCCTGCTTGGTCAAAATTTGAATCTCCCGGCATTGCTCAAAGATTTGTTCAGCATCATTTGCAGACCAAGATTCACAGACCAATGTTTTTGTTGTTTGGGAATGCGGTTTATGAATCGGCGCCAGCCGGCCTCGTAATACGTCGCGTTCGCGCACCAGCGGAATCCAGCTGTCCAGATTGGCAGATAATTGATTCCACGGTGTAGTGGCAAAAGCAGGGCCAACCGGCTCTGGGGTTAGCAGGCTTTCGACCAACGCCAGCAAGTTAACCATGTCGGCGCGGGATACGGTGGAACCCGGACAATGAAGCCAGACCCGCAATTCATTCAGAGCCGCAGCGGTGGGTTGAACCAGCCTTTCCACGCCATGTATCTGTTCCAATGTGCGTTCGGCCCAAGCTGGCGACCATTCCTCACAGGCCAGCAACGCCAACGGATGGTCTGCCAGCGGAAGCAGCGGTCGGGAACGCTGCTGCAAAAGTTTGGCCTGTTCCCGCGCCCGCTCCAGCATTTCCACCGATGTTTCAAGGATGGATGGCCACGATTCAAGCGGCACGGTTGGCTCTTGCTGGCGAGGCAGAAGATAATCCAGGCAATGATATGCACTGAGCCCACAAGAATGACGTTTATGGAGCGCGCGAGTATAGCCATTTAACGTATTGCGTAACCGTTCCAATTCCCCAGCCCGATGCTCCCAATCCGTCGCACTGGAATCGGTCATGAATTTCAGGCTCTGATCAAACTGCGCCACCACGTCGGCCTTTCCGGTTTTATTGGAATGGAGTTCCAAGCAAAATGGCTCAAGATTTTCCTCGCGCAACCGCCGGTAAACCACGTCGAGCGCGGCCCGCTTTTCAGCAACAAAAAGAACTTTTTTTTCCACTGGCCAAACAGTGGGCAATGATATTGGCAATCGTCTGTGATTTTCCCGTTCCAGGCGGGCCTTCAAGCACAAAATCATGGCCGGCGGCAGCCGCCATGACGGCGGCCAGCTGCGATGAATCTGCGCTGCGCGGGCAGAATATGTCCCGCGGGTGATAGTCATTGTCGAGTTGCTCCGGACGAATATCTGTTGTCGGATTGGGATAGGGAGTTCCCGCCTCGTTCACCAAATGATTGACCACGCGGTTGCGAGTCAGGGCATCCAAGCGGTCAGCCAGATCCTTCCAAAGCAGAAATTTTGTGAACGAAAATTGTCCCAGCCAGACCTCGGTCTTAACCTCCCAGCCCGGCAGGTCGCGAACCGCTTCGCGGAAAACACGAAACACCCGACCGACATCCACTCCGCTGTGATCTTCCGGCAAAGGGTCAAGTCCGGGAATATCCTTTTGAAAATGTTGCCGGAGCATTTCCATCAACGTGACATTTAGGCGGGTTTCTTCGTCTATGCGCCGCAACGAAAAGCCTTCCAGCACGGATTTGCGCTTCAGTTCAACCGGAACCAGCAACAGGGGTGCGCGAAAAATCCGGTCGCTGTGTTCCGCTTCACGCCACTCAAGAAACCCAACGGCAGCAAACAGCGTGTTGGTGCCATTCTCGTCAATGGCGTTGCGCGCAGAACGAAAAATCTCCGTCAACCGGCGGGCATGTTCAGTCTCGTCAACGTGGGTGTGCAGCCGACCGTGTTTGAGTTCATCGGTCAAATGTTCCGCCAGCGCATCGGCGCGTTGTTGCTGGGTATAGGCCGCCTCGCTTCGCGGATCGTCTTCGCCCATGACCTTGGGCCGCGGCCGGAGGAGCAGCTCTCGCTCTGCCGCAAGTTCATCTTCCACATTTTCCGGCAAGTTGGAGAGAATACGGACAGTGGCCTTGGTCTCTCGGAAATTTAAAAGCCGGTTGCGTAAACTTAAATCAAGCAACCGGCTTTTCCATTGATCAATGCGGGTGGCAGATTTGACCGAGATTTTCGGCTCGACCTTCAGCGGTTCGGCAAAATCCCGGTTTCCAATACCCACCTCGACCACCGGTCTGACAGTGGCGCCAGCGCCTCCCGTCAGTTCAGCTGGTTGGTTTGGGATGGGCAACGGATGAATGCGAGCAAGCCGGGCACGTCGCACGTCCAGCGCGAGCCGGAATGGCTTCCCGCCCTGCAAGTGCGGCTGAGCCAAAAGTTCGGCGTCCTTAAGCGTGCCCGGCGTTTCATTGGTCACCGTGGTGCATTCAAAGACGGCCACCAACTCATCTGCGACCAGTTTGCGGATGTGTTGCAAATCATCGCTGGAGGCCTCTGGGAGAGTTCGTTCTTCGAGCCAGCAACCGGCATAGGCATGGCTTTCGTGCATCAGCACGAGCGGATGCAATCCGACCTGTTCACAACACGCGCAAAAGAGCAGTGACAAGTCGAGGCAGTTGGCAAAGCGCTGCGACATGATGTCAGCAGGTGTCCTGACTTTCTGTCCGGTATTTTCAAAACTTGCCGGGGCCACGATATAGCGTAAGCGTCCGGCTGGGTGCAGGGTTGACGCGGCAGGTTGGCGTGATTGGAGTTACTTGGCTGCGGGGTGCCAGCGACCGGGCAAGATGTTGGGAACTTCGGATTGTTTCATGGCAGGCAGG
>Ga0182030_10018514_pt1 | contig 13349 bp, 11 predicted proteins | sample 812S3MmetaG_FD_121299 | JGI IMG/M metagenome (GOLD analysis project Ga0182030, IMG submission 121299) | Permafrost microbial communities from Stordalen Mire, Sweden - 812S3M metaG (Illumina Assembly) | ecosystem: Environmental > Terrestrial > Soil > Wetlands > Permafrost | place: Sweden... | reverse complement strand
GTCACCGGCGGGGCGGGCGGCGATTTGAAACTGGCCGCAGCCGAAGGCGTGGACACGTTCGTCACTGGCGAAGGCCCGCATTGGACGTTTGCGCTGGGCGAGGAATTGGGGCTGAATGTTTTTTATGGCGGCCATTACGCCACGGAAACTTTCGGCGTGAAAGCGCTGGCGGCGCACCTCGCCAATAAGTTCAACGTGCCGTGGGAATTTCTGGATCACCCGACGGATTTGTAGTGGCGGTTTGTGACCGTCGTTCATCGGGTGAGGCTACGGCCGAGAATAATATTCCGCAAAATTGTCCCATGATTTTGATTCGCTCCAGCCCGGCGCAAATTGCATCGCCGGTTCGGTGTTCACGCGCTTGAGCGGTTCGCTGAAATCCTCCTGCCGTAACAATTTGAATTCGCACGCCCAACCGGTTCGCGCTTTCACTTCGCGCGCGACGCGCTCGGTGAATTGACCTTGTTTCTCAACGTAGCCGCTGGGATTTATTTTCAGCAGCGGCGCTTGGGCCGACGCAACACTGTCCGCAAAAGTCGCGTAAGCCACCGCCAACAAATCCGCATGGATATTATCGCGGACGTAGTCAGGCGTTTTCACCTCGGCAGTTTTCCCCGCCTGCCAGTTTCGCATCAGGTAAGCCGTGAAACGCGCCTCCTCAAACGGGCCGAACGGATTGGGAATGACGAATTTGCCCAGCGGCACCTTGGCTTCGCCACAGAAGTCGCGGAAAATTTGGGATGTCAGCCCCTTGGAAAGTCCGTAGGGCGAGGCGGCGACCAGCGGTTCGCTGCCCGCGCCTTCGTCTTTTTCAAAAACGGTTCCGGTCAGAATAACCGACTTCAAACCTTGCGCTTTCATCGCAGCCAGCACTGCGCGCAGATTGTGCGTGTTGTTTTCCACGGCGCGCTGCGCGTTGAAGTCGGGGCTTTTGTAATTGGTCACGTCGGCAGCATGATGGCAGAGCAGGTCAAAAGATTGTTCGCGAATGATGTTCAGAAAAGTTTCCGACCCAAATGACGCCTGCGGAATGAAGCGACAAAACGCCCGGAGTTTTTCCATCCGCTGGCCGCGCGTGCCGTCGTAACCAGCCAGATTTTTGGTGACCGGACAAATGATTTCGTGGCCGGCGGCAGCCAGTGCTTTGACGAACCAGAAGCCCGTGAACGAACTCGCGCCGGTGAAAAGAATTTTCATGGCAGCCCGGCCAGCAGGGGTTGCTGCCGGTCGCGTTCGGACAAGATGGCGTCCGGCAGCGGCCAGCGGATGCCGACCGCCGGATCGTTCCAGCGCAGGCCGCGCGCGAGGTCGGGATGATAAAATTCCGACATCTGATAAAACACTTCACTGTTGTCGGCGAGGCATTGGAAACCGTGGGCGAAACCGCCGGGAACGTAAAGCTGGCGGTGATTTTCGGCGGACAACTCAAAGCCTTCCCATTTTCCAAACGTCGGCGAATCCCGGCGCACGTCCACGAGCACGTCAAAAATGGCCCCGGCGGCGCAGCGGATCAATTTGATCTCCGGCTTGGGTTCCGCCTGGAAATGCAAGCCGCGGATCATGCCGCGCTTTTTGGTGCGCGTGAGATTGCATTGCGGCCAGCGCGTGTTTAATTCCAGCGCGGCAAATTCCTTCTCACAAAAAGTCCGCGCCAGAAAACCGCGCTCATCCGCGCGCAGTTCCAGCTCCATCAGCCACAGGCCAGACAGCGATGTGCGGGAAAATTTCATGTCATACAACCGCCACTTGCGGGATGGGAATGATGAATTTGCCGCCGCCGGCGCGGTAGACTTTTTGTTGCGAGAGAATTTCCTCGGCAAAATTCCAGGTGAGCAGCAGCGTGTAATCCGGCCGTTTTTCCAGCAGCGCCTCCGGCGGTAAAATGGGGATATGCTGGCCCGGCATGAACCGGCCCTGCTTGTAAGTGCTGCGGTCCACGACGAAATCGAGCGCTTCCCGGCCCAGCCCGAAAAAATTGATCAACGTGCTGCCTTTGGCCGAGGCGCCGTAGGCGGCGACCGTCTTGCCCTGCTGTTTGAGCTGCGTCAGCAACTCGCGCAGCGACCGCTTGATTTCCAGCACCCGCGTGGCGAAGCCTTCGTAATACGCCAGCGAGCCGACGCCTTTGGATTGTTCATCGGCCAGCAGATTTTTCACCGACACCTCCCCGGCGCGGGCGCCGACATGGCCGGCGAACAAACGCAGCGACCCGCCGTGAATCGCCAATTTTTCGACGCGGAAAATTTCCAGGCCATGCCGCGCGAACAATGGTTGCAGCGCCGTGAGCGTGAAATAAAAAACGTGCTCGTGATATACCGTGTCAAACTCGGAATGCTCGACAAAATCCGCGCCGTAGGGAAATTCCAGAACGATCCGGCCCGACGGTTTGAGCAACATTTTGAGGCCGGCGACGAAATCGTTCGTGTCCGGCGCGTGGGCAAAAACATTGTTGCCCAAAATCAAATCGGCCGGCCGTCTTTCGGCGACCAGTTTTTGCGCGAGCGATTCGCCAAAAAATTCGACGAGCGTCTCAATGCCTTTTTCGCGGGCGACCTTGGCGATGTTCGCCGCCGGCTCGATGCCGAGACAGGGAATTTTTGCCACCACGAAATTTTGCAGCAAATAACCGTCGTTGCTGGCGATTTCAACGACGTGGCTCTGCTCATTTAGGTCGAATTCGGCGACGTATTTTTCCACCGCCGCTTTGGCGTGCCGCAGCATCAGGTCGGAAAACGATGAAAAATAAAGATACTCGGAGAACAACTGAACGGGCGGCACCAGGTCGAGAATTTGCAGCAGCCAGCACGACTGGCAAACGGCGACACGGAGCGGAAATTTCGGTTCCGCTTTCGCCAGGTCTTCCGCGCGCAACAAATTATTCGCCAGCGGCTGGAGACCGAGATCGAGCACCAGCGCGCCTTGTTTTTCACCGCAGGAACGACATTGGAAAGGCAAATTCATGCTATTGGGTCCAGGCTAAATTTTTCCGCCGGGCAGCTTCAACGTAATTTTCAATCTGCGACTGGCTGAATTGCAGCATGTCGGGGTTATTCAAATCGTGCCGGGCCCGATACCAGCTTACGGTATGCGAAACCGCTTCGGGAAAATTCCACACGGGATGCCAGTCGAGCACGGCCGCTGCTTTTTGAACTGATAGTGTGAGTAATTTCGCTTCGTGCGGATTGCGCGGGTCGGACAGGTCTTGCCATTCGCCCGGCCAATCGCGGAGCACCGCTTCGACCAATTTACGCACCGGCTGTTGCGCGGCGGCGTCGGGGCCGAAGTTGAAAGGGCCGGCGGCCGGGGAATTTTTCCCCTCGCGCGCCAGCCGGGCACCGAGCCACAAATAACCGCTCAAACATTCGAGGACATGCTGCCATGGTCGCACCGCCGCCGGATTGCGGACAAAAATCGGGAGTTTTTCGCGCAGGGCGCGGATGCAATCCGGCACGATTCGATCTTGGGCATAATCGCCGCCACCGATCACATTGCCCGCACGCACGGTCGCGACCGGACCCAGCTTCGGGTTCGGGATGAAAAACGCCTTGTTCCAAGATTGCGCCACCAGTTCGGTCGCCGCCTTGCTCATCGAATAGACATCATGGCCGCCGAGCGGATCCGTTTCGACATAGGCATAATCCTGCTCGCGGTTTTCGTAGCACTTGTCACTGGTGATGACAACGACCGGGCAAGGCAGTTCCGCACGCCGGACAGCTTCAAGCAGATTGGCCGTGCCGACGGCATTGACGTTGAAAGTTTCCAGCGGCTCGGTGTAGCTGCGGCGGACAATTGGCTGTGCCGCCATGTGGAAAACAATTTCCGGCTGAATCTTTCCCACGGCCGCCGCCAGAGATTCAAGGTCGCGAATGTCGCATTCAACTTCGCCGGCGAACGCGTGCGGCTGGATCACTTCATGGAAGTTGGGATGAGTCGGCGGCGGCAGGCTGAGGCCGTGAACCTGTGCCCCAAGACTTTTCAGCCAGAGCGAAATCCAACCGCCTTTAAAACCGGTGTGACCGGTGACAAGAACGCGCTTGTCTTTATAAAACCCTGAAAACATTGGTCAAATTTAAGTTTCTAATTTGGATTCCGGAACCCCTGCAAGCTACGGCGGGTTTCCATCTCGCCTCAAAAATTTGCCCGCGCGCGAGCCGGCGCCGCCTCAATGGCCAGTGACGAAATTTTCATTGGGCCATTTTTGCCGGACGGGTTCAACTGGGTCAAAACTTTTTCGGAGATTTTTGCGCCGATGGCGAGCGACGCCGTGGCGGCGGGCGACGGCGCGTTGACGACGTGCAGAATCCCACGAGCCTCCTCAAAATGAAAATCCTCGATCAATTTGCCGTCCGGCAGCATCGCCTGGGCGCGCACGCCCGCGCCGCCCGTTTCCAGATCCTCCGCGCGGATTTCGGGCACGAGTTTTTGCAGCGAGCGGGTGAACTCCGCCTTGGAAAGCGAGCGGCGGATTTCGTAGCCGCACATGCTTGGATACTTGGCGAGGAATTTCCACAGGCCGGGATAGAAAAGCGATTCCGCGAGGTCGCGCGGATTAACCTTCGTCCATTTATAACCTTCCCGCGCGAACGCGAGCACGGCGTTGGGCCCGGCTTCGATGCCGCCGTGAATGAGCCGCGTGAAATGAACGCCGAGAAACGGAAACTTCGGGTCCGGCACCGGATAAATCAAATGCCGGACGAGATGCTGCCGCTCTTTTTTGATTTGAAAATATTCACCGCGAAACGGAATGATCTTCGCCGCCGGTGTCTGCCCCGCCGCGCGCACCAGGCGGTCGGCATGCAGTCCGCCGCAGGTGATGACAAAGTTCGTCTGAAAATCGCCGGCGGACGTTTCCACCGTCCAGCGGCCGGAACGGGGCATGACTTTTTGGACGCACGTGTTGAGCTTGATTTCGCCGCCGGCCCGGCGGATGAGTTCGCCGAGTTTCTCACAGACGCCCGGATAATCCACGATGCCTTCCTGCGGCACGTGAATCGCCGCGAGCCCGGCGACATGCGGTTCGATCTCCCTGATTTGCGCCGACGTCAGTTTGCGCAGGCCTTGCAGCCCGTTCGCGTTGCCCCGCTCCCATAAATTTTCCAGCCGCGGCAATTCGCCGGCCTCGGTGGCCACCACAATTTTTCCGCATTGCTCATGCGCGACGCCATGCGTGCGGCAAAACTCGATCATCTGCCGCAACCCGCCGACGCTCAGCCTCGCCTTTTCCGAACCGGGTTTGTAATAAAGGCCGGAGTGCAGCACGCCGCTGTTGTTGCCCGTCTGGTGCGCGGCGAGCCTGGCCTCCTTTTCGAGCAGCAAAATTTTCAACGCCGGCCGCGCTTCCAGCAACCGGTGCGCGGTGGCCAGGCCGACAATGCCGCCGCCCGCAATGGTCACATCGTAGGCCATGTCATTTAAGCCACGGCGCGGCGCCCGATTCGACCAGTTGCGTGAGATGATCGCGGTCGCGCTGCGTGTCCATGCAGCCCCAGAAACCCTGGTGCTTGTGGATGTTTAACTGCCCGTCGCGCGCCAGCTTCACCAGCGGCTCGCGCTCCAGGATGCAGGTTTCGTCCTCGGACAGCCGTTTCAGAAAATCCTGCTGGAAGAAAAAGAAACCGCCGTTGATCCAGTGGCCTTCGAGGTCGGGTTTTTCCGCGAATTCCACCACGCGATTGCCCTCCACCTTGATCTCGCCAAATCGCGACGGCGGGTTGACGCCGAGCACGGTGCCGTGCTTTTTCCCGGCGAGATGATGCCGGAATTCCTCCGCGAGATCGGCGTCGGTCAAGCCATCGCCGTAAGTCACCGCAAAATGTTTCGCCGCGCCGAGATATTTGCGCGTGGCCTGCGCGATGCGGCTGCCGGTCTGATTTTTTTCGCCCGTGTAGGCGAGCGTGACTTCCCAGTCCAGATGATGCCGGTGTTCGTGGACCATCACCTCGTCGGTCTTGAGCTTGATTGTGCAGTCGGCGTTGTGCAAATGAAAGTTGCGGAAATAATCTTTCACCACGTCCGCCTTGAAGCCAAGGCACAACACGAAGCGACGGAAACCGTGCCGCGCGTAAATCTGCATCACATGCCAGAGAATCGGATGTTCGCCAATGGGCACCATTGGTTTCGGTCGAAATTCGGTTTCTTCCTTGATGCGCGTGCCGAGGCCGCCGCACAAAATGAAGACGGGAACGTCCGCAGTGTTCATGCGTCCAATCTGGCGAAATGTGCGCGGCAAAGAAAGCCCGAACTTGTCCGCCGCCGCCGCTTCGATTTAAACTGGCCGCTCGTGAAATCTCAATTGCTCACCGTCATTCCAGTTTACAACGGCGAACCGTTTCTGGAACAAACGCTCGCGTCCATCGCGCGCCAGACGCGGCGGCCCGACCGCGTGGTGGTGCTGGACAATTGCTCCACCGACCGCACGCCGGAGATCGTGAAAAATTTTGCGGGCATCCCGTGCGAATTCATCCGCAACGAAAGGAACATCGGCCTCTTTGGAAATTTAAACCGCGCGCTCGATTTTTCCACCGAAACGGAATACCTGCAGATTTTGCACGCGGACGACACCATCGGGCCGGAATTTTACGAGGTGATGACGCGCGGGCTCGCCGATTGCCAGGGCCGCGGGCTGGCGTGGTCGGTGGACGAGCGCATTGATGAAAACAACCGGCACCTGAGTTTTTCCGGCAAGACGGACGGGGCCACCGAAGTTTTGAGTAAAGATGTGTTTCTCCAGCGCAAGGCCGAGCTCGGCAACCAGTCATTTTGCGCGGTGCTGTTCAAGACCAACGGCCAGCCGTCGCCGTGCGTTTTCCGGGAAGATTTTCCAATTTTAGGCGACACGATTTTTTGGGCGGCTTACGGCGCGCAGTGCGAAAAAATTGTCCACGTCCGCCGCGCACTCGCGCAATACCGCTGGCATGGCAGCAACCAGACGGTGTTTCTCGCGCCGGGTTTGCAGCCGTTGATTCTGGACGAGTGGCGGACGATGGAGACGAACGAAATGTTGCGCGGCAAAGGCTGGAGCCTGCACCGGAAACTGAAACTGAAAGGTTTGTTTGCGGTGCGTTCCGGCATCAAGGCGAAGCGCGTCCGGCAAAATGGGGATCCAAAATATTCGCGCGAGATTGCGCAGGCGGCGCGCGGCATCACCGGCTGGCCGTTGTGGCTGGCCGGAAAATGCCTGGTGGAGGCGCGGGATTTTTACCTCTTTAAAATCCGGCGCCGGACGCGGCATCCGAAAAATATTTACGGTTAGGCCGCCGGCCGGCGCCGTTCCAACCACAGCAGGAGACCGAGCAAAATCAAGCCCAAGACAATGGCGGCCAGGGTGAAATACAACGGCTTGCTGGGCAGGCTGAATTGGAAATCCACCGTGTGCGGGCCGGCGGGCAGATACACGCCGCGCATCAGAAAATTGCAGCGCAGGAGTTGGGCGGGCTGGCCGTCCACCGTCACGCGCCAGTTGGCGTCGTAGCGATCATTGAGCAGCAGCACCGAGGGAGCGGCGGCCTGGGCGGCCAGCACGAGATGCTTGGGCGAATAGCTTTTGAATTCGACGCTGCCGGAATTTTCATTGGTCGCCACGGCGGCCAGATTTTTTTCCGGGGTGGAGATCAAAACGGTTTTGGCCGGATCAAAACTTAGGTCGGTGAGCGTGTTTAAAACGGCCGGGTCGTTCGTATTAACCCGCCAGCTGGCATACAGTTTGGCGCGCGGCAGGGCGCCCGTGAATTCAAAGAGCGCGTATGGCCCGTTGTCATTGGCGACGGCGGTGAGCTCCTCCAATTCAGTGGGCCGGGTGATGCCGGGCTTGGCCACGATGTCGAAACGCTTTTCGATGCGGAACCGATGCTGCACGGGGTCGAGCTGCTGGTTCATCACGTCCAGAAAGCCGGCCGCTCCCAGCAGATAGCGGGTGTTCGTCAACTGCCAGTGCCGGGTCAGCAGCGGCGCCGACTCGGCGGTGCCGCGCGGCGCCAACGCTTCCAGATAAGCCTTCAAATCTTCCGGCATGCGCGCCATCTGAATGAGATCGAGGCACTGGATGTTGTAATAAGGAAAATGATGCTGCATCCACTCGATGCGGTAAACTTGATCCAGCAGTTCGAGCCCTTGCGGGGCGTGGAAGGGCAAACCGGCGACGCGGTGTTCGTAGGGTTGCTGCCGCAGAAAATCAACGATGGGATTCAGCGAACCCACTTCGTATTTTTGTTTGTAATCCCAATGGATGATGTAAGGCAGATCCGCGCGCCCCAGGTCAAAAAGCAGAAAGGCTCCGAACAGCACCGCACCCAGGCGCGCACGCGGGCCGGCAAAATAACCGGCGATCAGCAGCGTGAACAAAGTGAGGGCCGCCGCGAACAGCACCAAAAACCAGCCGGCCTGCCCGATGCTGAAGGCGATGAGTTGGCCGGCGAAATCGGCGTCCGGAAAACCGGTCTTTTGGAGATAGCGCACCAGGCTTGGTTTTTGCGCCGAGTAAATCAACCAGCCGAGCACGCTCGCGCCCAAAAAACCGGCGGAGGCTAAGGTCCATTGGCGGTCAAACGGGTTGACCCTGGCCCACCAGTTTTGCAGTTGCGTGATCAGGTCGGAAGATTTCGCGGCCGCGGCGTCAAGATAGCGGCGGCTCAACTGGTGGATTCCATAGCCGAACAAAATGACCAGCGCCCACGAGAAAAAGATGAGGAATTTCGCCGGATTCCGGATCGTGGAAAAATACGGCAGCTTGTAAAGCAGGGCATAAAAGGGCGCAAACCGGCCCCACGCGAACAGCAGTGAAAAAAACAGCACGGCCGCCCAGAACCAGATGATTTTTTTCTGCGCGAGCGGGAAGGCGGAGTTTTGCCGCCGAAAGGATTGTGCGATGGTCCACATCGCGACGAGCAGAACGAGAATACCGCAGTAATTTCCGCCGCCGGTGAAACGCATGAAGCCCCCGGGCGGCGCGTCCGTGCCGCCGCTGTCGAAATAGCGGTCAATCGCCGGGTCGCGCCCGACGCCGCCCCAATAAACCCCGCCGCGATACGCCTCCTGCACCGCCGGCATCATGCCCTTGGGCGTGTCCATTTTGTAGCCGAACAAGCCGGGCACCACGATGCCCAGCGTTTCGGCTTTCGGCAGGCTCCATTGCGTGGCCCAGTCCCAATGCGCCGCCTTGCTTTCCGTGTCCTGACCGGTTCCGGCCACGCCTTGAATATTGGCCCCAATCAGCGAGACGACGGTTTGGGTGGCGATAAATCCGGCGAACACCGCCACCACCGCCACCCGGCTGACCCCACGAACAATTTTTTCCAGCACCGATCCGTTTTCGTCGGTGATGGCCCGGTAGAAAACAAATCCCGCGATGAGCATGCTGTAAAGCGCGCCCAAATCCGCCGCCTCCATGACATTGATGCCGACGCAGAACCCGGCCAGCACCAGCCGGAGCCAGCGGTTCAGCCACGGTGTCTCAGCGGTGTTGGCCACCACCAGCGCCAGCGCGAGAAAATTCATCCCCAGGGCAATTTCCTGGGACGCCACGCCCCAGCAGGCGTTGGCAAAAAAGGTGGAATTGAGCATCGCCGCCAACGCGCCGAGCGTCGCCGCCAGCGGCGACAATTTCAGCGTGCGGAAAAAAGTCCAGGCGCCCAGACCAACGATGAACAAGGCGATGGGGGCGAGAAATTTTGCAAATCCCAACGGACCCAGCAGCCAGGTTATCAGCGCACTGATGCCGGGCGAATACGCGCCGGCGATGTAGCCGACGTCGTTCAAATCATCCCACATGCCGGTCAAGGAGCTGGGCAGTTGCAGCCATGCCGCAGTTTGCGGGCCCAGCGGACCGTCGTTGGAAAAATGGACGAAATCGGGATCGAAGCTGCGCCAGAAGAGCAGCGCGAGCACACCCAGCAGCAAGGCCAAAGTCGGCCAGCCAGCCGGGACACGCGCCGGCGACGAAGGATTGTTTTTCATTCAGTTACGAGCCAATTGACACACCGCCGGCGTGTTTGTTCAACCGCCAGCAAGCGAGCAGTCTTGGGGCTGACCGTCCGGCTGTCAAGGCGGCGTCCGCGGCTTGGGAAAAACTAAGGCTTGCGCTGGCGTGTAAACCCCGGCCTAAAATGTCCTGATAATCGAATGAAACAAATCGTGTTGGTGCTGGGCACCGGTCTCAATGAGCGTGGCTGGGCCAAGGACTTCTCCCAATTTGGCCGCGTGACCCTCATTCAACTCGGCCTCATGGAACATGTGGAAATCTGGGAAAACCAAGCGCGGGTATTTTCCGGTTCGGAAATCAAAACCGCCCGCATCCGGCGCTGGGATGAAGCTTTGCTGGGCCTGGTCAGTTTCTTCCGCACTTGGCAGATGGTTTGGCGACATTCCAAAGGAACGAAAATTGATTTGGTGGTCACGGGTTTTTACAGCAGCGCCTTTGCGGTTGAACTCTTGCGTCGCTTCGGCAAAGTGCGCCAGACCACTTTTTTTTTGACCGACTATTTGCCGCCCGCCGGTTCATTGTTGGTGCGTTTTCATCGCCGCCTGACGGGATGGCTCGTCCGGCTCGCCACCCAGTGGGCGGATGAAGCCTGGTCGCTCTCGCCACGCATTCCGGCGATGGCGGCCAATCCGCGTCGCTTTATCGTGCCAATGCACATCAACGCCAATCCCTTGCCGACGACGAAACGCGAGGAGATTGGGTATATCGGAAATCCTTCCCACGACCATGCGCTGGATATTTTATTTGAGATTTGCAAAAAACATTCCTTCCGGTTGAACCTCATTGGCGATTCGCCCTATTTGCAATCCATCAAACACCTCGCGCCGGCGGACACGCGCTTTCATGGTCTGCTTAATGATGAGGAAAAAATCGGGGCGGTCTTCGCCAATTGTTTTTGCGGCTATGCGATTTATCGCAACGTCAGTCCGTCGAGCTACAGCTATTATGGTTTTCCGTCGAAAACGCTTTATTGCTTTGCCAGCAATGTCCCGGTGGTGATCACCCAGGTGGCGTTCTTCAATGAAAACTTTGAAAAACGCGGCGTGGGACGAGTCGTCGAGCCAACTCCCGAAGCCATTGAAGCCGCCATTTTGCAACTCAAGGCCAACTACGCCACCTATTCGCAGGCCATTGACCGTTTCCGCACGGAATGGAATGCGGGGGCGGAAGCTTTCCATCGCGAAAGAATGTCAGTATTGTTGAATGAATAAATATTTTGGAAATCCATGAACGATTTAATCACCACGCTGAAAGACCAGTTCACCATTGTCAATTTGGGCTGCATCGGCGACGCCGACTTTTTGCTGCCGCGCCCGTTGCTCAAGGCGTTGACCATTGTGGAAATTGACGCCGAAGGCGGCGCGGTCACCGGCGATCGTTACCACAAGAAAATCATCATCCAAAAACCCATCAGCGGGCGGCCCGGCAAGCATGTGTTCCGGCGCAACACGTTCGCCGGCACCTGTTCGCTGCTGGAGCCGCTGCCCGGCGCGGTGGAAATGTGGGGCATGGAAGATTATTGCCGGCTGATCGAACGCACGGAAATCGAGTGCGAAACCATCCCCCAACTGCTCGCGTCGCACAGCCTGAAAACGCTCGATTTTCTGAAGACCGACATCGAGGGCCTCGACCCCGAAATCATCCGCAGTTGCGAAAGTTTTCTCGGCCAGACGCTGTTCATCCAGTGCGAACTGCGGTTCCGCCCGTTCTACCAGTCGGAGCCGTATTTTCAAGACACGGTGAATCGGCTGGCGCAGCACGGATATGAAGTCCTGGATATTTTGCACATTGACCGCTGGCGTTACAAAACGCCCAACCGGCCGTTTCAAGCCCAGGGCCGCGCCGTCTGGGCGGATTTTTTATTCGTGCTCTCCCCGGAAAAACTCGCCGCCAACTTTGGCGAGAAACTGCCGGAGGCCGTCGCCAAACAAATCATTCTGGCCTGCATGTTGGGCAAGAAAAATTACGGCGAATACCTGCTGCAGCGGTTCAAAACATCGCTGCCCGAAAACTGGGTGCGCGAGTTGGAGCCGCTGACCCGGCCGGCGTTTCCCGGCGTCCGCCCGTTTCTCGCCTCGCTGCACCGGCTGATGCGGCCGCTGGAAATATTCCTGCGCCACCGGGTCAAGCGCAGCGAATTTGTCGCGGTCCGCTAGGCATCAAGCAAGCCCGGCCAAATTTGGACGGACGAAATAATAAATTGGCCTTGATATTCTGACACTTTCCAGTTGGGCTGAAACATTTTTGCCCGGCGAAACTAAATTTACGCCTTGGGTTGCGTCTGCCTCATCTCCAGCGATCAACTTGCACACTAAATCTTTAAACACCCTCCAACTTTTGACAAAAACATTGACGGCAGGCTGATAAATTTCTGACCATGGCCCGCTATGCAAGTCGAAAGCAAGTTTTACGAACGTCTTCACGACAAAGACGTGACTTATGGGAAGAACCTCTATGATGTGCCGCGCTTGATGGGTGCCCCGGCGTTTGGCCGCTGGCTCAATCGCAACGAAAAATCCAAATCTCAACTCCGCGTGCTTGATATCGGCTGCGGTAAGGCACAATTCCTCTTTGATGTGACCACCGCCTTGCGCCAAAAAAAACAGGCCGATTTTAAGCGCATCTCCGTTGTGGATTTGATCCGCGCCGAGGGGAGCATGCTGGGGCAGATTTCCCCCGCGCCGGAATTTTTCCAGCAGAGTGTGGACGGCCAAAAACTGCCATTTGAGGACGGCAGCTTTGACTTTGTAAGCTGCAATCATGTTCTTGAACACATTTTTGAGACGGAAAAATTTTTGCGGGAAATACGACGCATTCTCCAACCCGACGGATTGGCGGTGATCAGCGTGCCCAATTGTGCGGCGTGGATGAACCGCATTACTTTTCTGTTTGGCGGCCAGGCGCTGGGCAGCGAGGTCGGCACGGAATCCATTACTTACGGATTCTGGCCGGGGTTTTTGCAGGGCCGGCTCAAACAGTTTGAACCTTCCGGTCATATCCGGGACTTCACCCCGCGCTCGTTGCACGATCTTTCTGCAGCGTGTGGCTTTCAACCCGCAGGTTGGTGGGCGCAGAATGGCGGATTGATTGCCACCTGGCAACGTAACCTCGGCATTTTACTTGAGCCCAGGTGACCTAGCCGTTCGTGCGCACAAGCTGACCGAACTTAAACACTGACCTTACCATCCGCTTTGGATTATTGCGTAGCCATGGAAGACTGCAGGCGCTGCAAATCGGGATTATTGGGTGTGCTAGCAGCTTGTCGGACTTAGCCGCCGAAAGATTGTTGAAAAGTTTTGAACAAGCGGCGGCGTGTGGGCTCTGATTTTCATGTCCGCCCGCTTCGTTAATCTTGACCGCCAGACGCCGATGC
>Ga0182030_10018513_pt1 | contig 13350 bp, 12 predicted proteins | sample 812S3MmetaG_FD_121299 | JGI IMG/M metagenome (GOLD analysis project Ga0182030, IMG submission 121299) | Permafrost microbial communities from Stordalen Mire, Sweden - 812S3M metaG (Illumina Assembly) | ecosystem: Environmental > Terrestrial > Soil > Wetlands > Permafrost | place: Sweden... | reverse complement strand
TTCTTCTCGTCTTCTTGACCTGTTTCCTCACGATATCTGTGGATGCGCAGAGTGCTACACCAACATCAACCCCAACGACTAGCATCACCTCTCAAGCGACATCGTCGACGCCAGCTGCAACGGCTTCCTCTACAGGCACCTCTGTGGGGACCAGTACCTCGATCAGTTCAGCCGTCACTTCAGGTCCTCCGGATGTTTACTTAAACGTCCCCCAGCTGTCTGTGGGTCGCATCGAGCTTGATGTCGATAACCTCGCAGCCGATATCAATCTGAACGCTGCTGTCGCTGGCTTATTCTCTATCAATGCCGGTGTCCAAGTCTCCATTCAAAAGGTCAACCTCACAATCGTCGATGTCGAAGCCGAACTCGAACTCATTGTCCGCCTTGGTAACCTCGTCGAGATCGTATCCCGTGTATTCCAATCCCTCGATCTGAACCCACTTCTCATCACAGCGCTAAACGATGTCACCAGCCTGGCAGATGCCGTGGTTGGTGCAGTGGATTCATTGCTCGGTTCTATTACCCAAGGAGGAACAACTTTGTCCTTCATCGTCGACAATCTTGGGAATATCGTCCAGGAGGTGGCTGGAGCTACCGGCAATGCCAGCACGATTGTGGGAAATTACCTGACCAATATGACCTTCACGGGCACGCAAGAGACTCTATCGGGCGGCTTTGTCCAGAAGACATATTCGTATTCGCCTCTCAACGCGTTGGTAAACATCATTTTTAATACTCTGGGTCAAGTGGTACAAGCAACAGTCGTGAAAAATAGTGGCACTACCACTTCAACGACGGCGGTTTCGTCAGGAGCGACAGCTAGTGCTACTGCGAGTATTGCTGGAAGATAAGACCTGCCCGTCTTTGTACATAGAAATTGCGATAATTATGGATAGCGTCAAACCTTATCCGCATATTTACCAGAGAGCGGACGCGCTTTGGTATGAAGATTCGAGAAGTAGAAGTTCCGTGTCATCGATCATCAATTCCAAATCTTCTCCCCCTGACTAAACTCAATATCCAACTTCTCATACGCCTCACTCTTAAACTCCGATCCCAATCTTGGCGTCATATTCCTCACGCACTGAACCGTATGCTTAACAATCATCTTCACCTCTCTCTCCCTTCGATCACCCCTCTCCTCCCGATCACCATCCCCCATCTCCCATACTACCCCAAAAGTCATATCAGACCTCTTCACCGCCCAAAACGCCAAATCATACAACATTCCCATCCTTGCGCCTTCCTCAACCTTCACTCGTCCCTCCCTCCTGAAAGTGCTTCCCCTCCCATATCTATATGATTCCACAACGAGATCTTTAACCGGGGGTTGTACCACCAGCATTTTGCGCCAGCTGGCTTCTTTCCTCTTATATGCGCTTCTTCTTTCCCCACTTGTGTTCCAAGGCAATTCTTCGAATGCTGCATTGTCAAGACACGGGTATCGCGAGGCAGAGTTCGGGACGAAGTTGCGGAACCAAGGCGGGAAACGAGCTTCAAGGAGAGGATTGTATTCAGGAGAAGCTTGAAAACGAGGGGCGAAGAAGAGACATTGCTGGAGGGTTGGAGATAAGGTGACGGTTTTGCGCCAGGTGCGGGACACGAGTTGCGCGTTAACGAGCAGGTCGCGGAGAGGGAGGTGGGAGAGGACGGTTTCGAAGAGCTCGGGGATTTTGAGGATTGCGGAGAGTGGGTTGAGGGAGTCGGGGGCTGTCATAGTTTTGGGTCTTGGGGGGATTGTTTTGATTTCGTTGTTGGATGGAACAGATATTGAAAAGGTGGAGGTGCTGCTGCCTGTGTTTATCTTCGTCGGTGGCTTAGCGGTGATCAACGAAGCCTAGAATTACCCCACCTTCCACAAGTCAACGCTGCAGCGATACTTGTCCCCGGCCCTTTTCAGGGGGCTACCAAAATTGACTGTCGCCCACACCAAAGTGTCGGCCATACAAAATATCAGCCCCTATCAACACCGCAACCTATGATCGCAAAATTCTCTAAAATTGAAGTATTTCTATGTGTGGGCGACAACTTCGACCTTCTTTAAAACCACAACCGACTATCGAAATATTCGATAAAATCAGAATCATCCTAATTACCAAGGAAATAAACCAAGGATAAATAATTTTAAAGTATATCTCCTCATTGACGTAGTGTCGCCCACCAAAACTTGGTGTCGCCCACGTAAATTCGAAGTCGCCCACATAAAAAAAAGTGTCGCCCATACAAAAACTCCTACCCTTCAAACCCGCTTTGTTTTCAACAATCCACCATCGCAATAAATTTCTAAATTTGTAATATCTCTGAAAATTAATTAATTAGACCAAAAACATTTCGTTACAAGTTTTATTTTCACGTTGGTGTGGTGTCGCTCACCAATCGCAAAATTGTCGCCCACACAAACTGGCGGCCACCAAAAGGTGTCGCCCACCCAAGAGCGCCAGCCATATGAAACTCTCGGCCTGTCGAGAAAATTTTGATAGAAAGGGTCTTTCACAAAATTTCAAAGTCACTGCCCACGGATTTTATCACCTTCGAATTCTTATTCCCAGTAGCGATTTCGATGTACATTTCATCTTTAACACACCTTATAATTTCAGATGATAGTTTCAAGGTACCTAGAGATTGCTATCATAAAACTCCACTCAAAATTTTACGAACTCCCTCCCTCCATCTCCTCAACCATCCCCCCCGCCTCCCCACTCCTAATAACCCTCCCCTTCCCCAACTCAACACACCACCCCGCTCCCCTTACCGCCTCCACCCGATGCGCGATCGTAACCACCGTACTCTCGCTTAACTCCTCCCTCAACAACTCCTGAATCCTCCCTGCCGTCTCTTGATCAATACTCGCCGTCGCTTCATCCATAACCACAATCGGGCTCCTCCGTAACAACGCCCTCGCCAACCCCACCAACTGCCTTTGTCCCTGACTTAAATTCTTCCCACCAGTATCAATATGCGTGTCTAACGTCCATTGATGTCTTTCTGCGATTTTTGACAACACGGTAGAGCACTCGTCGTCGGAGTATTCGTCAAGGGGGTCGAGATTTGAGCGCATAGAGCCAGGGAAGAGGACAGGGTCTTGCGCGAGGAACGTGATTCTTTTGCGAAGGGCTTGGGTGTTGACTGTTGATATATCAATACCATCAATCAATATCCTTCCCGTAGTCGGCAACGTGGTAGCCAGTAGCGAGAGAGCCAAAGTGCTTTTCCCACTCCCAGTTCGTCCGATAAGTGCAGTTGTAGAGCCGCCTTTGATTGTAAGAGATATGTCTGAGAGAGCGGGATCGAGATGGGGCGCGTATTGAATAGTTACATTCTCGAATACAATGTCGCTGCCCAGGGTGGGCCAGTAAGCTGGTGGATCGACTGAGCCGGGAGGTTCTTGGTCTAAGTGGAGGAGCTCGACGACGCGTTCGACGGAGACAAAATCCATTTGAAGTTGGCCGTAGACTTTACAGAGGGAATGGGTTGCGGTGACGAATTTGCTGGCTGCGGAAAGGACGAATGCTGTTAGGCCGGGTGAAACGCCGGTGAAGAGTGCGAGTGAAGTTAAGAGGAAGGTTGAGCAGGCTGAGAGAGCATCGAAGCGGTACATTAGCCAGGCTTGGAGACTCCAGTAGAAGTGATCCATTTTTTGGAAATTGTCAGTTACGGAGATGACTCGTTCTTGGAAGCGGTATTGAGCGCAGAAGGCGCGGACTGTCGTTAAGCCATCGGCGAGGGCTCCGAAATTGGATATCAATGGTGTTAAGGACACCATTTCTAGACGACGAAGACTTTGTGAAGTCGGTAGGAAATGTGAGAATATTATCACAAAAGCGATGGTGAGTCCGATTGCGAAGAAGAGGAATAGTGGGGTCACGGAAGCGATGACCACGATAGATGAGACCCAGGTGATTGCGAGGAATACGACAACCTGGAACATGTGGCTGATATTTCCGTCCACGGTATTAATGTCCGATGTCAATCGGTTCATCAACCGTCCAACGGGCGTGACATCGTAGAATCGGAATGTGGCATGGGTACACTTCTTCATCACTCTTGCGAAAAGTGATCTCCCAGCTTTGTATATAATGACTTGCATGAAGCACTGAGAGATCAGAAACGCGAGAGCCTGAGCGGCCGCGAATAAAAAGAATCCGATTAGCCAAGGCCTGACGTTGTCTTCCGGAGAAGGAAGATCGCGAAAGGGATTGTCCATCAAAACTTGAACAGTTTTGCCATATGCTTCACCCCATTGCTTGAGAAACCACGTTTCTCCGATGTCGACGAGACGGAATAGAGTAACAGCGAGAATAAGAGCAAGCCACCACTTCAGTTGTCCTGCTTTGATGTACTCCCAGTAGACTGAAGCCATGACTCCGCCATGGGCTCGATGTTCATCCTCCATAAATTTCTCAGGTACTGCAGCTATTTCGTCCTCCTTTTTATCTTCCTGAATTGAATCGGAAGATCTAACCCTATGTAAATCGTTGGACGGATCGGAGTTAGGATCTAGAATTTTTGACTGGCCATCTTTAATCTCGATGACTTGATCTGCAAGGGTGATGCATAGTTCCGTACGGTGGGTAACCAGTATTGTAGTTCGTCCTTCAAGAAGAGGTCCTTTCAAGCACCGCCGTACAATTGTCTCGGCAGTTTGATGATCCAGCGCTGAGAGAGGGTCATCGAGAAACAAGATCTTTGACTGAGAATAGACAGCTCGAGCAAGTGCAAGACGAGCTTTTTGCCCACCAGAAAGGCCAATACCATTCTCTCCTATCAAAGAAAGATCCCCATTTTTGAAATTTGCCATATCTGGAATTAGAGCGCAAGCATCGAGAACTTGCTTATACCTTGCATCATCATAGGGAGATGAGAAGAGCACGTTCTCTCTGATACTCATGCTTTGCAGCCAAGGCGTCTGAGCACAGTATCCCACCATTTCATTCGATCGGTGATATTCCCCACTTACTAGATCAGCCTCGCCCAGCAAAGCTTGCAGAAGGGCTGTCTTCCCTGCACCAACTTCTCCACAAATGACCGTAAGGCCTGAACCAAAAGAAAGACTGATGTCACGAAGAACAGGCTCAGAAGCTCCAGGCCACGTAAATGAGGCATTTTTCATCTCAAGCAAGCCTTCAGAAGTGGAGGACGTTTCCGCATCGAGCTTATCAGGCTCATTCATGAAGTCTTCGATTCGATTGACCGCAATCTTTGCATTCAGAAGTACCGTAATCAGATTTGGTAACTCGCGTAACGCGCTTTCAAGCATAGAAAAGAGTTGTAGGGCCGGAAATGCGATGTCAACTCGCAGAGGCAGACCTGCGAGCACAGTATATGCATAGAAAGCAGCAACAGGAAACATGCCACTGGCAAAAACATTCACAAAGTTGATCATAACACGCCATAAAGCAGTGATAATGCGCAGTGTCAGCTCATGTTGTCGCGCTTCCATGATTCGTTCGAGCCAAACGTCTTGCCAGCCATACCATCGAAGATGACGGATTGACTCAACTAGTTGGGAAATCTTGTGAAGTTTGGTATCTGTGGCAATTCTTCTTTCTCTCTCCCACCGAAGAAGCACTCTTGCAATGAGAGCGTTGATCACTTGAGCGAAAAAGACAGTAATAACACCAAAAAGACACGGCCAACCGATCAGTTTCCAAACTAGGACGACTGAGAAAATCACACTCAATGGCTGTGTGATGATGTTTGAGAATTCCCAGAACCTTTCGAAAGCTGTCAGCTATGACGAGAGAATAATTCAAAAAGCAACTAACCTTTGTGACACCTCATATGCGTCGAATCTTTGTCCCTTGTCAGCGGTTATTTATCCTTAGAAGTCCCAATGCTTAACTTACCTCATGAGGTTCAGAATCTTTCCCATGGTCGCCAGTTCTTTTTCGGGTGTTTTTGAGGCCCTCATCCGTCCACATAGCCGGAAAGGGGCTGTAACGTATTTTAAGGTTTTCTTCCATTTGGAGGGTTCTCCCTTTTTAGCAACTCCGTTGGAAACTTGATGGTCGTCTGGGCGCGCTTTGGTGCTGATACTGACTGCTTTTCTCGAAAGGGTTTTCTCGTACAGCATTGTGATCAATTCTCCTCGTGATCTTTCATAGCATCGTCTCCCATACCAGAGTGTGAAAACAGAAGATTGTGCTGAGATCAAACGCACAACCAATGATAGGGTGGCGTAGATCAACGCTGCCTGCCGCGGTGATCCTGGGTTTTCCATGGATTGTAGGATCTTCTGCAAGAATACAGGTGCAGAGAAATCTGAATATGTATCAGCAATGTTTGTTGTGGGAAGAAGATTTCGTACTGGCAATTAATTCAATGATACTGAGAACTGAAAGAATGATCAGGTCAATGCCGTTGGCTTCCAAAAGACGCCTAAAAACAGTTCCTTGAATATCCCTAAATTTGTCAAGTAGCAATCTGTGCTGGAACTCGTATCCAAGATACCAGACATCCTCATCATTGAGCTGTCTTGAATTACCCAAAGAGATAAGAGGTGCCATCCAAGATACGGTCATGAATTGCCACATCGTGAGATTATCTTCAGGACTGCGTAAATCAGAAGTAGGTGGTCCAAAAGCGGGACTGATCTTCTCGCTCGGGAGAAGTGGATCCCGAAGGGGCATATTGAGAATGATTGTGATAGCTCCAAGTGCTGTGATAAGTCCCAGTAAGATAGGAATATCATTCGTACGGAACTCTGTAGCCGTGTCAATTAGAACGAAGAATTGCGAGACAAATATGCTGCAATAGAGAACTAGTAACGGCTTGGGCGCAGTTTTCGGTCTGAATATGGCCAGCAAAATACAGCCGATAGCCCAGGATGCTGTGGGGAATATCATTTCTAGCCTGAGAGTGGGATGTAACACCGTGAATAGTTGCAATAGAAATCCAATGGAAGACGTAAAGAACAGCCTCAAATTGAGGGGTCCAAAGACATGCTTTCGACTCGGAATTGGTTCCTCTAGCAGCTCCTTGGGCTCTTGAATGATGTTTTGGGTCCACATGGGGGCTCTGAAGGGTAGCATTTGCAGCAAAAGGCCAATGATGATACATAATGCTATTACCGCGGGTATGGCAGAGATGAATGGAAGAGCACATTTTTCAAATCTTGCGTGAACTGGATCCTATCTCAAATATCAGCAGTAGCCCTATTTGAAAATACGGATGGAAGATAGCAGTGCTTACCCAAGCCCTTGAGCATTGAAAGGGGTTGACCTTAGCAGCAAAGAGAAGATAGTGGCTTGCAGCTCCATTCTGAACCACGAATTGGGCCATATCCATGAGAAAATTCGAGTCCTTACTACCGTCGTGGTAGGGTTACCATATCCTCAGCATCCTCAGAGGGAGTGAGATCTGTTTGATATTCACCGCTAATCCAATCAAGCAAGGGATGTACTTTAAAAGTGGCACTTGGGGATTTGAGTTTCGAAAGTATACTTCTGAGTATTGTCAATATCGATATAAAGCAGAAGTCATACTGAATACCAAAATTAACTTGGTTGAGATTTTTATAACTCGAATAGATATGTGAGCTCCCTTGAATTTTTGTTTGAGGACCGGTAATGACGCTAAAGTGGGGCTCGACTAAAAAGGCAGTCCATGCGTTTCGGGTATCCGGTGGGAAAGTTCACTGCATAAAAGTCTCCAAGTGGCCACGATTTACATCCAACGAAATAAGTATAATGGGGTATAACAGAGTGCGGCAATGCATTACTGTATACTCTTTTAATTTAAAAGTATCTGCGCTTCTGTTAATTGGCTAGGCCTCTGACATGGCATACAGTCACATGCATATTTTTCTTACCCCTGGACCCTCCCTGCAGAACGAATGTAGGTAACTAGAGAAGCATTAACAATTCAATGCTTAAAAGAAATTAAAAATTTTGAAGAGAATATTATTTCACAGCCCAAGTCGCGAGACTCAAGCACTATTTGATGACAAATCCCTCCCGATCCCATCTGATCAACTAACAGCGCCGAACGTGTAGACAACCCAAGTCCAAAGACTCCCTCCCAAAGTGTACAAGAATCATACACCATTCCATTTTACAAAGGAAATGTACAAGCCGTCTCATCGTCCCAACTTACGAACTCAAATACACATTAGAAGTGAAGAGAATATACAACTCTTTCACCAACGGGAAAAATTTCTTGGACCAGATTTGGGAGCCTGTCGCTCCCAGCCCCAACTTTTCCCTTTTTCGAAGGCATTACCAGATTTGAATCGATTGCTTCCAAGGACGTCAGATACGATCATTGGCTCTTCCATCAGGTGGGGGTGAGCTTGATAGGGTAGGATGTTCCGAATTTTCTTCTCCCTTTTTGGCTTTACAATACCGGCTTGATCATCTGAAGCTTTCTTCGCATCTTTAATGATCTCGCGTAGTTCTTTGTCGTCGGCGGTGATCTGGGCCCTTAAGAAGTTGAGGTCGGATGTTCCTTTTTGGAGGGCTTCCATGACAGGAGTGCGAGGTTGATACACGATGGTAGCAAGATTAGGAGGATTAGTGGGGATAATTGAGGGGTCGAGGTAGGATGAAGGATTGGCAAGAAGGCCTGTGATATCGATAGATTCGCCGTGTGGAATCTTTTCGTGGTGGGATGGTGTTATGCAGTCCATGTCTACCTCTTTTCGTAAAACGTGATCAATGTCAACAGCCGAGAAGTATGCGCACGCTTGTGGAAGATCGTTAATCCCTACTTGTTGGGAAAACATTGCTCGAGTCCAGAGGTTTGAGATTTGGAGGGCCATTGCGGCCCGGTATTTGTCTTCTTCGCGAACCAAGTATCGGATCTCATCATGGACTGTGATAGCTAGTCGAGCATCAATGTTGAAGCGGCGGATGAGATAGTCCATCGAAATAATTAGAAGGTGAAGGTAGTCTACGCCGGAAGATTGAATAGCCCAGTTGATCCGCGAGGTCATAAATCCTCCTTGACTGATATACCGGCTCATGAGAGCTTCTGTGATGCCTGCTCCCAATACTGGAGTACGAGGTCGTTCTTGCTCAGCAAACTCTTCTAGTTTGTTAAACACGAAGCTTTCTGTACCGCCGCGCCAGAAAGATCGCTTGTGAAGTGTCTTTCTGCTCGTTTTCGTGCCTTTGGTTGCTTTATAAAGGTTTGATGCCACCTTTGTTGTCTCGGCTTCTGATAAACTAGGGTTGAATTGTCTCAACAAGGTAGACGCAAACTTGAGACCTGCTCCGTATATGCGCCCATAATTGAAAACCTTCGCATCATTTCTTGTGATACCCAGAATGCTGGCTGTTCGAGAGTGTAGATCCGTTCCGGCCGTTTTCGTTCCCTCCAATGTCATGAAGCCAACTGCGTTTCCTCCATGAAGTTGAAATTGTGCATCGCCAACAAGACTAGCAATCCAAAGCTCTTCTGAATCTACATCTGCACCTACAAAACAATATCCAGGAGGAGCTTTAACCATCGACTTTAACTCTGATCCAACACGATTGGCTTTCGCATTACTTGCGGTAAGCCATGTGTTTTCGACAGCCCTTCGAGTGACGGTCCCCATTGGAATAACTTGTGGTAAGATAAAGCCAGCCTCAGACTCATTAGCAATTTGAGCTGGGCCTTTCGCACCATCGCTCTCGTATACAACCATTTGAGACATGATCCTATCTCTTGCGCTGATCCAATACGAACAAGAAGCATTCATTTCGAGAGCCTCCTTTGCATAGGCGTACTCCGACGAGAGAATTCCCTTTTCAAAGTAAGGCAAATATGACTTTGCCATCGGATTCGCACAGCGTGCGGTTGGTCCGTCCTTATGTGGTAGCTTGAAGTACACCCCTTTCCTATCATCCCGCAATGCTAAATCCTTCTCATCGAAAGAGCATTCTTGCATTTGCTTCTCGTTATACTTATGAGCTTCCTGGAGGGAAACTCTGAAAGTCCATCCGTATTTATCGGACCACACTAAAGGATTTCCTTCCCATTGCAGGCGCAATAAAATTGGTGCCACACGAGTTCGGACGGTAAGTCCAATTGGTCCATCCTTTTTTACGAAGAGGTCTTTATACCACTGAGGCATTCCTGGCATCTTTTGCCTGGCAGCCGGGCGTGGAGGATCATTCTTTTTCTTTCCCTTCACCATCTTGATCTCCTGTCCAGACCAATCCAATTGACTAAGCCATGGATCATTACTCCATTTCTCATGGTCGTCCTTAATCTCGAGAGCCTTATCTGTTAGAGCTATCAATCGTTCTTGCACCGCGTCTGACAACTTATGGTACGTTGCCTCTGCATTTGCAATATACGATTCCCAGGATTTATCCACAGGCAAAATGACTGAGGAAAGATGCCTCAGCGCTGCAAAACTGATAGGATGCGGGCAGACCTCAAGGAAGTTAGGAAAGACGATCTTGTAGACACGATGAGTAATGGCAACATCGGCGGCACAATAATCCAGAAGCTCATCAAGTTTTCCTCGAACACCGGCTCGATCCAGTTCTCCAAATTGATCTCTTTGTGCCTTATCAATGGTGACATCCAAATGGAATTTTGCCACATCACGCAGCGAATTGACAGAGCTTCTCCCGACCCATAGCTCCTCCTCTTCTTGTGTCAGGGATTTATTTCCTAGTAGGGTTGCTAATTCGGCGTTGTCTGTCTCTCTAGCGATCTTGTCCCTCAACTCCCTATTTTTCCTATGCTTCATCCAGGTTGGTCTTTGTCGAGAGCACATTCCATTCACAGCCACATGAAGTGACATAGTATCCAGAAAGTTGTTCTTCGACTGCTTGATATCGTACTCCTCCGCAATTCGTGCCCGATCATAGCCAATATTATGTCCCACAATAACCTTAGGTTTATCTGGGTCTCCCAAAGGTATGAGATGTCGATCGTTCTCTGATTCTCCCAGCAACCACGGGGATAGCCACGCGTACCAATTCGTCGGACTAACAGCACATGCCATAACAGCAAATGAACTTTCCTTCCACATCACCTCGGTATCAAAGCAGAGCATCTCCTCCTGAGGCGCATCCACAGCCTCCGTCCTGCCATCAGGATAGTATTTTGTCCAACCACTTCTGTGTACCCATTTTCTCGGCTTTGGAGGAGCATTCGCCCTTGTGAACTGCTTGGCGTTTGTGAGGTATGGTTCAGCGGCATCGGCACCAAGTTTGTAGAAATGTTCGTCGAGGGTGGCTCCTTGAAGTGGTGGCAAATCAAACGAAATTGGGGGGGTATTATCTGTATTCCTCCCTAACAAGTCATGCCGCCGGAGGTGGTCTTTCGACAGGTCCACGAGTTCTTGAGGGGGTGGTGGGCTATTATCGGGGAAAATTTGAGAGAAAACATGGCTACTGAGTTGTTGTACCCCTATCTCATTGAACCGAGCTTTCGAGGATTCTAGAAAATGTCAACGTTATCCTTTGAAGCCATAGATGTATTCGACGTACCTAAGAGTGACCCGGAGCCCGTAGAAGTATTTTCATCTTGTATGCCCACCTCTGTCGCGTATGTTCTCCATCCAATCGCAGATATCGAGCTCTCCTGACGGCGATGCGCCCGATATCTTGCAAGCCTAACAAAGCTTGTACATGGCCTGGTGGAACGACCGGCGCGTATTGAAAGCAGCATACTATGCTTAACAGCCCTCTATCAAAGCATGATACTGTTCGTTGGGCGACTGTTGCAATGAATTTGATCTCTTGCTCAGCTCGTCTCTAAGATGATGCAAGTCCCTAAAATTTCGGCCACTAACAGCCCCTGCATTTGATCCGTAATCGATAAGGCCTGGGTTTTGGCGGCGCTGGTATTGCCATGCATTTGTGTAGCGGCCGCTCGAATGAGAGATCACAACATCATTCACTCGTCGGTCCTTCTCTTCTTTCCTTTTCCCATTATTTTCATATCATTTTCCTTGCTGTATAGACACATCTCGTGCCTCAAACCCCGAGTCAGAAGCTATACCCAGCTTTATAATGTCTCGGGACTCAATTTCACGCTATTCACCATATTCGCCTCCGCTAAATCCCAACTCAAATGTCCCTCGTTCACTATGGAGTGCCTCACCAGGTAGCGGTTATGACTCCCTCACACTTCCGCCTTTAGATCCGGATAATGAATTCAATTTCGACCTTGAAGAAGCAGCTCAATACTTTGATACCGACCCGCGCCTTTCAACTTCCGATGATCCATTCTTAGACGAACCTGAACCCTCGACTTCGCGCTCGCAAGAAGGGCAAGAGCAATCACAACAATCACAGGCGAACGAGATATTGAGAAGAAACTCCTTCGATTTTGACTTTGACGAAATATCTCCAGACCCTTTCATCGACTTCCAAGATTTCGGCGATTACACACCCCCAATAACGCCTAGACCGAATCTAGAAGCAGACACGGTACCATATAATACAACGGGAGAATCAGCAGTCGTCGATTTAACAGAGCCATCTCCACAATACGATATGCCACCAAACAAAAAACGTAAAGCTACCGCCCCTAGCGAAGGACGAGCAGCAAAGGCAGCCCGCGGCACAGCGAAAATACGAAGCTCCCGGGCTTCTCCAGCCAAGGCTAAGATTGAGGAGGCAGACGTGGTTGATTTGGTGGATATTGAGGACGATTTGCAATACGAGGATTTCAAGAAGAAGCAGCAGGCAGAGTTGATCAAACAGCAACAACAGGATGAGGCGAATAAACCTGTGAAGCTGGCGGAGTTTCAATGCATTATTTGTATGGACAATCCGACGGATTTGACGGTCACACACTGTGGTATGTATTTTGGTTTTAGGGTTAAGGAGCTGTGCTGATTTGATTTAGGGCATCTCTTCTGTTCGGAATGTCTCCATCAAGCACTTTGGGCTGGGAATGCGAAGAAGTCATGCCCGGTTTGCAGGACGGCTATTGTGATGCCAAAGGCAAGTGATAAGAAGCCATCGAGGAATGGGTTTTTTGCGTTGGAGATGAAGTTGATGACGGCGAACAAGAAGGGGAAACAGCCAGTTAGGGTACGATAAGATGATGATGTTGGTTTGGGATAATGAATGAAATTCGCATTGCAGGGCATGGAAGGGCGGGCGTTTAGGATCATGATACCATTATCAGAAATAGGGGAGTCACAATTGAGCGTCTCCACCAAATGAGAATTGTTTCTTACTCTAAATATTTGGTATTATTGATGTCTATGATCGAGATTCAATTCCCCTTACTATCTACCATCCCTCTAACCACCACCCCCAAATCATCCACCGTATTCCTCCTAGTCCTCTCACCCCTTCCACCTACTATCGCCTCCAGCGCCCCCCTCAAAGCCCCCCCATCATAGACCATCCCCTCCCCCTCCCTCCTCCCATAAATCCTCACACACTCAATACC
>Ga0182030_10018511_pt1 | contig 13351 bp, 12 predicted proteins | sample 812S3MmetaG_FD_121299 | JGI IMG/M metagenome (GOLD analysis project Ga0182030, IMG submission 121299) | Permafrost microbial communities from Stordalen Mire, Sweden - 812S3M metaG (Illumina Assembly) | ecosystem: Environmental > Terrestrial > Soil > Wetlands > Permafrost | place: Sweden... | reverse complement strand
TTCAACGTCCGGCCCGATCGACGGTCCCGCGAGTTGGCGGAGTCGTCGGATGTCGAGATCCGCACCTACGAGATCATCTACAAGCTGCTCGAGGACATTGAAGCCGCCATGCTCGGCCTGCTCTCTCCGGTCTACGAAGAAGTGGTCACCGGAGAAGCCGAAGTACGTCAGATCTTCCGCGTGCCGCGCATCGGTGCCATTGCCGGCTGCATGGTGCGGGAAGGCAAGATCACACGGGGCTCGAAGGTGCGCTTCTTGCGCGAGGGAACGGTGATATGGAAGGGTGCGATCAACTCGCTCCGTCGATTCAAGGACGATGCCCGCGAAGTCCAGGCCGGTTTCGAGTGCGGTATTGGGCTGACCGACTTCCAGGACCTCAAGGATGGGGACATCATCGAAACCTACGAGGAGCGCGAGATCCCGAGGGTTTGAGCGCATCATGAAACGTCGGACGGCGACTTATCCCCGCTCCTTGCGGGTCAACCAAGTGCTTCGACAGGTATTGGGCGAGGAGATTGAGCGACTGGCGGACGCCGATGAGCGCTTCCGTATGGTGACTGTCACTTCGGTTGACACGGCGTCGGACATGCGTACCGCCACCGTCTACTTGGCTTCGCTCAGCGAAGACTCCGCCGAGGCGTTGGAAGAGCGGCGTCCTCATTTGCAGCACACGATCGGGACGCAAGTGTCGATGAAGCGCACGCCCCGGTTGGCCTTCAAGGCTGATCCGGCCATCGCGTCGGGTGCCCGGGTGGAGGAGCTGTTACGTGGTCTCGACCTGTCGCCCGAAACGCCGGACCCTGAACCAGAAGAGTCCCGCCACCAAGAGCAGTGAGCCGGGTCCAGTGAGCGCCACCGGCTTGGTGGTGGTCGACAAAGAGGCCGGGTGGACTTCCCATGATGTGGTGGCTCGTTGCCGCCGGATCTTTGGGCAGCGAAGGGTCGGTCATGCGGGGACGCTGGACCCCGACGCCACTGGCGTGCTGCTGGTCGGACTCGGGCGAGCCACCCGGCTCATGCGTTTTTTGACTGCGCTGCCCAAGACCTATGTAGCCGAGATAGTCCTCGGCACCGCCACGTCCACACTCGATGCCTCAGGAGAGGTCACGGGCCAGTGGGACATGTCCGCCGTGACCCCCGAACAGGTGCGAGCCGCCGCGGCAGAGTTAACCGGAGTCATTGAGCAGGTTCCCCCGATGGTCTCGGCCATCAAGATCGAGGGCCGACGACTGCATGAGTTGGCCCGCCAAGGCATTGAAGTGGAACGCCCGGCGCGCACAGTGACCGTGTACCGCTTCGATGTCGAGCCCGATCCCGATCCCGAGCGCCCTGGGGTGTATCGAGCCGAGGTCGAGTGTTCGTCGGGGACTTACATCAGAACCTTGGCCGACGACATTGGCGCAGCCTTAGGTGGTGGTGCGCACATCGGGATGTTGCGCCGGACCCAGATCGGTTCGTTCGGCCCGGCCGAGATGCGGCAACTCGACCACATCGACCACGACGCCATCCTCACGCCGGCCCAAGCCATGCGGGACATGACGTTCGTCTCGGTCGAGGAAGAGTTCGCCACCGCCATCGGGCGAGGCCTCGCCCTGGACCGGGTGCCGGTGGGGGCCACCGGCGACGGACCGTGGGCCATGGTCGATGCCCAGGGGAACCTTCTGGCTGTCTACGAAGCCACCGACACCGATCGGATAAAGCCGGCCGTCGTTCTGGCCGCGAGCTGACCGGTAGTCTCAACCGCGATGCCTGGGATCCCCGCCAATAGCGTCACGACGCCCGGCTCGCCGCGATGACCCGTACGGCGGTCACCATCGGTGCCTATGACGGCGTCCACCTCGGGCACCGTGCCCTGTTGGCCGATCTGGTGTCACGAGCTGAGGCGGCTGGGCTTGAGCCCGTGGTGGTGACCTTTGATCGACACCCAGCCAGTGTGGTGCGGCCCGAATCGGCCCCAACGCTGCTCACCGATCTGGACCAGAAGCTGGAACTCCTGGCCCAGTGTGGGATCGAGCGGACGGTGGTGGTGCCTTTCGACCGGTCCCGGGCCGACGAATCAGCCGAAGATTTCGTGACCGAGGTCCTGGTCGACCAACTGGCGGCGCAGCTGGTGGTGGTGGGCGAGGACTTCCATTTTGGCCATGCTCGCAAGGGCAACGTGGCCATGCTGCGTGAGCTCGGAAAGGTGCATGGGTTCGAGGTCATTGGGGTGGGGCTGACGCCTGACGAATCAGCCCCGGTCTCATCAACCCGCATCCGCTCCCTGGTGGCCGCCGGCGATGTGGTGGGTGCAGCTGCCCTACTAGGTCGGCCGCATGAGGTGCGGGGCACGGTGATCCATGGGGATGGCCGGGGCGGCCCCGAGCTCGGGTTCCCCACCGCCAATCTCGAGGTGTCCACGGAGATCGCCTTGCCGGCGGACGGGATTTACGCGGGGCACTACACGCGCCCGGACGGGACGGTCTACGAGGCAGCGATCTCGGTCGGCCGCCGACCCACTTTCTACGACCCAGCCACCTCATCGGTCCTGGTAGAGGCCTATCTCCTGCACTTCGGAGGCGACCTCTACGGGGAATTAGGTCGGGTGTCGTTCGTGGACCGCCTCCGAGATGAGAAGCAGTTCGACTCGGTCGATGCCCTCATCGCCCAGATGCACCGCGACGTGGAAGAAGCCGAGCGGGTGTTGGCCGCCAATCCCGGCTGAACCGGGCTGATCCGGGTCTGAACCCGGCTGAACCCGGCCAAACGGTCGCCGATCCCAGGGCGGCGGCAGCCACCTGCTACCATATTTGCCGGTTGGGGCTGGTCCCCGCCGAACTCCTACGAACGCTTCGAGGTTTTTCTTTACATGCCCGACACACAGGCCACTATTGCCGAGTACCGGCTGCACGAGACCGATACTGCGTCTCCTGAAGTGCAGATCGCTCTGTTATCGGGACGGATCAACCACCTCACGGAGCACCTGAAGGAGCACAAGGGGGACCACCACACTCGACGCGGCCTGATGAAACTCATTGGCCAACGTCGGCGGTTGCTCGATTACGTCCGTAAGAACGACGTTGAGCGCTATCGCAGCATTATCGGCCGTCTCGGCATTCGACGGTAGCGAAACACACCTGGGCGTCTTGAGACGCTGGCTGCCAGTCGCCGGTCACTTTCACACGGAAGGTGGTCGACCACTGGGAACCAGTCAGGAGATGCCCCTAAACACCACACGAGGAGCATCATGGCTGACGCCATTTCCGTGTCGGGCCCAATTAGTGGCACCGACCGCACGCTGACGTTCGAGGCCGGAAAGTTGGCCCAACTGGCCGACGGCGCCGTTCTTGCACGTATCGGCGACACCGTTCTGCTGGCTACGGCCACCGCAGCACGCTCAGTTCGGGAGGGGACCGATTTCTTCCCCCTCACCGTTGACATCGAGGAGCGGACCTACGCAGCGGGGAAAATCCCGGGCTCGTTCTTCCGCCGAGAGGGCAAGAGCTCGGACCAGGCCATTTTGACCTGCCGTCTCATCGACCGCCCCCTCCGCCCGTCCTTCCCGACAGGCTTCCGCAACGAGGTCCATGTAGTCGGCACCATCTTCGGCGCCGACCAGATCAACCCGCACGACGTCTTGGCCATCAACGCCGCTTCCGCCGCGCTGATGATCTCGGGCATCCCCTTCGACGGTCCCATCGGGGCCGTCCGGGTGGCCTACACAGTCGACGGTACCTGGATCCCCCATCCCACCTTCGAAGAGGGCGAAGCCGCCACCTTCGAGCTGGTCGTGGCCGGCCGTGCGCTGACCGAGACCGATGACACCGACATCGCCATCATGATGGTCGAGGCCGGTGGGACCGAGAAGTCGTGGTCGTACTACGAAGAAGGCGCTCCGAAGGTCAACGAAGAAGTTCTCGCCGAAGGCCTGGAGTTCTCCAAAACCGCCATTCGTGAGTCCATCCTCTTGCAGCGCCAACTGTTGGCTGATTTTGTGTCCGCCCGCGGCCCCATTACGCCGATGGAGTTTGCGACGCAGACCGACTACGCCGACGATGTGTGGTCCCGGGTCGAGGCCGTCGGCACCGACTCGATCAGCCAAGCCAACACCGTGACGGCCAAGGCCGCCCGCAACGCTGCGCTCGACGCCGCTGGTGACGAGATCAAGGCCACGCTGGCCGAGGAGTTCGAAGGCCGTGGCGGCGAAGTCAAGGCAGCTATTCGTTCCTTGACCAAGAAGCTGGTGCGCCAGCGCATCATCAAGGAAGGGCAACGCATGGACGGCCGGGGCACGGCCGACATCCGGCCGCTGTCCGCCGAGATCGACCTCTTCCCGACTGCCCACGGCTCGGCGCTCTTCCAGCGCGGCGAGACCCAGGTGCTCAACGTGACGACGCTTGGCATGCCCCGCATGAACCAGCTGCTCGACACCATCACCCCGGTCGACCACAAGCGTTACATGCACCACTACAACTTCCCGCCCTTCTCTACTGGCGAGACCGGCTTCATGCGCGGTCCCAAGCGCCGTGAGATCGGCCACGGCCTCCTGGCCGAGCGGGCCTTGCTGCCCGTCGTCCCCAGCGCCGAGGAGTTCCCCTACACACTGCGTTTGGTCTCCGACGTCTTGGCGTCCAACGGTTCGACGTCCATGGCGTCGGTCTGTGGTTCGACCCTTTCGTTGATGGCCGCCGGGGTTCCCCTCAAGGCTCCGGTGGCGGGCATCGCCATGGGCCTGGTCCACGAAGGCGACGCCTACGTCACCTTGACCGACATTTTGGGTTCCGAAGACGCCTTCGGCGACATGGACTTCAAGGTGGCCGGCACGTCCGACGCCGTGACCGCCCTGCAGCTCGATACCAAGATTGCCGGCCTCCCCGCCGACGTCTTGGCCAAGGCACTGCTCCAAGCCAAGGATGCACGGCTCAAGATCCTCGAGGTCATGGCCGGTGCAATTGCCGAGCCGCGTGACCACGTGGCCAACAGCGCCCCGAAGATCGTTTCGATGGAGATCCCGATTGACAAGATCGGCGAGGTCATCGGGCCAAAGGGCAAGGTCATCAATACCCTGCAGCAGGAGACGGGCGCGGACATCGCGGTCGACGACGACGGCATGGTCGGCACGGTGACCATCGGCGCCAAGGACGGCAACGCCGTCGAGGAAGCCCGGCGTCGTATCTCGCTGATCCTCGACCCTCCGACAGCCGATGTCGGCGCGGTATATGCCGGCAAGGTGGTCAACATCACCAAGTTCGGTGCCTTCGTCAACGTGTTGCCCGGTCGTGATGGCCTCTTGCACATCTCCAAGCTCTCCTCCCTCGCCGGTGGCAAGCGCATCAATAACGTCGAAGACGTGTTGACGCTGGGCCAACCCATTGAGGTGCGAGTCGACGACATCGACCCCCAGGGCAAGGTTTCCTTGTCGCTGGCCTCGGCACCCGAGGGTGGCGACGGTGGTAATGGTGGCAGCGGAGGCGGCGGTGACCGTGGTTCTGACCGTGGTGGCAGCGGCGGCCGAAGCGGCGGCGGTGCACCACGTCGGGAGCAGTCGGCCGGATCGTCGGCTTCTTCGGGCGACGGTGACGGCGACAGTGACGGCGGTGCTGGTGGCAGTGGCGGCGGCAACGGCGCCTCGGCCACCCCATCCTTCGAAGACGCTTTCGAGGCTGAATTGGTGGCCGACCTCGGCGACCTCGGCCCCGGTGCGGTTGAAGGTGAGAGTCGTGGTGGCGGCAACCGTCCACCACGCGGCCGCTCGCGTCGCCGTTAATCGATCGCTGCTTGCAGCTCGCCGTTCCATGTTGATCGAACGCCCTTGATCGAATCTTCTGTGCTGCCTAGCGGCATCCGCCTGGTCACCGAGACCATGACGGATGTGCGCTCGGTGGCCGTGGCCTTTTGGGTTGGAGCCGGTTCGCGAGACGAACCCGACGAGTTGGCCGGTGCCTCGCACTTTTTGGAGCACCTGCTCTTCAAGGGCACGGCGACGCGTTCGGCGGCGGCCATTGCCGAGTCGCTCGATGAGGTGGGCGGCGACTGCAACGCGTTCACCACCAAGGAGTACACCACTTTCTACATTCGACTCTTGGCCGAACATTTGCCGTTGGGTCTGGACATCCTCAGCGAAATCATGTGGGACCCGGCCTTGCGACCCAGCGACGTGGACGCCGAACGCACGGTCATCCTCGATGAAATTTTGATGCACGCCGATGAGCCCTCCGATCTCGCTTCAGAGCTTTGGCAATCCTCGTTGTTTCCCGGTCACGCGCTCGGGCGCGACACCTTGGGTACGGCATCGACCGTCGGGGCGCTGAGTGCCCCAGACATACGAGGCTTCTTCAATCACCACTACCGCCCGGGCAACATGGTGATCTCGGTGGCCGGTGACTGCACGCACGAAGCCGTGGCGGCAGACCTTGAGCGCCGTTTCGCCGGACAAAGCGGGGGGACGGCACCACTGCGAACGGCTCCGGGACCCGACACGGCGAGGCTGCACGTGGTGCGGCGACCGACCGAACAGGCCCACGTCGTCTACGGCGTGCGCTCGGTCTCGCGCTTCGACGAAAAGCGCTGGGGGCTCGCTGTGCTGAATCACGTGCTCGGCGGGGGACTCTCGAGTCGACTCTTCCAAAAGGTCCGCGAAGAACGTGGATTGGCGTATTCGGTGTGGTCGGAGCGGGCGGCCTACGAGGATGCCGGCTCGCTCGCCGTAGTGGTCGGCACCGCACCGGATCACGTCGGTGAAATTTTGCGCATCGTGTCGGGTGAGTTGGAGTTGCTGGCCGTGCACGGGATTACCGATCGTGAACTCGCCATAGCTCGGGGGAACATTCGAGCCGAACTCTTATTGTCTGGCGAGGACTCTGGTGCTCGCATGAGCCGAATTGGCGCCTCCTTGTTGCTGCACGGCGAAGTGCAGACCATCGACAGTGTGTTGACTCGAATTGAGGCCGTCACTCGAGAAGACGTTCTGGCCGTGGCCGACGAACTGGCGCAGGCTCCCCGTACGCTCAGCGCGGTGGGTCCATTCGACGAAGATGCGTTCGACAACCACCTCGTCTCGGTGTCTGGCCGGTAAGGTCAGCACATGGTGAAGGTCAGCACACAGTGAACGTCGCTGTGGTCGGTGCCGGTGGCCGCATGGGTCAAGAAGTGTGCCGGGCTGTGGCCGCGGCTGCAGACCTCGAATTGGTGGCCGCCATTGATCCGGGGCACGTCGGCGAGGTAGTCGAAGGCGTCACCATCACCGGCGACCTGACCGCCATTGCGGCGAGCGGCGGCGACGTGGTGGTCGACTTCACGGTGGCCGAGGCGGCTCGGGAGAACTTGGCCTCCTACGCCCAACAGGGGCTGCACGCCGTCGTCGGCACCACCGGATTATCGGCCAGCGAACTGGCGGAGGCAGCCGAGCTGTTTGGCGCATCGGCCGGCAACGCCATCGTGGCGGCCAACTTCGCCATCGGGGCCGTGCTGCTGATGCGCTTTAGCGAGTTGGCGGCGCCGCACATGGAGAATGTGGAGATCATTGAGCTGCACCACGACGCCAAGCGCGATGCACCGTCGGGGACCGCGCTCCATACCGCGGACGCCATCGCGGCGGCCCGAGCCGAGGCCGGCTCGCCACCGTGGCCGGAGGACCCCACCACCGAGATGGTGTTGCCGGGCGCTCGCGGGGGAGAGGGAGCGGGAGGAGTGCGGGTGCACTCGGTTCGACTTCCCGGTCTCATCGCCCACGAAGAAGTCATTTTCGGCGCACTGGGCCAGAGCTTGACCATCCGACACGATTCGTACGACCGACGCTCATTCATGCCCGGCGTCTTGTTGGCGGTGCGCAGTGTCGCCGATCGCCCCGGTCTCACCATTGGTATTGAGGCCCTCCTCGGGCTGTGAGCGACACCCGGGGTGCTGACGTGCGGGAGCGACTCTTGATCGCCACCTATGACTGCGTGGCCCGCTGGGGACTGGCTAAGACGACGGTAGAGGACGCGGCGCGTGAAGCCGGCGTCTCACGTGCCACCGTCTACCGCTACTTTCCGGGCGGGCGCGACGAACTCATCAGCGCAGTGGTGTCGTGGGAATTCGCCCGCTTCTTCTTGCGGCTCTACGACGAAGTCCACGAAGCCGACACCCTTGAAGAAGTGATGGAGCGCGGTTTGGTGTTCGCGCACAAGGCGGTGATCGAACACGAAGTCCTCCAGAGGATTTTACAGACCGAGCCGGAGATTCTGCTGCCTCGACTCACCACCGAGTCCAACGAGACACACAAACTGGTGGCCGCCTTCTTGACGCCGTATCTCGTTCGCCACGGCATGGCCGAAGGATCCGACCTCGATACGGCCGCTGACTTTTTGGCCCGGATGGTCCTCTCCTACATCGCCTCGCCCGGCCGCTGGGACCTCGGCGATCCGGCTCAGGTGGCCCGCTTGGTCCGGGCCGAGTTGCTGGCAGGAGTGCGATGAGCTCAACCGGTTCGGCCGGTTCGACTGGTTCGACCGGCCGACCACCGTGCGCACGACACCCCGACCGCGAATCCTCGGTGGTGTGCGCCCGCTGCGATCGACCGATCTGCACTGACTGCATGCTCCAAGCGTCGGTGGGCTGGCAGTGCCCGGACTGCGTGCACGAGGGCTCCAAGAAGACCCGCGTCATCCGGCCCTTCTCCGATCCGAATCACACTGGCATTGTCGGGTCCACCAACCCCACCCCGGTCGTCATCGCCATCGTCGCCGTCAATGTGGTGGCCTTCGTGGCAAGCGGATTCGGTCGGACGAGCGTGCTGGATCGTTTCGGTGAATGGCCCGCTGCCATTCACAGTGAACATCAGTACTACCGGTTCCTCGACTCCATGTTTTTGCACTTCAACGTGGGGCACATCCTCTTCAACATGATCAGCCTGATCATCGTCGGACCGGCGGTCGAAGTCTTGCTGGGCAAGAGCCGTTTTCTGGCGCTGTACCTCGTGGCTGGCCTGGGCGGCGGCATGCTCGCCTACGTTCTCGGCCCGGCCAACGATTTGGGGGCTGGGGCTTCGGGGGCCATTTTCGGAGTTTTCGGCGCATACGTCGTGCTCGCGCACCGACGGGGATTGCCCCAAGGTCCAGTCCCGGCGCTGATCGTCATCAACCTTGTTTTGGATTTCACCGGTCTGCTCGGAAACGTTGACTGGCTGGCGCATGTAGGCGGCATGCTCGTCGGGGGACTGCTGGCCGTGCCGCTGGACATTTCATGCAGCCTGCAAAGCGTCAGTCAACGGGTGGCACTTGCGGCGGGGACGAGTGCGGCCATGTTGCTTATTTTGGCGCTGCTCATCGTGAGCATTTCACCTGGTCACGTCAATATTGGTTGACATTGAGACAAAAAGCGCCATACTGTTTCATTGGTGCATGCCTTAGATCCCCAGCCAATGATGAGCGCAGGGACTTCGGCCACCGGTCACTCCACCCAAGTGCCGAAGGTGATCCACCACATCGGCGGGGACGATCGATCGTCCACCCGAGTGCGCCTGGTCGATGCTGCGCTGCGCTGCCTAGCCCGCCAAGGATCCACCAAGACCACGGTTGACGACATCGCCAAAGAAGCGGGTTTCTCTCGGGCCACCCTGTACCGAACCTTTCCGGGCGGCAAGGACGATGTGCTGCGGGCCGTGGTGGCCACCGAAGGGGCTCGCCTGTTTTCGGCGCTGGCGGTAGTCATGGGCGAAGCCACCGATCTTGAAGACGTCTTGGTGGCCGGCATGGTCGAGGCCGCCCGCCGCCTGAGTAGCCACCAGGCGCTGGAATACATGCTGCGCCATGAGCCTGGGGTGATCCTGCCGTCCCTCACCTTCTCCGGCATGGACTCGATCCTGATGGTGGCCGGGGACTTTGCCGCTCCGTTCTTTGCTCGTTGGCTCGAGCCCGACCAGGCATCTCGAGCCGCCGAGTGGGCCGTACGCATCGTGTTGGCCTATGTGGCCGATCCATCGCCGGGCACCGATCTCACTGATCCGCAAGACACCCGAGCCTTGGTCCAGGCCTTCGTCCTCCCCGGGATCATGGCGCTCCGGGCCGCATCCGAAGCATCGCCCATCACTGATTCGCACATCCGTTCTCACGCAGCTCATACCTCAACCACCTCAAAGGGGGCAGTGCAATGACCACCGTCGATGATGACCAGGCCATGATGAAAAGCAATCTCGAACTGATTGGTCGGGACAAGATCAACGACCTCGAGGCGGTGTTGAACTTCGTGGGTCATTACGACGTCGAGGGCTTCCACCAAGTCCCCGACAACTGCCCGGCCGAGTTCACTTGGGACTACGAGAAGGGCGCCAAGCCCCAACTCGACAAGCTCTACGAGAAGGCCAAGAAAGCACAGTGGAATGGCCAGACCGACCTGGACTGGTCCATTGAAGTCGACCAGGAGAAGGTGGTCATCGCCAATCAGGCTGCCAACGCCGATCAGCTGCAGTGGGAGACAGCCGACCTCGCCGGCACCGCGGTGGAGTCGTGGGGCGAGAAGGAATGGCTGCGCTTCGGCATGGAGAACCAGAACTGGCTGCTGTCCCAATTCATGCACGGCGAACAGGGGGCGCTGCTTTGCACGGCCAAGATCGTCGAGACTGTGCCATGGATTGACGCCAAGTACTACGCCGCCACCCAAGTGATGGACGAAGCCCGCCACGTCGAGGTGTTTTCGAAATACCTCGACACGAAACTCTCGGGCCACTACCCCATGAACGCCCACCTCGGCCTGCTGCTCGATGACATTGTGAGCGACTCGCGCTGGGACATGACCTACTTGGGCATGCAGATCATGGTGGAAGGTTTGGCTCTGGCCGCTTTCGGTTTCATCCACTCCATGACCACTGAGCCTCTGTTGAAGAAGCTGCTCCGTTACGTCATGGCCGACGAGGCCCGTCACGTGGCCTTCGGGGTGCTGAGTCTCAAGGAGTACTACACCGAGTTGACTGCGGCCGAGTTGCGGGACCGGCAGGAGTTCGCCTTTGAGGCAGCCATCCGCATGAAGGACCGTATGGTCATGCAGGAAGTGTGGGACCGCTTGGAGGTACCGACCAAGGACGTCATGAAGATTTTGGAGCAGGCGCCCGAGCGCGACGATTTTCAGATTCTCTTGTTCTCCAAGATCGTGCCCAACCTCAAGAAGCTCGGCTTGCTCGATGCCGCCGACGGCTGGTTGCGCACCAAGTTCACCGAAATGGGTGCCATCGCCTTCGAGAACCTGACCGACTCCACCGAGGAAGAGGACGCTTTCGCCGATGGGTCACCGGTTGACCGCCAGGTCGCCTAGTTGCACCAGGCGCCACTGAGCCCTCTTTTCTTTCCCAGGTGGGCCGAAGGCGACTGGTAGCGTGACCAGGTGATGAGCACCACCAACGACGCGCCCCGGTTTGGACGGGTCATTACCGCCATGGTGACCCCGTTCGATGAGGCGGGGCGGCTCCATACGCAGGGAGCGGTCAACCTGGCCCGCTGGTTAGCCGCGCACGGCAGCGATGGCCTGGTCCTGAGCGGTTCGACCGGCGAGAGTTCCGTGCTGACCGATGAGGAAAAGATCGACCTGTGGCGGGCCGTGGCCGAAGCGGTGACTATTCCGGTCATCGCTGGAACCGGGTCGAACGACACCGAGCACTCCATCAAGATGACCAAGGCGGCCCGAGAATGCGGCGTCCAGGGGATTCTGGCCGTCACCCCCTATTACAACCGTCCGTCCCAAGCCGGCATCGAAGCTCATTTCCGGGCCATGGCCGAGGCCGGGGGCGATCTCCCGGTTCTGCTCTACGACATCCCGATCCGATCGGGCCGTCGCATCGACCACGACACGATGTTGCGACTGGCTCGAGACGTCCCGACCATCGTCGGCCTCAAAGATGCCGCCGCCGATCCCGCCGGGACAGCGCACCTGGCGGCCCAGTTGCCAGCTGGCTTTGAGATCTACAGCGGTGACGACGTGATGACCCTGCCGCTGCTGGCCGTTGGGGCCATCGGCGTTATCAGCGTGGCCGCCCATTGGATCGCCCCGCAGTTCCGCGCCGTGGTCGACGCCTTCTTGCGCGGCGACTTGGCCACGGCGATCGCTGGCAATGCCGAGCTGCTCGACTCTTTCGATTTCGAATCGACTCCGAACTACCCGAACCCGTTGCCAGCCAAGGCCATGTGCCGCGCCATGGGTCTCGCCGTAGGCCAGTGCCGTTTGCCCATGGGGGATGCCACGTCCGAGCTCGATGAGATGGCAGCCAAAATCCTGGCTGCCGTCGGAACACCAGCCGAAACAGTCCAGACGCTTGCCTGAAAAGAAGAAGGCAACTTCAGGGGCCAAACCCGTGCGCGTCGTGTTTCTCGGCGGTCTCGGGGAGATCGGTCGCAACTGCGCCTGCATTGAGGTAGACGGCCGCATCATCGTTCTCGACTGCGGGATCATGTTTCCCGATCCCGACATGCCGGGAGTCGACTTGGTGCTCCCTGAATTCACCTATCTGCGCGACCACGCCGACCAGGTCGACGGCATCGTCCTGACCCACGGACACGAAGACCACACCGGGGGACTGGCCTACTTGCTGCGCGACCTGAAGGCGCCGATCTACGGATCGGAGCTGACCGTCGGGCTGGCTCGCCACCGGGTCGAAGAAGCCGGGCTGGGGGAGCGGACCACCTTCACCATCGTCAAGGACGGCGAGCGGGTGCGTATTGGAAACTGCGACGTCGAGTTCATCCCGACTACTCACTCGGTGCCCGACGCTTGCGCCATCGCCTTCCACACGCCCCAGGGGATCATTCTGCATTCGGGCGACTTCAAGCTCGACCTCCAACCGGTCGACGGGCGGCGCACCGACCTGGCCCGCATGGGTGAGCTGGCGCAAACCGAAGGGATTCGCCTCCTCCTTTCTGACTCCACCAACGCGGAGGAGCCCGGATTTACCGACTCGGAATCCTCCGTCGGCGTCACGCTCAAGCGAGTCTTCGCCTCGAAGCCGGACAAGCGCATCGTGGTGGCCTGTTTCGCCAGCCACTTGCATCGGGTGCAACAGATCATTGACGCCGCCGTGGCCAACAACCGCAAGGTGGCCACGCTGGGGCGGTCCATGGGGAAGAACGTCGAGCTGGGTTCACGGCTCGGCATGATCAACATTCCCAACGGGTCACAGATCGACATTGAGCATGTCGATTCGGTGCCGCCGGGAGAAATGTGCGTCATCTCCACCGGTTCTCAGGGCGAGCCGATGTCGGCCCTCTCCCTTATGGCGACCGGTGACAACAAGTGGCTGCGCATCGGCAAGGACGACGTGGTGGTCATTAGCGCTCACCCCATCCCGGGTAACGAGTGGTCGGTCGGCCGGGTCATCGATGAGCTGCATCGACGAGGGTCTGAGGTCATT
>Ga0182030_10018510_pt1 | contig 13351 bp, 11 predicted proteins | sample 812S3MmetaG_FD_121299 | JGI IMG/M metagenome (GOLD analysis project Ga0182030, IMG submission 121299) | Permafrost microbial communities from Stordalen Mire, Sweden - 812S3M metaG (Illumina Assembly) | ecosystem: Environmental > Terrestrial > Soil > Wetlands > Permafrost | place: Sweden... | reverse complement strand
GACGTCGACCGGATGAACGCTGCTGATTGGATTGATCATTTTTTGGTCTCCTATAGAGACTAGGATCGGCTGGGTGCCTGAGACCTTGAGTGCATTCGATGGAATTTTTAATCTTCGGTAAGGTTACCGAAAGCTTCTTGAGGAAGTCAGTTTTACACTTTCTTCCGGCTTTGAACGGGGCGCCCTTTGAGTGCCTTGCCGCCTGGATCGGACGGCGCTTCGAAGCCAATGCGGCTGCGGGTTGGCTCGGCCGGACTCATGAGTTCGCGGATGGCTTCCATCAAGTCCTGGATATCGGTGTCATGAGCCTCCAGCCGGTGTTCCAGTTCCGCCAACTTGGTCAGGATTTGGCGGTTTCCGGCGATGGCGCGGCGCATGCGCACAAAAGCAAGAACCACAAGCACGCTCATTTCAATCGCACGTTCGGAGTTCAGCACAGTGGCCGCCATGATGGCGCCGTGTTCGGTGAAGGCGTAAGGACGATAGCGCGCGCCGCCGTGGCCTTCACTTGAGATCACATTTTGTGATCTCAAGATTTTCAATTCGTGCGGTGAGAGCTGAAAGCGAAAGGCAAGAGGAAATCGTTTTGCATTCCGCTTGACCTGCTGATTCAGGTGCCGGACCTGTACGCCGTAGAGTTCCGCGAGGTCGGCATCGAGAATGACTCTCTGACCACGGAGGGCGAAGATTTTCGAATCCACTTTTCTTGTCACTACAATCGCCGTTTTTGCCATATGCGCAGCTCGTTTTCAAACTTGAGATCACAATTTGTGATCTCAAGTTCTTGAGGAGATTAGCAGCAGAATAGCAGGCGGGCGATGAATCCGAGCACCGCGAAAGTTCATTCATGCCTGGCGAATGCCGATTAAGGAAAAGGTTTACACGCCGATCACGCACCGGCGCCGGTGACGAAGTAACTTTCGTCGGGCTTGATTTTGTCTTTCTCCGGGGCGACGCCGGCGGTTACGTCCTGCACGAACTCCCGGCGGCGTTCGGACGAGCCTTTGCGCTCGACGGCGCGCACGCGGCGGGTGGGCATGTTGCTGGGTTCGAGGCTGACGATGCGGCCGTCGCGCACTTGAACCTGCGAGCGGAACCAGTCGGTGCGGAACATGCGCCCTGCGGCATAGAACGTCATCGAGGCCGCGATTGGGCCTTCGAAGTCGCTTCCCGTGCAGGCTAGAATGCGGCGTCCCATTTCCTGCGTCCAGGTCATTCCCCCCACCAGAGGATCGTTCAAGCGGCAGCGCTCGAAGGGCATGGCATGGGAAATCTTGCGCAACTGCAGCAGCTGCAGCAGCACCGACGTCTTCGCCAGGTTGGTGACGATGACTCTGGCCTCGGTGCCGGAAATTCGTTCCATCTTGATGTGCAGGTCGGGTGACCATTCGCGCTCGAACTCTTCGCGAGCCAGGGCCAGTCCTTTGTCGGTGGCCTCCACGTAACGCAGCGTGGCACGAGCCAGAATCACGCTGAACAAAGTGGTCACGACCGTGGCGACGACTGGGATGTAGCTGATCAGCGTGGAGAATGAGATGGCGAACGGGTTGGCCAGTTGCATGTGCATAGGCGCGCGTTGCTCCTGACGACTCGATGCGAGCCGGGGATTCGCATGAGTCTAGCGAGGGACGGGCGGGGGCTCCAGATGCGCATGGTGAGAGGGCTGTAATGGAGAGGGTGATTGGACTTTCGTAACCTGACGTCTGTTTGACCGCCCGCCTTACTCCAGCACGCTATCGTCGAGTTTCTTCTTGCCCCAGTTGGCAGCGGCCTGCACGAAAGCCAGAACGATGGGGTGTGGTTTCTTCTCGCTGGAGGAAAGCTGCGGCTGGAAGAGGGTGGCCAGAAAGAACCGGTGAGTGGGCGATTCGATGGCGCGAATCTCGCCCTGCGCGCCGCGCGCCACCACGGGGAATCCGGCTTCCATGGCGGCCCACTCGAATTCGGGATTGATTTCAAAATTGCAGAAGAATTCCTCGGTCGCCGTCTCCTGGTCCTTGCCATAGAACGACTGCAAGTAAGAGCCCGGACGCAGGCGGATCTCCGGAACTGCGCCCGATAGCTTGGGGGCGTCGCCTTTGCGATTGGGCACGGCGCAGGCCACGGGATAAATCACGATGTTCTTGGAGTTCGAATTATTTTCGGCGCTGTCGGCGTCTTTGATGTTCAGAACGTTGCGCAGGAATTCAATGAAGGCGTACTGGAATCCGCCACAGGTGCCGAGGAAGGGCCAATCGCGGCGGCGCGCGAACTCGATGCCCTTCAGCATGCCATCGAAACTCTTGTAGGGACTGCCGGGCGAGGCCCACAGGCCGTCAAAACTCTCCAGCTTCTTCTCTGCCGCGGGGTCGGTCAGCGACGGCGTGGGCAGCCATTCGGATTCAATTTCCAGATTGAGCTTGTGGGCGGCATGCTGCAGCGCGTCATTGGTGGCGTGGTGCGAGCGGAAATCGGCGTTGAAGTCGCCCAGGATTCCGATGCGGACAGCGTCGCTCACGGGTTGATTGTACTAGAGGGGCAAGCTGTGGGCTGCCAGGAGCGACCGGCGGCAGGGTTTAGCAGAGTGGTGCCCAGGGCCGGGGTCAGAAAAGATCTAGATCATAACAGATTCTGAATGCTCAGAAAGACATAAAGGCTGAGCAGCGCGAGCACGGGGCCTCCCCAGATCATGAGCGCGCATTTCCAGCCCAACGAGCGGGCGACTTCCTGCTGGCTGCGCCACGAAATCAGGAAGGTTTTGTTGTTGGTCCCCCTCATCAGCACCACGGGCGGGTGCGGATCGAACGCGTTCGCCGGTGCTGAAGCGGCATTCCCGGTCGAGGCCGTGTCCGGGTCGCTGAGCACCTGCACGCCGCCAGTCGACTGGACTCCCGCAGCCTCCCAGGCCGCGGGACTCGCAATTCCTGCCTTCAGCAATGCGGCGCTGACCTTCTGCTGCTGCGTCATGTCCGAAGTTTTGACAGGTCCGGATTCTGGCGAAAGCCGAATTACCTCGAGGCGATTGCCGGAGGGTATGGCGGGCCGGGCGGCGTTGGAACCTAGGTGGAATCCCGCGTCGCTGTCGCCCTTCGAAAACGAAAGTGAATTCAACGACAGGGAGAATCCGCCGGATGAGATCGAGTGGATTGCATCCCCGTCCTGAATAGGCTGCGGGCCCACTTCGAGACCCGGATTGTCGCCCAGCGTGCCCAGAATAAACAGCGAGTTCTTGGGCTTGATGCAGCGCTCTTCCACCTTGATTTTGTTGCTGGTCACAATGCCGTGGCGCGCCAGAAAACTGTGCACGTTGGCGGGCGCAGGCTGTTTTGTGGTGAAGAAGGAATCGCAGAATTCCTGTTCGAAATCGCAATGGAGATCGAGATCGGCGCCGCGCGGGTCGACCAGCAGACGTCCGGTATTGTCGTCGACGAAGAAAGGCACGTGCATGGCTTCGCTGGCGACCTTGACCCACTGCTTATTCTTGCCGCTCTGTTTCCATTCCCAGACCAAGGTGCGGTAGTAGAAACAGGGCCGCGCGGTGATGGGGGCGACCATGGTGTAAGGGCCGACGGCTTGTCCGCTGACTTCGACCATGCCCATGGAAGCGCTGCGAATCTTCGAGAACGGAGTGTCGAGAATCAGGCGGCGGCGCTGCAACAGGCGAAATCCGTAAACGAAGAGGCCGATGCCGGCGCAGAAGCCCAACACACACCACAGCAAGAATGCGCTCGGGTCCGACGAGCGACGGAGGAAATAAATTATGAACGCAGCAAGGGGCACCGGTGGAGTCCGCGGGCAGGCTGGCACACGCCTCCCTGTCGATCAGGCTAGCGAATCGATGAGGCTGGGGCAGCAGGAAACGGCAGTGCGCACTTACGTTAGTAATGCGGGAAGAAAGCGGGAACGGCTACTTCTTTCATCGGATCACCAAACGTCGCAACGCTTACTCTCGGGGCGGACCATCGGGGCATCGGCTTTGCAACTCCATGCCTTTTGGAATTCCGGCAGGTTCGATAGTGGGCCGATCACGCGGTATTTGGCGACTGGATGAGGGTCGCCCTGTACCATCAGGCGCTGGGTCTCGGGGCGGGTTTCGTCACCGCGGAACTGTCCCCAGGCGATGAAGAACTGCTGTTCGGGAGTGAATCCGTCGAGGTCCGCCGGACGGGGCTTGCCTTCGAGCGATTTGTGATAAGCGAGGTAGGCGATCCGGGCCCCCGCCAGGTCGCCAATGCTCTCGCCGAGCACCAGTTTGCCGGTGTGGTGAATGTCCTTCTCGATGTAGTAGTGATCGAACTGGTCGACTACGCAAGCGGCGCGGGCCTGGAAATCTTTCAGGTCGGCGTCGGTCCACCAGTTGCGCAAGCGCCCGAGGTAGTCATACTGCGCGCCTTCATCGTCAAAGCCGTGCGAGATTTCGTGACCGATGACCACGCCGATGGCGCCGTAGTTCACGGCATCCACCGCGTTCATGTCGAAGGCGGGCGGCTGCAGGATTCCCGCCGGGAACACGATTTCATTCAACAGCGGATTGTAGTAGGCGTTGGAAGTGGGCGGCGTCATGCCCCAGCGGCCGCGGTCGACGGTTTTGCCGATGGTGGCGCGGTTGTCCTGCTCGACGAACTTTCGTCCCGCGATCATGTCTTCAAAGAACGCGTCGCGGCGAATCTCGACATGGCTGTAGTCTTTCCACTTGTCGGGGTATCCGATCTTGGGATTGAAGGTGGCGATCTTGGCCATCGCCTTTTCCTTGGTGTCGTCGCTCATCCAGGGGCGGCTGAGGATGTCGTCACGCATGGCCGCGAGCAGATTGCGCACCATCTCCTGCATGCGGGCCTTCGCTTCCGGCGGAAAATATTTCTCCGCATATTTCTTGCCCAGCGCTTCTCCGAATAACCGGTCGGTGGACTCGACGCAGCGTTTCCAGCGGGGCTTCAGCTCGGTCGTGCCGCTGAGATATTTTCCGTTGAAGGCGAAGTCCTCCTCCACGAAGGGCGCCGAAAGAGAGCTGGCGACAGAATTCAGCAGGTGCCACTTCAAATACACTTTCCAGTCGGCGAGGGGGGCTTGCTGCATCTGGCGATCGACTTCCTGCATGAACCTGGGTTGGTCAACGTTCAGATCGACGTCCGTGGGGATCTGTTCGTGCTTGAAGTAGGCAATCCAGTCCACGTGCGGAGCCAGAACCTGGAGCTGCGCGAAAGTGGTGTTGTGATCCGTCGCCGCCGGATCGCGCAGCGCGACGTTATCGAGCGACGCTTCGGCCAACTTAGTCTCTGTCGCCATGATGGTTTGAGCGGCGCCTGCGGCTGATTTCTGATCCCAGCCGGCCAGCTTGAACATGGCGGTGACGTGCTCCACATATTTCTCGCGGGCGCCCTTAAAGCGCGCTTCGGGCTTCAGGTAGTAATCGCGATCGGGCAATCCCAGGCCGCCGGCGCCCAGATCGGCCAGCACCCACGAGGGCTTATGCGGATCCTGACGGCCGCCGAAATCGAACGGAACCGGTACCAGAATGTCGTGCATGTCGGCCATGACCTGCTGCAGCGCAGCGCTGTCGCCGGCGGCGTCAATTTTGGCGAACCATTTTTTGACTGGATCCATGCCGCGGGCGTTTACGCGGGATTCATCCATGCAGGCGCCGTAGTAGTCGCCGATGATCTGCTCGGTGCTCCCCGGGGACGCGTTCTTGTCGGCAGAAGCGGCTTCGACAATATCGCGCAGTTTGTCTTTCGCGACTTCGCCGGCCTGCCAGCGTTTGCTCCAGCGGTCCATCGAAGCCGGAATTGGATTGTTGGTCCGCCACGTGCCGTTGGAGAATTGGAAAAAGTCATCACATGGTTCGGCTTTGCGGTCGAGATCGGCGGGGTCGATGCCGTGCAGAGACGAAGTTTGTGACAGTGCGAAAGGCGCGGCTGCAATCAGTAAAACGAGCAGAGCGCAGAAGGAATCTCGCAACGTGCGCATGAAGTCTCCGGATTAGAGCGGAATTAGCGGACAGCCATTGTAGATCAGACCTGAGGGATGGTGTTCAGGTTCGCACGAAGCTTCGGCGGCTTTTCGCCCCGATTGAACGATTCGGAAGGGTTGGCGGGGCGGTTTGGTTAATGAGCGACATGGCGATGTTTCGCCAACCATCTCCCAACACTAACCATTGGCTTATGATGAATGGCCATGAAACAACATCAGGTATCGCCCATAGTCCGTTCGTATGGACGCCTAAAACTGGTTGGCGGGGGGCTGGCATTAGCGATAGTTGGGAGTACGTTGCTACTCAGAGGTGTTCAGGTTGTGACTCACTGGACTGGTCAGCCCATGTTTTCGTGGGGACTGATTGCGGCAGGAGGGTTGTGCGTCGCTCTCGCTGCAATCCCCGCGTCTTGGGTTGCCAAGGCAGCCAGCACAGACTCGAAGATTGCACGACATCGGTAACTCAGACCGGGTCAGCGAGTGATTTGTCGCCAAGCTAGCTTCACGGAGTCAAGTCAGACACCTCCGGTTTTGCTGGATTCACATGAACCTGCATCGTGGAGCCCTTGGGGTACTTATTAGCAACGGCGTTAGCGTCCTCCTCCGAAAACGAATCCGTTGTGTATCGGCCGCTGTAATACTCGCCGCCGACTTGGTACGAGTAGACAATTTCGGCGCGGTACGTCGTCGAGGAGCGACTATGTCGTGCTTGGACGGTTACTTCCTCTACCGTCGCTGGCATCATTGCCCAAGTGGAACTGTCGGAAAACCGCGCAAATCGCCAAGGTCCCGGCCATGTGGCGGCCACCAACAACGCAATACCGAACAGGGCCAGAAACGATAGGTCGAACCATAAGGGCATAACGCTGCTATTTTGGACCAAAAGAGAACATAGCGTTAGCGATTTCTGTAATCAGGCGATAGCACTCAGAATGGCCCAGACCTAAAGAGAAGACGTGTGCCCCTGCCCGTCCGCGACGGATTGCTTCCCCTACCCGCCCGCTTTCAACTCCGTCAGCACCTGCTTGGCGATTTCCTTCAGGGTTTCGAAGACGCCGACGCCCTGGAAGGCGACGGCTTCGACGATGGCTTCGTTTTTCTTGCGCAGTTCGGTGGCCAGCAGATCGACGGGAAGAATGTTGGGCAGATCGCGCTTGTTCAACTGCAGCACATAAGGAATCTTATTGAAGTCGTAGCCGTGCTCTTTCAGGTTCGACATCAGGTTGTCGAGCGCTTCGACGTTGGCGTCCATGCGCTGCTCCTGCGAGTCGGCGACGAAGACGATGCCGTCCACGCCGCGCAGAATCAGCTTGCGGCTGGCGTCGTAAAAAACCTGGCCGGGCACGGTGTAGAGGTGAATGCGAGTCTTGAAGCCACGCACCGAGCCCAGATCCAGGGGCAGAAAATCGAAGAACAGAGTACGCTCGGTTTCGGTGGCCAGCGAGATCATCTTGCCCTTCTGCTGGTCCGCAGTTTTCTGGTAGATCACCTGCAAGTTCGTGGTCTTGCCGCCCAGTCCGGCGCCGTAGTACACGATCTTGCAATTGATCTCACGAGCTGCGAAGTTGATGAAACTCAAGGCTTTCCTCAAATGCGGGCAAACCCTTGCGGGCGGCCGCGCACACTTTTGTCCTTATGGAGGCTCGCGGTCTTTATATCATACGGAAGGTGCCCGACGCAGGTTACTGACGTGACCCCCGCCTGCCGGAAGGTGCTACCTCGCGGGTTTCTGATGGTCTCAAGGGCGCTAACGGGCCGTCGGAACCGCGAAATAACCGTCCTTGGCGGCAACTTTCAGGCCCTTTTTGTCCACCAGCACTTCGATGCTGCGGTAGGCCGAGTTGCCGGTTGTGGCCTGGGCGTTATATCCCAGGGTGTATTGGTTTCGGGCCTCGGAGGTGATGTCCGCATACGCGTCTTCGATCGCGTTGCGAGAGAGTTCGGCAAGGGGTTCGGCGCCGCAGGTCGCTTTCACGTATTTCGTGAGCACATTGCCGCGGCCCTGGTCGGGCAAGTGGAATCTTTCGAGCTGCTTAAAGCCGGGCAAGGCTCCGGTGTCGACAACCACCGCCCTCACTTGGATATTGCGGGTCTGAAGCAGGTGCAGCACGCCTTTGTAGCTGGCCTGGCTGCCCATCTCCCGGCCATCACTGATGACGAAGATTACCTTCCGGCGTTCGCGCGGGCGCTTGCTCAGGTCCAGCGCGGCGCGCAGGATGGCATCGTTCAAAACGTGGGATTCGCGGGACGGTGTATAAACTGGCGCGATGATCGGTCCGCCGGCGGGCGCTCCATTCACCGTTGGTCCCCCCGGCCCTAGCGGCCCGCCCAGCACTGGCGGACCATTCGAGCTCCCGCGAACTTCTTTCATCTCTTGCAATGCGGCCGTCAGCCTCTCAGGCCGGTTGATGAAATCCGTGACCTGGCTGACCGTGCTGCTATAGGTGTAGAGCGCGACTTCGTCGTAGGGGCTGAAGGCGCCAGCCAGGGCGGAGTAGGTTTCGTTTATCTTCTGCAAGGCGACGTCGGCCATGCCGGTGTCGAGCACAATCGCCACCGACAGCTCAAAGGGATCGCTGGTGAAGTAAGTTAGAGTCTGCTTCTTGCCGTTTTCCATCACGGTGAAATCCTTGGGAAGCAGGCCATCCACGCGGCGCCCGTCGGGGGTTTTCACCATCACGGGAATCTGCACGAAGTTGACCGTGCTCGTGATCGTATACAGACCTTCCGCGGGATTAATCTGATTTCTGGGGGGCCTGCCCGCGGGATTCGTCCCAACTGGAGGCGTGGGCGGCGGAGCAGTCTTGTCCTGATCTTGCTGAGTCGGGGTAGCTTGCTGCTGCGGAGTATCGCCGGGAAACGGAATCGGCTCGTTCTTGCGCTCGCCCGGCGGCGGCGTGGGCAGGGTCGTCTTGGGAGGAGGTTGGACGGTCGAGGGAGCGTCAGGAATATCCTGCGCCGGTTCGGAGTTGGCGGGCGGCGGCTGAGTCTGGCTACTGCCGGACTGTGCCTGCGCTTGCAGCGCTGGAGTTACCAGGGCCAGCATCGCCAGAGCCATCAGGCCCAGAGCCATCAGTATGTTCCCTGAGGGTTTCCGCCATGGGTTATTCGTTTTCACCGGCGCCATCGCTTTCCTCGTCTTCCTTCTTCCTCGTCCCGCGGAAAGACCACTTTCTGTTGGTAAGATGCCCGATCCGCCTCATTTGGTGCATCTAACGCCACAGGATTAGACTATCACTACCACTAGCAAAGAATCCTGAGAGAGTCCCGAATGCCTAAGTTTCCCGTTTTTCAGCGCCGAATCCTTGCCTTGCTGACCCTGGCTGCCATGAGCGTGGCAGTGCCCTTCGCCCGCGCGCAGCAGACCAGTCCAGCGCCGACCCAGCCGTCCGCTTCGCCGGGCCAGAAGCCTGGAGATCAGAAGCCTCAAGACCAGAGCCCCGACGACTCCCAGCAACCCAGCGAGACTTTGAAGGTGAACGTCAGCGTCGTATCCGTTTTCTTCAATGTCAAAGACAAGCACGGCGCGCTCATCCCTAACCAAACCAAAGATGATTTTGAAGTCTTCGAGGATGGCAAGCCGCAGACGCTGAAGTATTTCACGGCGGAGACGAATCTGCCCCTCACGCTCGGAATCCTGATCGACTCCAGCGGCAGCCAATTGCGCGTCCTCGATATGGAGAAAGAAGTCGGGGGCGCCTTTCTGAAGCAGATCTTGACCGATAAAGATGAGGCCTTCGTCATCGACTTCAACGTCGATGCCAGCCTGGTGCAGGACTTCACCCGTGACGTGCACCGCCTGCAGAAAGCGCTGAATTCAGTGAAGATCAACACCGGCTTTTCAACTGGCCCCATCCCCGGCGCCGGGGGCGGGCCGGTGCCCACCGCGCAGCAGGCGGGCACGGTGCTGTTCGATGCGGTTTATCTCTCCGCGCACGACATGCTGGCCAAAGAAGTAGGGCGCAAGGCGATGATTCTTCTGACCGACGGAGAGGACGAAGGCAGCAAGCTGAAAATCAAAGATGCGATTGAGGCCGCGCAGAAGGCGGACGCGATCGTCTACGTGCTGCTTTGCGCCGATCGCGGCTTCTATGGCGGGATGGGCTACTCCGGCGAATACGACATGCGCAAACTGACCGAAGCGACCGGAGGCCGCGTGATCAACGTGGGCAACAAGTTCGACAAGCTTCGCGACGCCTTCGACCAGATCGCGGCCGAACTGCGCAGCCAGTACAACATCGGATTTGTCTCGACCAATACGAAGCTCGATGGAACCTACCGCAAGATCGAGATCAAGAACAAACAGGGCTATAAGATTCAGGCCCGGGCCGGGTATTACGCCGGACGGAAGGAAGATTAGCTCCTGTGGAGCGGGCACTCCTGCCCGCTGCTTTTGAAGTTGTTTTTGATTTTGATTTTGTTTTTTCCTGGACTCTGGGTTCCGGAGCTTCCTGAAATCAAGATCAAAGTCAACGGCAGCCGGCAAGAGTGCCCGCTCCACATAAGCACAAACACTGATACACTCCCCTGCGGAGGTTCCCCATGCCCCATTTCTCCCGGCGTTCATTTCTGCACCTGTCGGCGGCTGCGTCCGCGGCGGCTGTGCTTCGAGGGATGACCGAGCCCATGCTGGCGGCCGCTGTCCGGCGTCGGCTGCCGCACGCCAAGGATGCGGTTCTGATCGATGCCAACGAGAATCCGCTCGGTCCCTGCCAGGCTGCGCGCGACGCCGTCGCGGCCATCATCCCGCAGGGTGGCCGCTACTCCGACAATCTGACCGACGACCTGGTCGGCACCTTTGCGCGGCAGGAAGGCCTGAATCCTGACTGGGTTTATTGCACGGCCGGTTCCACGCCGCCGCTCATGTTGAGCGTGCTGGCGTTCACTTCGCCGCAAAAGAGTTACGTCACGGCCGATCCGTGTTTCGAGACGGGCATGATGATGGCGGGGATTGCGGGCGCGCGCGTCGTCAAGGTTCCGCTCACCAAAACCTACGCTCATGACGTGAAGGCGATGCTGGCGGCCGGTTCCGACGCCGGGGTTTTCTACATCTGCAATCCCAACAATCCCACCGGCACGCTCACTCCCCATAGCGACGTCGAATATCTCGTCACCAACCAGCCCAAAGATTCGATCGTTTTGGTCGATGAAGCCTATATCCATTTAGCCGAAGCGGCGCCCTCCGCGCTCGATCTGGTGAAGGCTGGCAAAGACGTGATCGTGCTGCGCACGTTCTCCAAGGTTTACGGATTGGCCGGCCTGCGCTGCGGCCTGGTGATTGCGCGCCCCGAGCTGCTCGAAAAAGTAGTCGCGCGCGGGCAGAACTTTATGCCCGTCACCGCGGTAGTCGCGGCCACGGCCAGTTTGAACGATCCGACAGTAGTTGCGGAACGGCGCCGCATCAATGCCACGATTCGCCAGCAGACGTTTCAGTGGCTCGATCGCAACGGCTACGCCTACATTCCTTCCGAGGCGAACCATTTCATGCTCGATACCAAACGCCCGGGCCAGCAAGTCAGAGACGCCATGGCGAAGGAAAACGTCATGATTGGCCGAGTCTGGCCTATCATGCCGACCTGCGTCCGCATCACCGTCGGCACACAGGAAGAAATGGAAAAGTTCCAGGCGGCGTTTCAGAAGGTCATGAAAAGCTGACAGGGAAGTCTGACCCATTTGACCGGCGGAAACCGGCAGGTGCAAACTATTATGAGTGCCGCCGAAGAGCACGAGAATGGCGGTGTGGGGAAGGGCTGGTCGTCTAATTTCGCATTCTGGCCCTGGGAAGTACAGTTCCTGATTGCCTGTCAGGATGTCGCGTTACAAGTGTCCTTGCGCATGCTCGTGGTGGCCATCATTGAGGCCGCGATGACGCTTTTGTTTTTCATGCATTTATGGGACAATCGCGGACTCAAGTTGGGGGCATTCAGGTGAGGCGGACGGAAGAGAACGGCCAAAACGAATCCGGCCGAGACTGGTAGATATGTCAGCCATAAATACGATGACCACCGCCGCCTCTCTGCCCACGCTGAAGTCCAAGCTGCGCGACTATTACACCTTGACCAAGCCCGAGGTGAACCTGCTGATTCTGATGACGACCTCGGCGGGTTATTACCTGGCTTCGCGTGGACCGTTCCGGATTGCCGGGCTGATCAACACGCTGCTGGGCACGCTGCTGGTGGCCAGCGGAACCGCGACTCTGAATCAGTGGATGGAACGCGTGTGGGACGGCAAGATGCGCCGCACCGCCTCTCGTCCCCTGCCTTCGGGACGGCTGTCGAGCCGCGAGGCTCTGGTCTTCGGCCTTCTGCTGAGCGTGGGCGGGGGGCTTTATCTGCTGGTAGCCGTCAACGCCTTGTCGGCGGCGCTGGCGGTTTCGACGCTGCTTTCGTACTTGCTGGTTTATACCCCGCTCAAGCGCAAGACGCCGCTGTGCACGCTGCTGGGAGCGTTTCCGGGCGCCATGCCAACGCTGATCGGTTGGGCGGGAGCTTCGGCGGCCATCAACCGGCAGGCTTGGTTTCTCTTCGCCATTCTCTTTCTCTGGCAGTTTCCGCATTTCCTGGCCATCGCGCTGATGTATCGCGAGGATTACAGCCGGGCCGGCTATCACATGCTGCCCGACTTCGATCGGGACTCGCGCTTCACGCACGCGGAGATTGTGGGCTTTTCCGTGCTGCTGGTGCTGGCTACGATGCTGCCTCTGATGGATCGCGCCGGCTGGATGTATGGCGCGGGCATGGGCGTGGCTGGAGCCTTTCTGCTCTATCACTCCGGCAAGCTGGCGACTTCGAGCGCGAAAGGCCTGCCGGGCCGCCTGCTGCATGCCTCGGTGCTGTATCTGCCCGTAGTTCTGGGGATCATGGTCGCCGCCAAGAAGTAATTTTCAGTTTCATTCCGGAGCTTCCGTCCACAGGACGCGGCGGCCTTCGCGGCTGCTCTTGTGCGCCAGCAATAGGGCGCGCATAGTGCGTAGCGCCTGCTCCGGCGTCACATCCAGCGGAGAACCTTTCTCAATCGCATCGCGCACGTTGGCGTAGTAGCCGCGATAGTCGCCGCGTTCGGTCTTCACTTTGCGAGTCTCGCCGCCCACCCGGCTCAGAGTTCCCCAGCGTTCCTCCGGTTCGACGCCCCACTCCGGGCCCCAGTCCGGGCCGTCGGGGCAGGCCGGGCTGCTCAGGATTTCTTCCTGTGGATCCATGCCATATTTTATGAACGATCCTTCGGTTCCGTGGATCAGCAGGTGCGGCCCGGGAGCATAGGCAAGAATCCGCGCCCGCAAAGTTGCCCGCAGATGCGGATACTCCATGTGAACATCGAAGGAGTCGTCGACCCGCCCCGTGCGGCGCTGGCCGAATGCCGATGCCCAGATCGTTTCAGGCGTGCCAAACAACACCAGCGCCTG
>Ga0182030_10018509_pt1 | contig 13351 bp, 11 predicted proteins | sample 812S3MmetaG_FD_121299 | JGI IMG/M metagenome (GOLD analysis project Ga0182030, IMG submission 121299) | Permafrost microbial communities from Stordalen Mire, Sweden - 812S3M metaG (Illumina Assembly) | ecosystem: Environmental > Terrestrial > Soil > Wetlands > Permafrost | place: Sweden... | reverse complement strand
CCTATGTTCTTCAAGCGCCACAAGCCAGTTGCCGCCACATATTCGGAGCAGCTCGACGAGTTGCGGAGTGCGGGCTACGCCGTCACGCCGGGAGCGCAGGGGACGAGCACGGTGGTGCAAGGCAAGTTCGGCGCGGTGCTCGTGGAAGGGGCCGGCGGCCAGGCGGCGATTCACTGCCTGGGGCTGGAGCTGGAGGGCGAAGTGGCCGAGCTGACCGACCTGGGTTTCCAGAAGATCTTTCAGACCTCGAGCGGGCGGCGTGTGCCGGCCCTGGCCGAACTCCTGAAGGAGTTGCACGAGTTCGACGAGGATCTGCGCCAGGCGCTGGGGCTGACGAGCCTGTACAACGAGGGGCTGGGCACGACCAACGAGAAGCACCTGTACGACCGCATCACGGCGCGCGACGCCGGAACGCAGCCGAAACCGTGGGAGCGGAACCAAAGTGCGCGCGGACCGGGCGCGAGCGCGCCGGCCGCGAGCGCGCCTCAGCGCGCGGGCGAGTAGTTACAGTATCGTCTCACCGAGACAATGGCGCGTTTTGTCAAAGACTCGCGACGCCGCCCTGCGCCGTCTCTGATCACGCCGCTTAGATAGGGTACAAATATCCCATACAGTATTTGCGGGCAATAACAAGGCTCGATGAGATCTACTCGGTCGAAGTCACAGACATAGCCGATCTGCCCTAAAACGAAGGTGCGGCGATGCCCTCGCCCGCGAGCGGAATCACCTTCATCGCCGGCGCATACTTTTTCGCCACAGCCTCTGCTTTCGACGCGTTCCCAAGCAGCGTGAACTGTAGGTTCGCGTCACTGTAGTAGCGCTTGATGGTCGCATTCACGGTGTCAAGCGTCAGCGCGTCCAGCTTCTGGAAATACGAGTCCACCTCGCTGCGGTCGAGTCCGAAAAGACAAACGCGCGCTTAGGGGCGTGGCGGATCTGGGGTCCAGACTATCCTCAACACCTCGCCCGACCCCTGACACAGCCTTCCTGGCAATCCGGCAAGTCGCAACAGAAGACGGCCGCCAGAGCGTGCTGTGTCGATATGACCCGCGCAGAGGGTCGGATGCACAACAGATATTCCGGTTCGATGGTCCCGCTCACCTGCTTATCCTCAGTTCGTGTTATTGATTTGAGATGCGCTCCGTTCGAAATGGTGATCGAGGGGTGGGGGGCCCATGTTGATGGCAGGCGGACCCTTGGGAGAAGGCGCGCTGGCGGCCTATAGGAACGACGGCTACGTCCTGGCGCGCGGCATGTTCGACGCCGGGGAGATCGAGCTTCTGCGCCGCTCCGCCAAAGAGGACAAGACCCTCGACGATCACGCCTATCAGAGAGCCGATTCGGAAGGCGGATCCGTCCGGCTGGCCTTGTGGAACCACCCTGGCGACACGATCTACGGTATGTTTGCGCGCTGCCGCTCCGTGGTTGACTCAGCCGAATTGCTGTTGGGTGGAGAGGTGTATCACTACCACTCGAAGATGATCATGAAAGAGCCCCGGGTTGGTGGCGCATGGACCTGGCATCAGGACTACGGCTACTGGTATCAGAACGGCGTCCTGTTCCCGCTTCTCTGCAGTGCGTTTATCGCGGTGGATCGCGCCACCAAGGAGAACGGATGCCTGCAGGTTCTAAAAGGCTCTCACCTGGCCGGGCGAATCGACCACGTACTGGCCGGGGATCAGGCCGGCGCCGACGTCGAGCGCGTGGCGGAGCTCGCGAAGCGTCTGGAGCTGGTCCACCTGGAAATGGAGCCTGGCGATACGGTCTTCTTTGACTCCAATTTGCTGCATCGCAGTGACCAGAACCGCTCCGAGCATCCTCGTTGGTCTCTCATCTGCTGTTACAACGCAGCGCGCAACGATCCGTACAGGGAATCACACCATCCCCGCTATACTCCGCTCGCCAAGGTCGACGATGCGATGATCAGGGCCGTCGGAATGAAGCGATTCGCGGATAGTCGCGGCGATGTCGCCTGGCTGGACCCCGCTCGCGATTCCAGCGCGGCGAGCCTCGATGCCGGCAGGAAGTCATGATTCCCAACGCCAACGACGGAAGCTCGGCTCCGCCACGGATGCGCTGCTATCTGAATCTGATGACGCTCGAGGATCTGCCGGCGCATTGCTCGCGCTCCGCAACGGCTGACTGGGACCACCGGCTGGCTGGCATTTGCGAGGCGGGATACGAAGGCGTCCAGTTCACCGAGCCGGCAACGAAGGGGCAGCTGGCCGCGTGCGCTCGCTGGAGTCTGGGGAAAGTGGGGTCCGGCAGGGTCAACCGGCCGGAGGACGCACAGGAGCTGGCATTGCGGTTCGCAGCCGAGGGAATGGAATGCGCCACTGTGCACGTCGGCTGGGGCCTGGAGGACGATCAGCAGGCGTTCTCATTGCTGGAAGCCGTGCTGGACGCATCCACGCGACACGGCGTGCCACTCTACGTCGAGACTCACCGCGCCACGATCCTCCAGGACATGTGGCGGACCGTGCAGTTCGTCAAACGATTCCCGGAGATCCGGTTCAACGGCGATTTTTCACACTGGTACACCGGGCTCGAAATGGTGTACGGCGGATTCCAGAATAAACTCGAGTTCATTCGCCCCGTCCTGGAGCGGGTGAGCTTCCTGCACGGCCGGATCGGGGATCCGGGGTCAATGCAGGTCGACATTGGATCAGGCGACGTGGAGACTCATCCATACATCGCGCACTTTCGCGACCTGTGGTCCGCCTCGTTCTCGGGATTTCTGGAGCGTGCGCAACCGGGCGACTACATTCCTTTCGTGCCCGAGTTGTTGAGCCCGCGAATCTACTATGCCAGGCGCCTGGCGGTGAGCGGCTCCGAGCGGATCGAAGAGTGCGACCGCTGGGAGCAGGCGCTGGTTCTTCGGCGGATCGCCGGGGAGTGTTTTGAATCCGTCCAGGAGAATGGGCATGCACTGGGATCTGTCTGAAATTCACCACCCGTTAGGGGAATTGTTTGATTGGCCGAAGAGCCGGGCCGGGTGGGACCAATACCGCCTCAGCGATGAGCAGATTGCGTCCTACCGCGAGTCCGGCTATCTGGCCGGCGTGCGCTTGCTCGACGATCGGCAGGTGGAAGTTCTGAGGTCTCAATTGACCGGCCTGTTCTCGAAGTCCCACGCCGGGCATTCGTTGTTCTACGAGTACCACTCGAACGAGTCGGCAAATCCTGAAACAGTGCTGTTTCACGCTTTGGGCGCATGGCGAATCGAACCCGCATTCCATGACATCCTGTGGTGCCCGGCATTCGTCATGGCCGCCTCGCAACTGCTCGGGGGCGCAGTGCGTTTCTGGCACGATCAACTGTTCTGCAAGCCGGCCAAGCACGGCGGAGTGGTGGCCTGGCACCAGGACTACTCTTATTGGACTCGCACGCAGCCCCTGGCGCACCTGACTTGCTGGATCGGACTGGACGATAGCACCAGCGAAAACGGTTGTCTTCACTACGTGCCCGGCAGTCATCGCTGGAACCTGCTGCCGATCACCGGGCTTGCGGGCAACATGGACGAGATCCAGACGGTCCTCACGCCGGAACAAAGGCGGGCGTTCCATCCTGTTCCGATCGAGCTGCAGCGAGGGGAATGCTCTTTTCATCATCCGCTGCTGGTCCACGGCTCCTTTGAGAACCGGTCCGAACGGTCTCGCCGGGCCACGGTGATCAATGTTTTTCGGGATGGCGTCCGATCGGTGTCCGATGAGCCGTTGCTGGATGGCGTCCCCGCGATCCCCAGCGGTCATAAAATGGAGAGCGCTTTCTTTCCACTCCTTTTTGATCCAGAAGCGATCACCGCAAGCGGAATGGACTGACCCGGGCAGGACTTCTGTTTACGTTTCAGATCGCTGAGCTTGGCATGACCCCCGGCCATGCCGAATCCGGTCATTGCTTCCGGCAAGCGACTCCCATAGAACGACACCTATTCGTCGGGCTTGCCGCACCATTGTGGCCGCGGGCTGTAGCGTCGCCCTGCTGGCGAATACAGAACCGCACGCCGGTCGTTGCTTTGTATCCTGTCTGGCCCGGGCCAGTCACACGCCTGCCGGGACCGATCCGGCCCAGCATCCGGTCCATGCAATTCCTAGCGGTTTTACTCAGCGGCGGGAACTGGGCGCGGGCCTGCCGGCGGACTCGGGCGGCGTCCTGCCGCAGGAGCGCGAGGCGCTGGAGTCGAAATACCGCATGGATTTGGTGGACGCCCTTCCTGCGAAGCGCAACGAGGCGCTGTCCTTGAGCGCAACGACGATCGTCGAAGACTCTGCGATGTACGGGCGGGAGTTGCCGCCGGGACTGAAGAAAAGGACCAGCGCGGCGCTGGCGGCGAACTTCGAGAAGCTGCCGGTGCCGCGCAAGGTGGCACAGCGGTACAAGGAGCCCGAAGAGCTGACCATGATGGACTGGTTCAACTTCGACTTGGCGAGCGCGGCGGCGCTGGAGCATTGGTACGCGCTGGAGCCGGCTTCGTGCGCATCCGGCACTTCGGCACCTTTGCTCATCGGCGGCGCCGCAGTCTGCTGCCACTGTGCCGTCAACTCCTGGCCGCCGCTCCCTTACCTGATGCGCCGTCAACCGCCGACAACCGGCAACCCCGCGCTAGAAGCGACATATGCGGGATGCCGGCTACACTGTCAGCGGCGGCATTGGGCCACCGTCCGAGCGCCATGGTATCGTTCCCTAGCGGAGCCGAAGACGGCTCCCGAACCGAAAACTGTCGCTCACAGGATCAGATCAAAGAACGGCTTCTGGGTGTCTGCTGAACAAGACCCGGGAGTCCAAACGGAAACTCCGGGTGATTGGCTGGGCGTTCGCTCGCGTGTATTCTTGATCGTATGGACTTGGCCCGTATGATCGATAAAAGAGCGATCACGCTCCTGGCGGCAGCGATGCTGAGCGCGCACGCTTTGGCCCAGAGTGCGTCCCCCGTCGCTGCGGTATGGGCCGTCAACGATGGCGAGAAGGTGGCCCGCGACGATCTGGCCAACCCGAACAAGGGGGGCAATTCCGCTTGGGACGGGATGCATATTCGCCTGTTCGGCGCGCGCAATGAGGTGCTTGCTTTTCAAGTGATCGTTGAGTCGGGCGCCAACGGCATTCAGCAGTTGAGCCTCTCGCTGCCGGCTCTCACCAGCACTTCCAGCCAATCCTCCATCGATTACCAAGCGCCCGTCGACGACCCGAGCCAGTACGTTGGACGACCCATTCAGCTTTTCTCCGAGAACTACATGTACATTCCCGGGCCGTCGAGCGCCACCTGGATCTATGTTGCGGGCTCTCCCAGCGCGCCGACCGACATCGTCGGCTGGAAACCCGTCCAGTTGGTTCCCGAGAACGCGCTGGTGGGACGCGGAGGGTTTCCGCTGACCGTCGCGCCGCTCCAGAACCAGGGGTTTTGGATCGAGATTTACACGGGCAAAGATCTGCCGGCAGGGATGTACGAAGGCACGGTTCAGGTCTCGGCCGATGGCGCCGTAATCGGCGTCCCGGTTGAACTGGAGCTGTTCGATTTCACGCTCCCGGATCAGAACAGCATCAATGCGATGTTCTACTACGAGAGTTCCCAACCGGAACTGTACCAGGGGCTCAACCTCGACGATGCCTACCACCGCTTCGCACACCGCAATCGGGTGGAGTTCGTCAATGCCTACGACCAGGCGGCGGCGCTTGCCGCGCAGGGCCGCTTCGATGGCAGCACCTTCACTGCCGCGACAGGCTACGAAGGGCCCGGCGAAGCAACCGGCAACATCATCCTGCCGGCTACTTTTTACGGCCCCGGCACTGCGTTTGACACGCAGGCCAGCGCGAGGAGTACCTCCGACGAGTGGATGACATTTTTGGCCGCGTTTCTGCCGCAGGCAATAACGTTTGTCTATCTGCCCGACGAGCCGTCGGCCTCTCAGTATCCTTACATCCTAAGCATCTCTTCGAACATCAAGTCCGACCCGGGCATTGGCAAGAACCTGCCGCTTTTCGTCACCACCCAGTGGGTCCAGCAGCTCGACGGCGCGATCGATATCTGGTGCGCGGCTCCTTCCGAGTACGTAATCAGCACGGCCATCGCGCAGCGCGCCAAAGGTCATCGCTATTGGACTTATAACGGCGGGCGGCCCTTCGCTCCGGCGATTGTCATTGATTCGCCGGCCACCGATCCGCGGGCGATGATCTGGGTTTGCTTCAAGCACGGCATTGAGACCTACTTCTACTGGCACACGGATCAGTGGTTGGCTAACTCCCAGAACACGACGGATCGGCTTCAGAACGTCTGGGGCAACCCAATCACATTCGACAGTCGCGGCACTCCGGGGGGAGCGTTCGCCTACGGCGACGGCGTGCTTATGTACCCGGGCACCGATGTGCAGTTCCCGGATCAGACGCGCGGCATCGCGGGCCCCGTTTCAACGATCCAACTGGCCAATTTCCGGCGCGGACTCCAGGACCATCTATACCTCAGCATGGGGCGGCAACTCGGCCTGGGGGGTTTGGTGGATGAGTTGGTCGGAACCCTTGTACCTCAGGTGTTCTCGGATACAAACGCCAGTGCACCGGTCGGCTTTTCCCAAACCGGCAATGACTACGAGAACGCCCGCCATCTGCTCGCGAACCGGATCGCGATGGAGCTGCATCGTGGGCGCACCCCGAGAATCCCAGAACCAATAAGTCCGAAGGCACCGGCGGTAGTTCAATAGCAAGACTCTCCCGAAGCGGGCCGGATCGATTTTAATTCGCCTTCAATTGATATGTCTTAAGACGATTACCGGCCAACTGCCTTCAATAGAGTTCTTCGACCGCTTTCCGCCGACATAGGGACATGCATTGGCGATTCCCCTTGCACAACCGCATCCGCAAAGTGGCCGCCAGCGGTGCGGACAATTCCACGTTATTGGCTGCCCAGGACGGAGCGGGGTGTGAAACAGAACAAGTGCAGGGAACCGACGGGTGGAACCCTAAACTAAGGCCGGGCGTGAAACGCGGGGACTCTTTCCGATTGCCCGACAACACATCTCCCAACATTCCGGCGGGCTCCCGCTGCTCTCGCAGTGAGTCTTCCCGTGGTGACCGCTCCACGCTCTCCCCAGGCCGCCCAGCGATTTTGAAGAACCAACCTACCCCGCAGAGGACTTGCGGAACAGCAAGCCCGTCATGCTGCTGGATGAGTGGAAAGTTACGGGCGTGCGGAATTGACGCCTTACTGTTTGTCCGGAGGGGGTTTCGGCTGCCCGCGCAGGCTGACAGTCAGAAGCAGCGCCAACAGGACTGGACTCCACCCGGTCACGGCAAGAGTCTACCAGCAGGGTGGCCGTTCGCGCCAAGATAATGCGGTCATAATACCGGTTTACCCTTGACTTTGCCGCTTCTTCGAATAAGATCCGAACGGAGTGTGTGACTGGGTCGAAATGACCGCACGAGGTATCTGTCGGCCCAAAAGGGGAGTTGCATGTTTCACGTCAAAGCTGTCTCCATTCTGCTCGGTGTTCGGCGCATGACGATGGATCACTCTTCTCGCCCGGAAACGCAAGGCAAGAACGGTCGTCTCGAGGATAAATCTGGATGAGAAGAACGCCGGCTATGCCCGTGGCGAAGGGCTAGACGGAGGCGGTGGAAGCCGCGAAAATCAAACGATCGGGCGGCGACGGCCGGCGCTGTGGCCATTGAATCCATTAGAAAGGCCGCGCTGCCGGATGTTGGTCGCTCGCGGCAACGCGTAAGTGGCGCTTGGTAACGCGGGAGACGGTTCCCGGAGGGGAAAATGCAAATCGCAAAATCAAAGCCTGGTGGCTGGGTATACACTGAACAGGATCCGCGAGTCCAAAATTGGAATTCCGGTTAATAAGGTGAGGAAACTCTCATGCACTCGTCCGTCGATCGGCGTCGCTTCCTCAAGACCATTTCCGCCGCCGCGCTCAGCTCGGCCCGCGTGGCGGCTGAGGAGAAGCCCGTGCGCGTCGGGATTCTCGGCTCCGGCGGGCGCGGCACAGGGCTTCTGGGCATCCTGCTGAGCTTAAAGAACGTTCTGGTGCCTGCCATCTGTGACATCAGCGAAAACAACCTCGGTCATGCGCAGAATCTCGTCGAGCAGGCCGGCCAAGCGCGCCCTGAAGGCTACTCACGCGGCGAGCACGACTTCGAACGGCTGCTCCAGCGCAACGATCTCGACGCCGTTCTGATCGCCAGCCCGTGGGAATGGCACACGCCCATGGCCGTCGCCGCCATGCAGGCGGGCAAGTACGCCGCGGTCGAAGTGCCCTGCGCGCTCACCTATGACCAGTGTTGGCAACTGGTCGACACGCACGAACGCACCAAAGTGCCTTGCATGATGCTCGAAAACTGGAGCTTCCGCCGCGACAATCTCGCCGTCCTCAACATGGTTCGCGCGGGCCTGTTCGGCCAGATGGTCCACTGTCATTGCGCCCATTCCCACGATTGCATCGACCACTGGTTCTGGGACAAGGATGGCAACGCCCGCTGGCCCGCCCGGTACCTCATCGAGCGGAACGCCGATCAGTACCCCACCCACGCCCTCGGCCCTGTTCTGAGCTGGCTGGATATCAACTGCGGCGACGCCTTCGCGCACCTCACCTCCACCGCCACCGATTCGCGCGGCATTAACGACTACTTTGCGCGCACCTTCGGCCCCAACCATCCCAACGCCAAACTGCGTTACGCCCAGGGCGATATTGTCACCAGCGTCGTGCGCACCCACAAAGGCCGCTCCATCGTCATTAACTACGACATGCAATTGCCGCGCCCTTACGACAATCGTTGGATGGCGCAGGGGACCCTCGGCGTCTATGAGGAAGACCGCAGCCTGGTCTACCTGCATGGCCGCAGCCCGCGTTACCAGGAGTGGGAACCCTTCGCCCCGTACCAGGAGCAGTACGAGCACTCCTGGTGGAAGGAGCTCCGATCTCAGGCTGCCGAGGTCTCGCATGGCGGCACCGACCTGCTGGAACTGCGCGAATTCGTCCGCGCCGTCCGCAATAAAACGCAAACGCCCATCGACGTGTACGACTCGGTGACCATGAGCGCCGTCATCCCGCTTTCGGAGGAGTCCATCCGCAAAGGAGGCACGCCCATCCCTTGCCCCGACTTCACGCGCGGCCGTTGGCAGACCCGCAAACCGAGTTTCGCTCTCTGCGAATCCTGAACGAGCGGGTTTCAGAAACCGGAACCTCCTGATCTGTCCCGCTGGGATTCTGGCCTCGCTGGACCTGGCATGTTTTATCCATCTTGCCGATCCGGACTAAAGGGAATGAAATGAATAAGTTAACGCTGGCGAGTTGGGCTGCCGGTTGGCACCGGCTAAAGGCACTGGTCCTGGATAGTCTTTCATCGCCGATTAACGCCTCCGGCAGATTGTCAGACCCGAGCGGGACGACTTTCGTGACAACCCGAGCGGCTATCAGGCAAGTGCTGACGGAGATGGTCCCACAGGACGCTGTGTCGCGGGGAACCGGCGCTGCCCGCGGGCTGGCGAATATTTCGACAGAACGTCGCCATCTCCCACAAGCGGACTTCGGGACAACTTGGCGTTTCCGACCGCCAGGAACCAGAATCCGGCGAAACGACCGGCATACCCACGAGACCCGGCTGCGGCAACCTGGTGGAGTGCTGCGTTTGTTGCCTGCTGCCTGCCGGCGTACATATGCTCAGTCTAGCGATGCGACGGCAGTACGGGCTCGCGACAACTACGCATTCTCAACCTCGCTCCGGCGGGTCGCGGCCGGCGTCACACTAACGAGGAGAATGACAATGAGCAACTCGGACCGTCAACACTGCATGCGAAAAATCGGCCGAGACCGGTCCACGCTCCCCGCTGCCTGGTGGCGAGGGAGAGGACCGTCGATACTCGTCCGCGCGGCGTTCCTGTGGCTGGCCGCGGCGGCCATCGCCGCACCCGCCGACGTTCGCTCGATCCGGAGTTCAGACACCATCCTTGAACTCGAAGCCGGGGAGAGCGCGCCGCGTCTGGTCACGCTGAGCGTGCCAGGCCGGCCGGTTTGGACGAATCGTGCTCCGGAGACGTTGATCGGCGAGGTGCTCACGGCAGTGGGAAAGACGCCTGTGCACTGGGCCCTGAATGCGAGGGCTTCCCAGATCGAGCCGGCGCATGTGGTTTTCGTCTATGAGTCCGCGGCGCCGCATCTTCGCCTGATCTGGGAATGGCAGGTGCGGGCCGCGTTCGGCCCGGTGGAGCATCAGGTCCGGATTCTGAACCTGGACTCCCACGAGATGTGGCTTCCCTTCCCGGACAGCTTGCGCTTCGACTGGCAGGTGCCACGCGAGGCGGCGCTGGAGCACTGGTTCATCGACAAGGGGGCGGGAACTCCGACGCCGGTCGGAACGCACAACAACAGCTTGAAGGACGGCTACGACTGGGTGGGGACCTCGAGCACTTATGCGCACTCGGAAGACGGTTCCCCGCAAGAGGTCATCCCGTGGATACTGGTCCAGGATGCGGCGCAGCCGCATGACGGCTGGTATGCGGGCATCGAGTTCAGCGGCCGCATCCGGTTGCAGGTGCGGCGGACCGGAGACGCCCTGAGCGGTAGTGCGGGCCTCAACCCGGCACCCGGGCCAGCATACACGCGGCTCGAGCCTGGAGAGACGTTCGAAACGCCGGTCGTCTTCCTTGGCGCGTCCCGCGGCGGCGTGGACAGCGCGGGCAACATCCTGCGGCGATGGATTCGCGAGGTCCTTAACAACCCCCGGACATGGGAGGATCCGGCCTACCCGCTAACGGTCAACAACAGTTGGGGCTCCGGCATGGCGGTCGACAGCACACTCACGCGGCGCATGATCGGCGAGTCCGCTGAGCTTGGCTTCGAGATGTTCCATCTCGATGCGGGATGGTTCCGCGGCGTCGGCGACTGGTACGCCGACCCGCGGAAGTTCCCCGACGGAATCGCCGCCGTGGCGCAGGAGGCGCACAGTCACAGACTGAAGTTCGGGCTCTGGGTGGACTGGACCCAGGCGGGCCTGAGCACCGCGGCTGGGGCGCTAAACGCGCGAGATGCCAAGGTCCGCAATTGGTTGGTCACGGCGCTGCCGCTCAATTGGCAGCCCGAGCCCTTCAAGGGCCAGACGATCGACATCGGCGTGCCGGCCGCGCATGACTGGGCGCTGACCGAGGTGGAGCGAATCGTCGCCGACTATCGCTTGGACATGCTCGAGCACGATGGGTATCTGGTCGCCCAAGGTTGTGAACGCGACGACCACCCCCATGCCCCTCCGGACCCGGAGCGAACCGTAATTCACAGGGTCGGCAGTCCGTATCTGATGGAGAGCACGAATTCCACCGATGTCAGCTATCGCGCCGTGCGAGCCTACTACGACATCTACCGGCGGCTGCGGGAGAAGCATCCGGCTATTCTGCTGGAGGCCTGCAATGACGGCGGCCGGATGGTGGACTTCGGGACCGCGGCGCACACCGACTATTTCTCCTTCACCGATACCTACGACCCGCTCTCCAATCGCCGCGGGTTTTACGATGCCAGTCATGTTTTGCCGGCGGCGATGCTGGAGAGTTACGTCGAGCGTTGGCCCACGGCGCGCATCGAGAACTTCCGCTACATGCTGCGCAGCGGCATGCTGGGCTGGTTCACGCTGATGCTAGATGCGAGCGCGTGGTCGGCGGAACAGCACGCCGCGGCCAAGCAGCAGATCGAGATCTACAAGACCTGGTTGCGGCCGCTGATCCGCGACGGTGACCTGTACCATGTCTCCGCGCGCCCCGACGGCGTGCACTGGGATGGCATCGAGTATTTCGATCCCCGGCGCGGAGCCGGAGTGGTCTACACATTCCGCGGTTCCACTCCGGATGAGGCCGAGCACGATTTCCCGTTGCATGGACTGAGTCCCGAGGCGGCCTACAGCGTGCGATTCCAAGACGGCTCGTCGCCCGACAGCGTCATGTCCGGCAGCGCACTGTTGAGTCCCGGGCTGCGGGTCAAACTGGCGTACCCCAACAGCTCTGAACTGATCTTCTTGCAGGAAACTGCCGCGGCGCCCCGCTAGGCCCGCGCTTCGCTCTCCGCGGCGGAAACGAGTCGCGAGCCGATCCGCGTTCGATCCTGAGCAGGACGACGCCGTGCCGTGGCACGAGAGCTTCCAGCATGCCATCAACGGCGGAGACGTCTCGATGATCCGACAGATCGCGCTCGGCGCCGCTGGGTCAGAGATGGCGATCTGGGAAGCGCGCGCCGACTACGAGCGCGGATAACTCCCGACAGGTCAGCCTCAGTCCGTCTATTCGCCTTCCAATGCCACTTTGCCGCGTCAGATCGTGAGGGACGCCATCCGGCGGCGACAACCTTCCGAGCTAGCTGGATCAGCACGACATAGGCATGGATGTTGCTCGATCTTTGTCACGAGGCACCACTTGCTTCCCCGCCGCGCATGCGCCATGAATGTGAGGGCCGCAGTGTTCCCGCGGCGGAAGAACTATCCATGGCCAACGATTCACGGGATTCGATGATCCGGCGCGGCAAGGCTACCGTCGCTGTTCAGCGCGGCGCGGAAATCTCGCGCTTCGAGGTGCACACCGCGTCGCTCAGCTTGGTCCCAGGCCGGCGGAGAGTCCGTCTCGGGCTGAAAGGTGGGAGCGGATCGGTGACCCTCGAGCTCTCACGCATCGCCTTCTGGCGGGTGACAGCCGAGTTTCACGAGCAGTCGATCACCGCCGATGGTGTTGCCCCCGAGCGACGCCCGCGCCGGAAACGATCATGAGCAGCCCCAGCTACCTTCGGCCCGGAAGCCTGGCGCGTCCACGCGGCGGCGCGAACGCTGAGCAATCGCTGGTCGAGCGAATCAACGAAGATCCGACCGTCCTCGGACTGGGCAACCTGGATCTCAAGCGCGCGTCCTCGCGCTCCACAGGCGGCCGGAGCGGTCCAGGGAGTAGCCCGCGGGGGCGGGGGTGAGAGAACCGAAGCCCTCGATGACGCCGTCGCAAAAGGCGAAGTGCGTGGGGCTATGAAAAGGAACCGGCGGCCAGGCGGCGATTCACTGCCTGGGGCTGGAGCTGCAGGGCGAAGTGGCCGAGCTGACCGACCTGGGTTTCCAGAAGATCTTTCAGACCGCGAGCGGGCGGCGTGTGCCGGCCCTGGCCGGGCACCTGACGGAGTTGCACGAGTTCGACGAGAATCTGCGCCAGGCGCTGGGGCTGCCGAGCCTGTACAACGAGGGACTGGGCACGACCAACGAGAAGCACCTGTACGACCGCATTACGGCGCGCGACGCCGGAACGCAGCCGAAACCGTGGGAGCGGAATCAGAGTGCGCGCGGACCGGGCGCGAGCGCGCCGGCCGCGAGCGCGCCTCAGCGCGCGGGCGAATAGTTGTAGTAT